>Ga0123356_10004158_pt1 | contig 15022 bp, 12 predicted proteins | sample TergutEmb28metaG_2_FD_92546 | JGI IMG/M metagenome (GOLD analysis project Ga0123356, IMG submission 92546) | Embiratermes neotenicus P3 segment gut microbial communities from Petit-Saut dam, French Guiana - Emb289 P3 | ecosystem: Host-associated > Arthropoda: Insects > Digestive system > Gut ... | reverse complement strand
GCTATGGCATCAAAAGCTGAAGCGATACATCCGGGATACGGCTTTTTATCTGAAAACGCGGACTTTGCAAGGCTTTGTAAAGAAAACGACATAGTTTTTATCGGACCGGAGCCGGAAACGATCTCACAAATGGGTGATAAGGACATGGCAAGGAAAACCATGCGGGAAGCCGGTGTGCCTGTGATCCCCGGGTGTGATCTGGTCGAAAATTTGAATCATGCAAAAGAAGAAGCGATAAAGATCGGATTCCCGCTGCTGATAAAAGCACGCTCCGGAGGCGGAGGTCGCGGCATCCGTCATGTAAACTCGATCGATGAACTGGAACAGGCATATAACACAGCGACAGCAGAAGCCGCAGCGGCATTTGGCGACGGAGAAGTATATATGGAAAAATTCCTTTTCCCCGTCAAACACATCGAAATGCAATTATTGGCAGATAATTTCGGAAATGTCGTCTGTCTTGGAGAGCGCGACTGCTCGACCCAAAGAAAAAACCAAAAACTCATCGAAGAAAGCCCCGCAGCAATCATGTCTGATGATACAAGAAAACATATGATTGATATATCAGTACAAGCCGGCAAAGCAGTCGGCTACCGAGGAGCCGGGACTATTGAATACCTCTACGATAATGACGGAAATTTCTATTTTATGGAAATGAACACACGCCTGCAGGTCGAGCATCCTGTTACGGAAATGGTCACATTGATAGACCTTGTAAAGTGGCAAATAAGGATCGCATCGGGAATGGAACTGGGATTTAAGCAAGAAGAAATAGAATTCAACGGATATGCTATCGAGTGCCGTATCAACGCCGAAGACCCGTATAGAGATTTCAGACCATCCGGAGGCAAGATAGAGATGCTCCACGTGCCAAACGGACCGTGGGTACGCTTTGATTCCGCCATATATCAGGGCTATACGATCCCGCCGTTTTATGACTCAATGATCGGGAAACTGATCGTTTATGCAAAAACAAGAGACGAAGCGATCCGTAAAATGAAAGCGGCACTTTGTGAACTGATCATCGAAGGCGTAGTTCACACAGCATCATTTCAAGCAGAATTGCTGTCAACGGAAGAGTTTGTAGATTCAACATATACAACAGATTATTTGACAAAACACATTGACAATGATTGACTCATTTGGAATGAAAAAGATAAATCCAAGAACTAAATCCTCATTCTGAAAGGAACAGCTGTAATGAGATTCAAAAAACCAAAAAACGCACTGGAGGGGCAAGGCAAACCGGCTTCGGATATAAACGAGATCGCTGAGGAATCCGTGATCCCCTGTGTCAAATGCAGAAAAACACTGACTTCTGATGAGCTGGAAAATGAAAGGTTTGTATGCCCGTATTGCAGGCATCACTTTAAAATGAACGCCCGTCAGCGCATTCATATGCTTGCAGACACAGGAACATTTCTTGAACATGACAAAGAACTGACTCCGAAAAACATCCTTGGCTTCCCCGGCTACGATGAGAAACTCGAAGCCGCAAGATTACAAAGTGCCGAGACCGATAGTGTCGTGAGCGGAGTATGTGCGATCGGCGGAATCAAAGTGGCTATCTTTGTTATGGAGCCGTCATTTATGATGGGCAGTATGGGACGTGTTGCCGGCGAAAAAATAACAAGGACTTTTGAGCGTGCTTTGGACGATAATATCCCCGTTATAGGATACGCAGTATCCGGCGGTGCCAGAATGCAGGAAGGAATGGTTTCTTTGATGCAAATGGCAAAAACCAGCGGGGCGGTAAAGAGGCACAGTGATGCGGGAAATCTGTATATCTGCATCCTGACAGATCCGACCACAGGCGGTGTAACTGCCAGTTTTGCAATGGAAGCTGACATAATCCTTGCAGAACCAAATGCTCTGATAGGATTTGCCGGACCCAGAGTGATCGAACAAACGATACGAAAGAAGCTCCCCGCAGGCTTCCAAAGAGCCGAGTTCCAGCTCGAACACGGATTCATTGACAAAATAGTATACAGGAAACGCCAGAAAGCATATCTGACCGGGCTTTTGGAAATGCATACCGGAAGAGGGGCGTAAAAACAACAAAAAGGAGGCGGTTTACTATGACAGCCTATGACAGAGTCAAAGCTGCAAGAGACAAAAAGCGATCCACATCTCTTGACATGATAAACGGCATATTCACAGATTTTATGGAAATGCACGGAGACCGCCGTTTTGCCGATGATAAAGCGATCATAGCCGGTATTGCATATCTTGAAAACATACCCGTAACAGTCATCGGTATAGAAAAAGGCCACACTGTAAGAGAACGCTCGTTACGAAACTTCGGCTCATCACATCCCGAGGGATATCGAAAAGCACTGCGACAGATGAAGCTGGCGGAAAAGTTCAAGCGTCCGGTGATTTGCTTTATAGACACATCCGGTGCATATTGCGGGATCGGAGCGGAAGAACGCGGTCAGGGACAAGCCATTGCAGAGAATCTGATGGAAATGATGACGCTAAAAACACCGATAATATCAATCATTATCGGTGAAGGAGGCAGCGGCGGTGCACTTGGGCTTGCAGTTGCCAACGAAGTATGGATGCTTGAAAATTCAACATATTCAGTGATATCCCCGGAAGGCTGCGCCAGTATTCTCTGGAAGGACAGCTCAAAAGCAGCCGAAGCAGCTGAATGTCTGAAGCTGACGGCAACAGACCTTTTAGGTTTGAACATCATTGAAAAAATCATTTCAGAAAACGAATTGCTTGTTGACGCGCTCCGCACACAGCTAACTGCGGCTGTTGAAAAATATAAAGCAATGAATGCCGATGAGCTGACAGAACAAAGGTACAGCAGGTTCAGAGCGATTTAGGTATCGATCCCTTGATGATATGTCAGGAGATAAGGAAAAAGGAGCAGCGAAAGCACAAACCGGATAAAGCTGCGGAAGGATAGGTTCATAACGATGATCACGATAATCACAGACTCAAGCTCATATTTTAAGAAAAATGAAGCTCAGGATCTTGGAATAAAAATCGTTCCGATAAATTATACTGTGGACGGGCAGAGCTACAGCGAGTCGTTCATCGATCAAAACGGGAATTTTGAGAATCTTCTTAAAGGAAGCGGGAAGTATTCAACATCACACCCAAACATCTCTGCTTTTCTAAGTGCATTCGAAGAAGAGCTGCATAACGGCAATGAAGTTTTGTGCATAACGATATCATCCCGTTTAAGCGGTGCTTACGGAACAGCACACTCAGCAGCGAAACAAACAGAAAGCGATAAGATCGTTGTGTTCGACAGCCGCTTCACCGCCGGCGGACTTTACCTGCTGATAAAAGAAGCAAAGAAGCTGGCCGAAAGCGGGGCAGGACTGAACGAAATCCTGCACAAGCTGCCGGCGATCCGGAATAAGATCTCTATAGCGTTTTCAGTCAGCGATATGACACCGCTCCGCAACAGCGGGCGTATGGGATTTGTCCGTATGAGCGTCTCGACATTCCTGAATATCAAACCGATCCTTCTCTGTAAAGACGGAGCGATCGTTTCCGATTCAGTCGTCCATGGCAATACGGAACTGATCAAGAAGCTTTCTGACCGGGTAAATAAAGATACAAAGGAAGTAGTGATAAACTACATCGGCGACAACCGGGCAGCTACAAATCTTTATCACGTTATCGAAAAAATATCACCGGGTATACCGATATCACTTCAAAAAATCGGGCCCGCACTCGGTATTCATTTAGGTTTTAAAGCTATTGCAGTATCTGTCATCGAAAAATGACCGGATATCAAAACAGAACCGGAAAAATTATACTACTGCTGCATAGCATTTTCTATTTCGTCGATAGTGCGCGGGATCGATCTTGAGATATTTGTTAATCCGTCTGCGGTAACAAGAACATCGTCTTCTATACGCATTCCAATGCCCCACTCACGGATGTACAGACCCATATCCATAGAAAAGAACATCCCCTCGGCAAGCGGTTCTTCGTAAGAACCTACATCGTGGACATCAAAACCTATATGGTGTGAGCAGCGATGCCAGATATACTTATTTATATCTGCGATATCGGTGAGTAATCCTGCAGCCTTAAGACGAGGGAATGTCAACTCGCGGTTCATATCATTTATATCCTTAAAAAACATCCCGGGCTTTATTGTATTCGTAACGATTTCGTTGATATCGAGTGCAATATTATATATCAGCTTCTGCCGCTCGTTAAAAGTTCCGGATCGCGGAAAAACACGGGATATATCAACATTGCAAAAATCAACCTTTGCACCAACATCAACCAGACATAATTTATCATCGAAAAGCTTGCCGGAAGGGGTATCATAGTGCAGGAAGAAATTGTTTTCACCGCATGAGATTATTGGCTTAAAAGCAGGCTCGACCGCACCGTGTTTATGGATAACATACATAAACTCTGCGAAAAGATCCATTTCGGTTTTTGCATCCTTACTTACGGACATCATGCGTAAAATGCCTTCCCGGGTGATATCGACGGCTTTTTTTATTGCTGTCACCTCTTCGGAACTCTTGATCATACGCAAAGAAGCGATTTGATTGAACAGGTTACCGACATAGAAGTTCACATATTTTTCCCTGATCATGCGATAAAAAGCATGATTTTTATCTGTTTGCTCCTGACCGGCATTTGCTTCAAGACACAGATAAATACCATTGTAATATGTGTCATTTGCTGCTTTGTGAAAGCTATTGTCGAAATCGCTGCGCATAGCGATATCTTCAATGCCGGAAGCCTCTTTAGCTTCTTCGACCGTGATCCTGCGCCCCGTCCATTTTTCAACCTCCGGATCAGGATCCCTTATATACAGTGTCTCGTGAAGCTTTCCAAATGCACGACGGGCAAAAAGTATACAATCCGGCTCGTCGATCCCTGTAAGATAAACAAAATTCCTGTTGGCAAAAAACCGGAAGTCCTCATCAGCAGACCGATGTGAATTTCCTCCCGAGCAAATAACAAACAATGCTCCGTCCGGAATATTTTCAAAGAGAGTTTTACGATTACGGGTAAAGAACGTTTTATCCATACCAAAGACCATCCCTTTCTTTTCATTTGAAATACAAAACAACTATTAAACTTGATACTACTATACTCCAAGATATAGGATAAGTCTACTGAATATACACAACATATGTTTTATGTCACTTGATAAAAATACATAGATATAGTATAATATACATTGCTTGGTGTGGAGGAAATATGGAGTATCTATATGAAACGCACTTACATACATCAGAAGTAAGTGCGTGTGCTGTCAGTACAGCGGCTCAGCAGGTCGCTGTTTATAAAAGAAAAGGATATACCGGAATAATCGTTACAGATCATTTCATAAATGGCTATACGACTTGCCCGAAAAACCTGCCGTGGGAAGAAAAAATGCATTTTTTTACTACCGGTTACGAGAACGCAAAAAAAGCCGGGGAAGAAATAGGACTTGATGTCTTTTTAGGATGGGAGTTCACGATCAGAGGCTCTGACTTTCTGACCTACGGTTTGGATTTGGAATTTTTGATCACACACCCCGGACTGGACATGATGCGTATAGAAGACTACAGTACTCTTATCAGAAGAAACGGCGGATATATAGCTCAAGCGCACCCGTATCGGGACGCGTACTATATCGAACATAACTATCCGGTAAAGCCAAAGCTGCTCGACGGAGTTGAAGTCCGCAATTCATATGACAGTGAACTTGTTAACTCCAGAGCCTACGCATTTGCGCAAGAAAATGATCTGCCAATGCAATCGGGAACAGATTCACACGGAAGGGCAGACCGTAAATTCAGAGGAATAATCCTCGAAAAAAAAGCAAAAAACATCCACGATATAATTAACGCTATTAAAGCAAAAGAAGTAAAACTTGTTTGAATTATGACACACCGCATTCCAGCTTCTCACCCCGGAGCTTCTCTAATCCGTGATCCAGAGCGGGAAGCACTGCGGCAAGATTTTCTTTTGCAGCTTTCGGGCTGCCCGGCAGATTGATGATAAGAGATTCTCCGCGAATACCCGCCTGCTGCCGTGCAAGGATTGCGCGGTTTGTTATTTTCAGGCTTTCCGCCCGCATAGCTTCCGGTATACCGGGGGTCATCCTTTTACATACGGTCAAGGTTGCCTCAGGCGTGACATCGCGCGATGAAAAACCGGTACCTCCTGTCGTTACGATAAGAGCGATATCAAGCTCATCAGCGCATTTGATAAGCTCTTGTTCTATGATATCCTGCTCATCCGGAACCGTTGATGTATACTCGACCTCGTACCCCGCAGCAGCTAACATCTCACACACTACCGGACCGCTGCCATCCTCGCGTTCACCTTCAAAACACTTATCACTGACCGTTATCACCGAAGCAGTATACATTCGATCTTTCCTTTCGCATTTGCTAATTCGTTACAGTTCACATATAATTATATGTGTATATTACAACGAGGTCATCCTAAAGGCAAGCGGTTACAGTACAAAAAGGATCCACAAAAATGTCAGATCAAAATAACAAAAGAAAAAACCGGCGTATGAATCCTGTTGTTGTCATAGGCATTATTATGATCCTTGCGGCAGCAGCAGGCGTTTTTCTGTGGATGAACCATATCAATAAGCTTCGTACTGAAATGAATGATAAAGTTGAGTCTGCTATTGAATATACAGAGAGAGGTTTGTACAGAACGGCACATTCAGAAGCTGAAGAAGCGCTCGCATTGGCACAAAGACTTCGTGATGATACAGCAGCCGAAATAAGTGAAACGATTTTGCTTGCAGCAGAAACAGTCCTAAACGGGAATACCCTCTTTGATTCCGGTGATTACAATGCTGCACTTGAAGCATACTTATTTGCCTCCGATACAGCAAAGACAATTGGGGACCTTAATACTGAGCATATTGACAGAAAAATTGCGATAACAGAGATGTATATTGCTTTTTTCGCATTGATCGAACAAGCTGAAGCCATTGTTGGAACAGCTGATTACGAAACAGCATTGCTGGTATATGAAGAAGCAAAACAAGTCGCAGCCGCTCTGGCTTTTGCCGAAGGCATCAATATTGCGGGATCCGGAATTGAAGAGGTGCAAAACCTTATAATACAATTAAAACGGACAGAGGCAGAAAACTTCTATTCACAAGGGGATGCATTCTTTAACAACGGTTTATATGATTTAGCTCTGGAGCACTTTAACGAGGCACTGGAAATTTTTACGGAGCTTGACGATTATCAAAACATATTTGTTACAAGGATGAGGATCCTTCATACTGAAGAAAAAATCGCTGAAGCAGAAATGCACGAACCGGATGACACAGACGAAACGCCGGGAGAAACACCCGGCGAAACCCCGGACGATACACAAGATGTCACAGGCGGGCAAGATGATGTATTATCAAATTATGAGCATAACTTACGCCTTGATTTTGACTTGCGGACGTTATTGGATGACCAGAACAGAAGACCGGCGAACCAAATAAGAATGGGCACGACCGAAGGTATGAACGAAGGCTGGTACAACGGATGCGGTTGGGTCGCGACATATAATGCGTTGATACTTTTAGGCAATCCAAGGCACCCTGCAGAAATCGTCAGACATTTTGAAGAAAGCGGGGGAACGGTAATGGGAGGTGTGTTCGGTACATATCCAAACACGATCGAAGCGTACCTCAGAGGTTTGGGATACAATGTAAATCACACACTCTTTCCGCAATTGACGCTGAATCTGGATGATGAGATCAAAAATTCACGTATAAGCATCCTTGCATATGCACATACAAGTGCTGCACACTATGTAACGATCGAGTATGTTGAAGATATAGATAAGTTCATAGTATATAACGACAGTTTTGCGCGCTCCAGATCAGCAGCGCTGGGTTTATCAAACACTGCAGCTGCGGGAGCCGTAATAGATTCGGTAGCCGCACTGATCAACAATACCCGGGAAATTCTGTTTTCGTTCTCACTAATTGTCGTCAGTTGACGAAATTAAAGATTCCATTATCGGCGAAATGTTGATATAATAATCGCTGCGTATATAGCTGCTTCGTAATATCTGCAGTGAATGTACGCGGCATATGTCCGTGATAGGGGTAGATCATCGTGTCATCGCGTTCAAGAATAATCACCATAATAATCATACTGGCGCTGACAGTGTATGCGGGCATCAGCCTGTATAACTTTTGGGGGGAGCATGTAAGAGTCCTCGAATCTCTGGAAGATGCGAGAAGAGAAGCAGCAGAACTGCAGTATAAGATCGCAGTTTTGGAAAACATGCTGGCGAATATAGACGACCCCGATATAATGCGGCAGATCGCAGAGGAAATGCTGGGTTTGGTATCACCTGATGAATTGATAATAACAGATCCGTCCAGCTTCATCCCGAATGATTAGTACCTGAAGAAAGAAGTCCGTAATATGGATGATATCAACAAAAAAACCAGAGAAGAGCTTTTACGCGACATGAAGCCACCCGGCGCATATTTAGACAGCCTGTCGGGTTTTACAGATATTATCGGAACGATAAAGCAGGCAGAAAATGCTGCAAAGGAATTGCTTGAGGAGACATCTTCATCAATAAGGCAAAAAAAACCGGCCACGAACCCCGAAAAAGAGCAACCTGAAAAAGAACGTCCCGGTAAGGAGCAGCCTCAGGAACCTCAGGCAACAGAATCGCAAACAGAAGAAGAGCCGGTCAAGGAAAAAACACAAGAGGAGCTTCTCGAAACTCTGGACGCTCTTGTTGGTCTTGATAATATAAAACAGAATGTTAAAAGTCTCATAAACTATGTAAAGATCCGCAAGCTTAGAGAGGAAAATGAGCTGCCGAACCCGCCGTTGTCACTGCACATGGTTTTTGCCGGAAACCCCGGAACCGGCAAAACAACAGTCGGGAGGATCCTTTCTGAGCTTTATAAAGCAATAGGGGTATTATCAAAAGGTCAGCTTATCGAGGTTGACCGCAGTGGGCTTGTTGCAGGCTTTGTCGGGCAAACAGCTATTAAAACTTCAGAGGTCGTCACAAGTGCTCTGGGAGGTATACTCCTCATTGATGAAGCATATGCACTGGCTCCGGAAACAGGTGCCGGAAACGATTTCGGACGTGAAGCTATAGAAACGCTGCTGAAACTGATGGAAGACCACCGCAATGACCTGATAGTGATCGTTGCAGGTTACACTGATCCTATGGAGCGGTTCATAACCTCAAACCCCGGGCTTGAATCCCGCTTTAACAGATACTTGTTCTTTGAAGATTACAACAGTGAAGAACTGTACGATATCTTCGATTCGATGTGTAAAAAAAGTGAGTATATCCTCACTGATGAAGCTAAAGAGTACGCCCGGGAGCATTTTAAGATGGTTTATGAAATGCGGGGAGAAAATTTCGGAAACGCCCGTCACGTCAGAAACTTCTTTGAAAACATAGTCACAGTCCATTCCGACAGAGTATCGACTCTCGAAGGTCACACGAGGGACGATCTGACCATGGTGATCCTTGAGGATCTGGAAAAAGCAGCTGAAATGTAGGGATAAATCAGTCTTCTTAGCTAATTTATCGTGTGAATTTTTTGTTCGGGGAACGAAGAACTAAAAAATACGCAGGGGAGGGTCATTATGGCTCAAAGCAAAGATATAAAAATCATATGCGGTAACTCAAACATTCCATTTGCAGAGGATGTGTGCAGAAATATCGGTTTGCGTCTCGGCAGCGCGGCAGTTTCCTCATTTTCAGACGGAGAGATATTAGTATCTCTGGATGAGACTGTACGGGGTTCGGACGTTTTCATCATACAGTCAACATGTACACCGATAAATGATAATCTGATGGAAATGCTGATAATGGTCGATGCCTGTAAGAGAGCTTCTGCACAAAGAGTTACATGCGTGATGCCATATTTCGGTTACGCAAGGCAAGACAGAAAAGCAAAAGCACGCGACCCGATATCTGCAAAGCTGGTAGCGAACCTCATCGTATCAGCCGGAACTGACAGAGTACTTACGATGGATCTGCACGCAGCGCAGATACAGGGATTCTTTGATATACCTGTTGACAATCTGCTCGGAACGCCCTTGTTTGTAGATTATTACAACAAGAAATTTAAAGGTTCGAATGATACGATCATAGTCTCCCCCGATATAGGCTCGGTAGCACGCGCGCGGGCATTTGCGATGAAAATGGGATTAGGTCTTGCCATAGTAGACAAACGGCGCGAAAAAGCAAATCAGGCAGAAGTCATGAACCTGATAGGATCCGTCGAAGGCATGCGGGTCATACTGTATGACGATATGGTAGACACAGCGGGGAGTCTCTGCGAGGCAGCTACAGCTTTGATCGAGCAAGGCGGAGCAAAAGAGATTTACGCTTGCGCCAGTCATGGAGTGCTTTCAGGACAAGCTATAGAACGCATTGAAAACAGTTTGATAAAAGAGGTCGTCTTTTCTGATACGATTCCGTTTACAAGAGAAAAACCGTGCGAAAAAATAAAGTACCTGACAGCAGCGCCTTTATTTGCAGAAGCAATAAACCGCATATTCGAAGAGGTGTCGATCTCTGCTTTGTTCAGATAAAACGTCACTGTATATTAACTCTCGAAGGATATTGGGAACATGTTTTTTAGAAAAAACATCACGCCGGTTTCATGGATCGCTGTCTTTCTGGGTAATCCCGGTCTTCGATATGAAAATACACGGCATAATGCCGGATTCATAACAGCAGACATTATCGCGAAAGAATTAGGCGTAAAAGTAAATCGTGTTAAGTTTAATGCATTGACCGCTGTTGTAAAGCTTGGCGGTCAACAAATACTTATACTCAAACCGCAAACATACATGAACCTTAGCGGCAGCTCCGTTAAGCAGGCGATGAAGTACTATAAATTGCCGCTTGACAGTGTGATCGTCATTTCCGACGATGTCTCACTGCCTTTGGGGAAGCTGCGTATCCGCCGCCGCGGCTCAGCCGGAGGTCACAACGGATTAAAAGATATAATCGCAAAATGCGGAGGTGAGGACTTCCCGCGGTTACGCATAGGCGTAGGATCTCCGCCGCATGAAGAATACGACATGGCGGACTGGGTTTTGTCAAAACTGAACAACGAAGAAAGAAAAATCATATCCGAATCAGCATTAAAAGCAGCGGCTGCACTTGAAATGATATTAATGCGCGGCGTTGAAGAAACTATGGCGGAGGTCAACTGATGACACCGATGATGCGGCAATATCTTGATATTAAAGGACGCAATCCGGACAGCATCCTTTTTTTTCGGCTTGGTGATTTTTATGAGATGTTTGGCGATGATGCAAAGCTTGCCGCAAAAGAGCTGGATATCGTTCTTACAACACGAGATAAATCCCCCGACCCGAATGACAGACTGCCGATGTGCGGTGTACCGTACCATTCAGTTGAACCGTACATAGCCCGCCTCATTGCCAAAGGATACAAAGTAGCGATCTGCGAGCAGCTGGAAGACCCGGCGACAGTAAAAGGCATCGTCGACCGTGGCGTCGTGCGTGTAGTTACCCCCGGAACGATAATGGAAACCTCAATGCTGGATGAAAGCCGCTCAAACTACCTTTGCGCGGCATTTTTGGGAGAATCCTCGGCAATATGCTTCGCCGACTTATCGACCGGAGATATATCGGTAACAGAGTTTCCCGCAAGCGATGTTCATCCTTGTGATATAAACCAGCTAAAAAACGAACTCAGTTCATATGCACCGGCGGAGTGTATTCTTGGCGGTGATATCGAGATGGTAAAGCAGCTCAGCGAGTATCTTAAAGAACGGCACGGGTGTTTGGTTGAGCATGATGATTACAGGTTTGATGTGACAGGGGATGACAAAACCCCCGTCCCCCTGTCACTGTCACATCAAGCCACGATAGCAGTTAACGCTCTCCTTTCCTACCTCTCCGAAACACAAAACACCGATATCTCCCATCTTCGTACTCTTCGCCGCAACAACGATGATTCATATATGGAGATGGATATAAATACAATGCGTAATCTGGAGCTTATAACCTCACTGCGGTCAGGTGATAAAAAAGGCAGTCTGCTCTGGGTGCTTGACAAAACAAAAACATCGATGGGGCGGCGTTTGATACGCGCCTGGATACTGCGTCCGCTTCTTTCGACCGTGCCGATCAAACGCAGACAGAGTGCTGTTCAGGAGCTTGTGACCGCTACGGTTTCCCGCGGCGAGTTGATCGTCGGACTAAAGAAAATCAACGATATTGAAAGGCTGATCGGAAAAATAGTCTACGGCAACGCCGGATGCCGTGATCTGAAAGCGCTCTCCTCATCGATCACAGTACTACCAGATATTACTTCACAACTAAAAAATATGAAATCAAAAGCACTTTCCGAATGTGCTTCAATGGATATACTTGCAGATATCGCGCAGATGATAGATGATTCGATCAAGGACGACCCGCCGTTCTCTGTCCGTGAAGGGGGCTTTATCAACGACGGTGTTGATTCTGAAGTTGACAGACTTCGCGGACTGCTCGAAAACAGTTCTCAGGCACTCACCGGCATTGAAGCAAAAGAGCGTGAGCGTACAAAGAAAAAGCTAAAGATAGGTTATAACAAAGTTTTCGGATATTACATTGAGATCCCGCGTTCATCCTCAGACGATGTACCCGGGGATTATATTAGAAAACAAACGCTCGCAAACTGTGAAAGGTTTATTACACAAGAGCTTAAAGAGCTTGAGACAGAACTTCTTTCGGCAAAGGATAATCTTCATTCACTGGAATACAGGCTCTTTGAAGACCTGCGTTTAAAAGTCGCCGCTATGGTTGGCCGTATTCAAGCAACTGCAAAAAGCGTTGCAGAACTGGATGTGCTGTGTTCGTTGGCGGAAACTGCAGTGACAAATAACTACTGCATGCCGGAGATAGACGTTTCGGGGATCATAGAAATCAAAGATGGTCGTCATCCGGTCGTAGAGGTGATGCAGCAAGGGTCATTGTTTGTCCCAAACGATACATATCTTGACATCGAGAAATCAAGAACAGCAATTATTACCGGACCGAATATGGCAGGTAAATCAACATACATGCGGCAAACGGCACTAATAGTATTGATGGCACAGACGGGTTCTTTCGTCCCGGCACGCTCGGCGAGGATCGGTATTGTCGACCGCGTTTTCACCCGCATCGGTGCTTCCGATGACCTTTCAGCAGGTAAATCGACTTTCATGGTAGAAATGACCGAAGTCGCAGACATCCTTACAAACGCAACACGTAACGGTCTGCTAATACTTGACGAGATCGGCAGGGGCACATCAACATACGACGGCATGTCAGTTGCCCGTGCAGTTTTGGAGCATTGTGCCGATAAGAAAAAGCTCGGTGCTAAAACAATGTTTGCAACCCACTACCACGAGCTTACAGCACTCGAAGACGAGATAGAAGGCGTAAAAAACTACAACATCTCCGCAAAAAAACGCGGTGACGATATAATCTTTCTCCGCAAAATCATCCCCGGAGGAGCAGACGACAGCTACGGCATAGAAGTCGCCGGACTCGCCGGCGTACCTGACAGTGTGATCAAGCGCGCAAAAGCGGTGCTTAATACACTTGAAGACGAAAATATGATCCAAAAAAAGAAACATAACACAAACATCGAAAATTCAAATCAAATATCCCTCATGGATATGAGCTCTAACGAAATAGCAGAGCAATTAAAAGCCACAGACTTAAACACCCTCTCGCCGCTCGAAGCTTTAAGCCTCCTGTTTGAGCTTAAAAAGAAACTTTAAATTCACAATAAATGCATAGATATTCATTTCTATGCATGCTAAAATGCTATGACAAATGTTGCGACAGAGGAATAAAATGATCAAGTACATCCTGAAACAACTGAGACGCAGCGTTGTTACGAACGCGCTGTTTTGCCTGCTGCTTACGCTTGCAGGTACATTGTTATGCATATCAGCAGGATTGTGGTACTCGGCACATAAAGCATTATTGGATATCGATGAAACGATAACGACTATTGCGATCCCGGACAATTTTGCCATACATAAACGTGCATCAGAGATCGTTCATGAGAATTATTTACCGGAATGGGACGAAGATATACATGCTATGCTCACAGCTGTCCGGGATGCCGAGGAAGAGATACGCAGAACGATCAGGGAAGAAGTATATGCTTCAGACAAACTAAAAATGGATCAGCGGCGCTTGTTTGGCGCATTCGCAGAGGATATAACACCAATACCGTTCCGTGCAATGGGCTTTGGGGCGGAACCGTTTGTTGCCTTCAACTCCGGACAGGCACTGGCAGCATTTATAGTCACATGTGATCTGATAGCCACAGATAATTATTTTCATGATCAGTCACAATTACCCGACAGCGACGGGATCGGATTCGTATATAGAACCAGCAATGCACATTTTACAGTTGATGAGATTTTACTCCTTCATCCTGTCCATACAGAACCGAATCGTATCCGCATATATTTCAACAGGAATCATGACGGCTCTGCGCCCTTTGAGTTAGGAAAGCAATATGTTGTGATGGGCCGCTATGACAGATCAGCAGGTATCGGTGATTTATATATTGAAATACCTGATGTTACGGCAGAATTTTCAACAGTGGGATCAGTCAACTCGAATGATGAGCTGAACAATTTGATAAGGCATAAGATCCGGCCGTTTGACTTCAGTGACGACTCATTTCCTATAGTGATATCAGAAGGTACTTATGAACGGGAGTTTACCGCAGACGACGGATGGTACAGCGTTATAAAAGTCGGGAACAGTATTGAAGATGTTAAAGCATCTGAAGAATGGGTAACGATGCAAGACGCAATGGATAGTGCATTAGTATCATCCGCCAGCTTTCAAGTTCTGACAACTAACGATCCAAACAGTTTTCTCCGCTTAAACCAAAACAGGAATCTCTTCGCCGAAGGGAGGACATTCAGCTCCCGTGAGATAACGGAGGGTACGCGAGTGTGTATTGTCAGCCAGCAGTTTGCCGAGTTTAATGAACTGTCGGTCGGGGATATACTGCCATTACAAATGTATGCTGCAGACTTTGG
>Ga0123356_10004157_pt1 | contig 15026 bp, 15 predicted proteins | sample TergutEmb28metaG_2_FD_92546 | JGI IMG/M metagenome (GOLD analysis project Ga0123356, IMG submission 92546) | Embiratermes neotenicus P3 segment gut microbial communities from Petit-Saut dam, French Guiana - Emb289 P3 | ecosystem: Host-associated > Arthropoda: Insects > Digestive system > Gut ... | reverse complement strand
AGATCACCCGTTTTTTTGTTCCAAAAGAACTTCACTATCGAGTCTTTTTTGAAAAAACTCTTGTTTTAAATCCCGTGTTAAGCTATATAACTGTGGTTAGAAAAAATACCGGGAGTTACGGTTGATATGTATCAACTGTAGTAGTTAAAATTGAACATGAAGAAAATAACCACTGTTTATTATTTATGGGATTGAGGCAGTTGATGAGTATATTAAGTGGAACTATTCAAGGTAAAGTAATCCCGCGTAACTTTGGGAACATTAAGCATTTGACAGGTTCAAGACTGAAGGATTCGGGTGATTCTTTAATGGAGGCGTCTTTTCAGCCGTTTTTCACTGAAGCGTTACAATTTTCTAAGCGTGATAGGCTTTATGTTACTGAAAAGGTGGATGGTGCTAATGTGGGTGTGTATAAGTTGGGTGGTGTTTTGTATCCGGTTATGCGTAAGGGTTATGATGTGCGTATGTCTGAGTGGGTGTTTTTGCGGCGGTTTGCAGATTTTGTAGCGGATAATGTTGCTCGTTTTGATGCGTTGCTTTTGGATGGGGAGCGGGTTTGTGGGGAGTGGATGATTAAGACTCACTCACTTTTTTACAAGTTGCCTCATGAGCCGTTTGTGGTGTTTGATATTATCCGAGGTGGGGATAGATCTGTTCGGTTAGAGTTTGCTGAGATTATGGCGTGCTGTAAGTGTCAGGGTTTTATTTATGCGGGTTTAGTGTGGGAAGGTAGTGCTATTTCTGTTGAGGAGGCGCTTGGGTTGTTGGGTGGGGGTTTTCATGGTTGCCAAACTGCGCCAGAGGGTGTTGTGTATCGGTACGAGCGTGACGGCGCTTTTTTGATGTCGGCAAAGTTTGTGTCTAATTTGAACGTTGAAGGCGATTACATGAACATAGAGGATGCTTACAATGAGTGGACACAATGGCATTAACCAGTTATTGCTTCACAAACTGCATTCTCCTTTTTGGTTGTTATGCTTTTTTATGAAAGCCAGAAAAAAGGTTGTTTTCCAAAAATTGGTGAATTAAAACCAAGTTTCCTCCTACCGACCGGTAACCCCCATTCGTAATTATCCTACCGCCCTTATTGTCCATCGGTGTAGTGATGTAAGTTAAACCATTGTTTTTTAGTCCTGTTTTCGTAAACCTCTTAAGGTTGGAGTTTGCCTATTTTTCTGTGAAATCATTTTGGGCGTAAACTTTAAAGATCTTATCCCTAAAACTTCAGTTAAACTCGAAGACCTCAGTGGTAAAGTCATCGCCATAGACGCCTACAACACCATCTATCAATTCCTCAGTATAATTCGTCAGCCCGATGGTACCCCCCTCAAGGACAGCTCCGGTAAAATCACCAGTCATCTAAGTGGGTTGTTCTATCGTACAAGCAATCTTGTTGAGATGGGTCTTAAACCCGTTTATGTGTTTGATGGAAAATCCCCTGAACTCAAAGCCGCCGAAGTTCAACGCCGCCGCCAAATCAAAGCTGAAGCAATGATAAACTATGCTAAAGCACAGGAAAGCGGCGATAAAGAAAAAATGCGCCTATACGCTTCGGTAGCCACGACTATGAAGGACTACATGGTGCCAGAAAGCAAAAAAGTTCTAGATCTGATGGGGTTGCCCTGGATTCAAGCACCCAGCGAAGGTGAAGCACAAGCAACTTATCTGAACAAGAAGGGGGATGCAGATTACTGTGCAAGCCAAGACTACGACAGTTTGCTGTTTGGGGCTCCTAAACTTTTACGCAATGTCACTATTTCGGGACGGAGACGACGGGGAAAAACCTTCATCGAAGTGGTTCCCGAGGTGGTTGAATTGCGCAAAGCCCTCAACGACTGTGGATTGTCATATGAGCAACTAATCGACGTAGGCATACTGATCGGAACCGACTTTAATCCCGAGGGTATCGAGGGCATCGGACCTAAAACTGCACTAAAACTCATCAAACAACACAATACCCTCGAAGCCGCTCTACCCTATATCAAAAATGCTGCTTTTCCCTGCGAACCCCAGTTGATAAGAGAGGAATTTCTACATCCCAAAATCACCGATGACTACACGCTTGACTGGAAAGATCCAAACGAGCAGGGCCTCGTTGATTTTATGTGCGGTGAAAAAGAATTCGGCGAGGACCGTATCAAAAAATCACTGGAACGCATGATAGTGGGAAACAAAAAAGCGAAGGGAAAAACTTCACTGGAAAAATGGTTTGGATAACCCTCTTTGGCTGAGGCCCTGATGGGCAATTGACACATGGTTCTTTTTTCTTTATTTTTAAGCAAGCTAAATTAGGCAGAAACAAAATATGGGTGGGTGATGTGGGGCGAATTGAAAAGATGAATTGGCGCATTAAATCACTTGCCTTTGTATTTGCTGTTTTTTTGGTTTCGCAGGTTTTTTTGGTTTCTACTGTTGAAGCAGAGACAGATTCTTGGACCGACAAAGCATCAATGCTTACTGGACGACGCGGTTGTGGAAGTGTTGCTGTCTCTAGTGGAATGATATATGTAATTGGCGGAGTTGATGCCGACTCAGTAGCGTTAAGTGTTAATGAGATGTATAATCCAACTAGTAATACTTGGGTTGCTAAAGCGTCTATGCCGACTCCTAGGGCAAATTTTGGCATTGTAACTTATGGAAATAACATTTATGTGATCGGCGGGGGTGGTGTCTTTGGAGCAGATGGAGTTACGGGTGTAAATGAGGTTTATAACACTCAAACCGATACTTGGGAAACAAAAACCCCTATGCCTACTGCCCGAGAATATTTGTGTGCTAATGTTGTTGATGGTAAAATCTATTTGATGGGTGGAAATAAACCCGTGAACCGTGATAGCCCCATCTATGTTTCCAATGTCAATGAGGTTTATGATATAGCTACCGATACTTGGAGCAGTAAGACGTCCCCTCCAATGCTAGTTTCTAGTTATGCCTCTGCGGTTGTGGGTGATAAAATCTATCTAATATCAGGTATTGGTGATAGTGGTGAGTTAACTTTGATTTATGATACTAAAACTGATTCGTGGAGTAATGGGGCGCCTATTCCTCAGTCTGTATGGGGTGCCGCCGCAGGGGTAACCTCGGGTAAGCAGGCGCCTGTGAGAATCTATGTTATAGGCGGTTATCCCGCTTTTGATCTGGTTCAAATATATGACCCTAAAACTGATTCTTGGGCTGAGGGAGCAAACATGCCAACCCCCCGCTATAGGGTAAGTGTTTCTGTGGTGGATGACTGCCTCTATGTCTTTGGTGGTCCTGGTAACGAAGGTATGATCGCTAATGAAATGTATACTCCTTTGGACCATGATGATGTAGCGGCCTTGTCTATGAAGGGTAACACCTTAGTTATTTTTGTTATAGTAGTTGTTATCATAGCCGTAATTGGAGCCGTGATGCTTGTATTGAAACTTAAAGGAAAAAGCAACCGCCAAATTTAGCGGCGTTACTAGCTACTCTTCAAGATAGCTTGCTTTTGTTGTTAAAAATAAATGTTGTGTGTTTAGCGGCTTTGGGACAAAAATATTTGGGCCAATTTCCTCTGGGATTTATGTTTTCGGTGTAGTTAAGATAGCAGAGGCGTTTGAGATTTTGATTACAGGCGCGGCCAAAAGCTTCCTGCTCACGCCGCTCAGCAAATATCTTTCGCAAAGCAAAAGGGATTATCACGCTTAAGAATAGAGAAACACCCCTCAACATTTGAGCGCTTATGGTAGTCTTCGAGCCATTTTTGGGGATCAGTAGTTAACTCTTCTAACATCTTGCGTCATGCCGCACTGCCCTTTTGGCAAGGCACAGTGCCCTTTTTAGGATAAAACCGCGCCACCCCGCCAAGAGCCGTCACCAAATCACAGTTATGGCGCGACAAATACCCGCATCCCAACCACCCAATCCACCCCGCATGGCGTTTAGCTTTTTTCTCTAAAAGTTCCTCAAAATAGGGTGACTCATTATCCACGGGGCGGCCAGCATATTTAACCGCTGAGAAAAGCTTGTATTTAGGGCCCACTATCACCATAACCTTGCCGAGTTTGGTTTTTTTGCCGATCACGCTCATAGTTTTGCTTAATAGGGGTGCTAAGTTTCGATGCGTCGGGTCCAAATGCTTTCTCCAAATCCCGTATGGGCCGCTGAGTTAGCTCAAAAACCTCCTCTAAAATCTCTCAAACCACTGAGTTGCTATAGGCGCGTTTAACTGGTTTGTAGCTAAACGCTGTTTTTAGGTGCAGTTTTTCTCTAAGAGTAACATATAGTCCTGTGTGACCCGATAGGTAGGGCGAAGTATTGGGCTATGAGCAAAACTTGGTTTGATCAGAAAAGTTAACGGGGCCGGCCGGGGTCTTGGGGTAGGTTTTTTTGAAGTGTAAGGTTGTAGGCGGCTTGATTAACGCTGTCGCGAATTAGGCAGAGTATGTCGTTTATTTCGTTTGTTTGTGCTAAGTCAGGGTTTGTCTATTTGATTTGTTTTTGGGGTTTTTCTTGGTATTTGAAGTCTTTGTCTTTTAGCTGCTCGATAAGATTGTTTGGTTTTTGCGGTTGTGGTTTGGTTTTCGTATTATCGTCTGCCTGCTGTATTGTGGGGGCGTCACCTTTATAAATGTGTGTGTAGTTATTACGCGTATGGTTTAGGTTAATGGGGTATGGGCGAAAACATATCATGCAAGCCAAACTAATCGTCTTTCAAGTCTACAAAAACAAACAAAAAAACCTAACCAACACCCTAACTACTCTAAATCGCTTTGTGCAGAAATTCTACGGCCAAGACACCACCAGTCATGGAGGCAAGTACAAACATCACCGCCGGGGCCTGCTCGAGAACATACCTCATATCAGGCTTATTCGAGGGGTTATTATTGTGCGAGACGTTGATTTGGGGGTGGTTGTTGATTTTTTAAATCAGTACAACGCTGAGGTGTGGGTTTGGGACATAATGTTATCACCTGAGGATGAAAAAGCCCTGGCTAAAGAGACATAGAATTTTGTCCCAAGCAGTGTTTAGCACTACAAGTGATGTTTGTAGTTTTTAGTGATTGCTTTGGAGTTATTTTACTGTGACTGATTTCGCTAGGTTTCTGGGCATGTCGGGATTGTAGCCTTTTTCAACGGCTGTATAGTACGCTAGTAGTTGAAGTGGTACTGCATATGGGATGGGTGAGAGTACTGCTGGGATGTCTTTGGGTACTTCGATGTAGTCGTCGGCTAAGCCTTTGATGTCTTGGTCTCCTTCCTCGATTATGGCTAGTATGTGGGCGCCTCGAGCTTTCATTTCCATGATGTTGCCTATGGCTGTTTTGTGGGTGTCGTCTTTGGGGCATACAAACACTACTGGGAAGCCGTTTTCGATTAGGCTGATTGGGCCATGTTTGCTCTCGCCGGCGGGGAATGCGATGGAGGGGATGTAGGCGATTTCCATGAGTTTGAGTCTGCCTTCAAATGCGGTTGCGGTGCTGATGCCTCGGCCTAGGTAGAAAAAGATTTTTGAGTTACTATATTTTTTGGCTAATTGTTTAATTTTTTCTTCTTGGGTTGTTATGATTGTGTTTACTACGTTTGGTAGTTGTTCTAGTTTTTCTTCGAGGCAGTCGATTTCGTCTTGTGAGATTTTGCCTCGTTTTTTGGCTAATTTTAGGGCTAGTTGTGCTAGAACTGAGAGTTGGGAAGTGAAGGTTTTGGTTGCGGCAACGCCGATTTCGGGTCCTGCTTGGGTGCCAATGTAGACGCGGCTGATACGGGTGAGGGTGGATCCGATGACATTGGTTAAACTTAGTACTGTTGCGGCTCGTTGTTGGGCACAGATGACTGCGGCTATGGTATCCGCGGTTTCGCCTGATTGGCTTACAGCAAGAATGGTGCTGTCAATGTTGACTGATTTACCATGTTGTTCTAGAAATTCCGAGGCATACACTGGGTAGGTGGGTAGGTAGGCTAGTTTTGAAAACATGTATGATGCTGCTAGGCAGGCATGATAACTGGTTCCGCATGCTACTAGAAATACCTCATTGGCGCGGTCAAGAAAGGTGGACAGTAAGTCTAGGTAGTGATCTTGAATGCGCAGGGTATTGCGGAGAACTTCGGTTTGTTCATGAATTTCTTTAATCATAAAATGTGGATATCCCTGTTTTACCGCCATCTCTGGGGTCCACTCGATGGTGATGGGGTTTCTTGTGATGGGGCTTGCGTTGCTTATTTTTTTGATCTCATAGCCCTGGGGACTAAGAATAACCAGTTCGCCGTTGTTTATCATAACTGCTTTGTTGGTGACTGATAAAAAAGCTGGAACGTCGCTTGCGCAAAAGACTCCATTACCGTTGATGCCTATCACTAGGGGGCTTTCGTTTCGGGCGCAGATGATTTTGTCGGGTTCTTGTGTGGAGAGGATGGCAAATGCATAGGAGCCCTCGATGCGTTTGAGGCTCTCTAAGATGACTTGTTCAAAGTTGAGTTTGGGGTTTTGTTTTTTGGTTTCCTCTATTAGGTGTGCCATAACTTCGGTGTCTGTTTTTGAGACAAAGGTGTGGCCGAGGTTTTGGAGTTCGGCTCTTAGTTCTAAAAAGTTCTCTATGATGCCGTTGTGAACCACAACAATGTCGCCTTTGCAGTCGGTGTGGGGGTGACTGTTGATTTTTAGTGGGGCTCCATGGGTTGCCCATCGGGTGTGTCCGATGCCTGTGTTGCCCGGTAAATCGTCGAGGTCTAAGAGTTGGTGAACTTCGTCGATTTTACCCTGGTCTTTTTTTATATGGATTTCTCTGTTGTTTAGGGTCGCGATGCCAACAGAGTCATAGCCTCGGTATTCGAGGCGTTTTAGTGAAGTATGAATTATGGGGGCGGCGTTGCCTTCTTTTAGGACACAGCCAAATATTCCGCACATGTTTTTAACCTTCATCGATAATGTTGTCTTGGCAATGGTTGGGCTGGATAGCTATTAAGGATTTTTACAATATTCCTTTGACTGCTAAAATTTTTTTTTTAGCTGTTGCTGGTTTTTAGTAATTCATAACCCCTTACACTGTTGTTGCAGGGTTAAATTTTATAAACCATTATAAATAAATTTTTTATAGTGCCTCAACTCAATAGAAGAGACCAAACATGGACAAAAAACTCCTCCTCAAAGACGACGGCAACACCCAACAAGCCAAAGAAATTCACCTCCTCAGCGCTCCCCAACTAAAAACCATCCTTGGTAATCTCAGCTGGAAAATCCTCACCCTGCTCTCCCAAAAAGAAATGTACCCCCTCGAAATCGCAAAATATCTAAACATGCATGAACAAAAAATATACTACCACATCCGCAAACTCGCCAAAGCCAATGCCATCAAAATAACACGCGAAGAAAAAAAGAGCGGCGGCACCGCAAGATACTACCGCACAGCCTCCCCCGCATTTGGTGTCGAATTCCCCACAGGATATCACCCTATCCAAACTCACTGCACCTTTGACCTAAACAGTCCACTACAAAACTTTTTCAAAGAATTTATCCAAAACAACACCTTTGATGGCAAAATCATAGTTGGTAGTCCCCAACCTCACGGTCCCTTTAAAACAAGCGCCCGTGACGGCCACTACGCCGCCCATCTAGCACTATTTCTGGGACAATTCGCCAAACTCCCTTCCGAATTCGCAGTAAAACTCGATGTTGATGTCAAAGTAGAAAAAGAAGAAAAAAACAACCTCATCCTAGTCGGCGGACCCGGCACCAACTTTCTGATGCAAGAAATAAACGAGCACCTTCCCATCAAATTCAATATGCAATCATCCCAACAAGGCTTTCTCTTTGGTGGTCTATCATCAAAAAAAACCGGCCAAACCTACACCTCTGATGTAACCGGATTAGTCGCCAAAATCGTTAACCCCTGGGACAACACCAAACGCATCATAGTTTTAGCTGGAAACAAAGCCGTAGGAACCAAAGCCTGTGTCATCGCCCTCACAAACCTCTGGAGAAAAACTCTAGAAAAATATCGCGGCGAAGATACGTTTGCAACTGTGATTGTGGGCTTTGATCTAGACGGCGACGGTAAAGTCGACTCGATTGAGGTTCGTGAATAATGTCCAAAAAAATCGTCGAAACCATATGGGCCCATGGACACAAAAACCTCAAAGCAACCCACCCCACCACACTTATGATTACTAAAGACCCCTATCTCTTACTATCTGGGGACTGCATAGTGGCAGTGGCGGCAGATAAAGCCGTGGTGGATTTAAGCCTCGAATTTAAAGATGCCCTACGTCAACCAAATGCAAAACTAACTGTTTTAATTGAAGCAGGCGACATAGTCCAAGAGATTCGGGCATTTGGTTCACCAAACTTACCATTAACACATCTAACTGATTTAGTAGTTAGAAAAAGTAACTTTATCTGCAATCGTACCTTAGCCATCCAAGCAGACAAGGCCTCAAACAATCTATCAAGAGAATTTGTGGAAAAACTAGTGAATGCCCAGCAGAAAATCAAGATAACCCTGACTATCACATCCGCTTAGAAATCCAACCCCTATTTCTGCCTCAAAGCCACAATAGGTAGTGGTCGAGATTTCAATTGCCGCGTATTTGTGGCTGGATATTTATGATCATTTATCCGTAATTCTTGGTTGATTTCGCGCTACACGTAAATGAAATAATGTTATAAAAAATTTTGAAATTCAATAAATTTGTATGATCATAACCAAGTATGTGGTGTGCTTTTGTGCAGTGGTGAGAATGTTTCTTGCCAAAAAAATATGCTGCGTGTCCAATCGTTTTATTTGACGTACACAAAACGTTTGGGGTGTATATGCATTAATACATGCTGACATGTGTTTATTAGCGTAGATTGCAACCATTTGTGGTGAGAAAATTCTGGGAATCACGGTTTATTTATTGGACTACTGGATTTGTATGTCTAAAACAACCTGTGACTCAAATGGGGCGGTTTCGCGTATGCTTCGGGTATAGAGCAACGTCTTGATTGCTCTGTTACTGTGCTTTACGGCTTCTGTAAATCGTTGCATAAGATTATCTGCGCTATCAGGTGAACGTACAAACCCATAAAAATGTATCACCCCGCCCACAGGTTTGATAGTTTTGCATGCGGCATCAACAAAATCTATGGCTGTTTCAGGAAGATTCATGATGACTCGATCAGCAATACCTCCGAGTTTACCTGCGGAGACCTCTTTAGCATCCGCACAGACGGGAAACACTCGATCAACAACTTTGTTGATTTTAACATTGATTTTAAGCAACTCAACTGCGTCAGGATTCAAATCAACCGCATAAACCTCTGCATCTGGTTGTTGTTTTCCTATCAACACCGCAAACGGGCCTACACCCGCAAACAAATCCACAACAACCTCCCCTTGTTGTACCTGCGAGGCAACCCGGTTATGCTCATGACTAAGCCGAGGCGAGAAATATGCCCTTGCTATGTCCACCTGATAGGCGCAACCAAATTCCCGATGTACCGTGCTGGTTTTAGATTCACCTGCAATGCACTCATACTCCCGGATACGATAGACTCCGCTTATATCCCCTGCTTTGGCAAGTACCGTTTTTATACTTCTATGTGTCCCCAAGAGAGTTTTGCCAATTAGAGCCTGATACGGTTTGAGCAACGGCGGAATATCAATGATGACTATATCGCCCACTACATCAAATGCCTGAGGCAGAATGGCCAATAAATCCTGGGGTAGCTGACCTTGGAGGGTTTGTGTGAGAGTTTTGGAGGGGGGTGTCTTTTCTTCAAACTCTTCGGTTTCAACGTTTAGAGTATTGGGTTTGTTTGGTGTTGTTTTTGGTTGGGTTTCTTTTTTTAGGGTTTCTATTTCTGCGTCTGTGGGATAGCGCACCAGGGGGATGAGCAGGAACTCGGCTTTTCTGCTGATGGTTAGCGATTTATCAATTAAACCTTTTTTCTCTGCTAGGGTGATGGCTTTTTCTCCCTGTATTTTGGGTACCTTTAAACAAACCGCAGTTTTAGCCATACGCGTCAGCTGTTTTTTCGATTCGGTAGAGGTTATTTTGTTTGGTCGTGGTGAATTTAACCTTTAGCATCTTTTCTATGAGCCAGATGTTTGTTTCGATGTGTTCTGTGATGCATCGGGTTAGGTAAACTGATTTGCCCTCTGATAGGGCCATATAGGGGATCAGCATATCGGCCAAAAATTCGTCAACTGTGGGTTGGATTGCTAATTCTGTGCTGAGAGTTTGAGCGGCTTTTTTGCCCACGTCCTCTGCTCTTTTTTGTATCTCTCCAATGGCGTCTGCTCCGATGATTACGTTTGTATCGGTTTTTGCCCACAATGTGATGGAGCTGCCTTTTTGGATGGGGTTTGATTGGTCGTTGATGATTTGGATGTTGGTTTGGTAGTTGTTTTGTGCGAGGTGGGTTTGGGCAGCTTTGGCTTGTCGTTGGGCGACTTGTTGGTTGGCAAGTAATGTGCAGACTGACACGCCTTCTATATTTTTGAGGTTGCCAAATGTTTCAAGGGTGAGGGGTTTTGGTTGGGGGTTGGGTTTTACTGTTAGGGTTGCTTTGCCTGCGCCTTTGGGGTAGTAGCCATATTTTTGTATGTTAATTTTGGCGTCTATGTTCATTTTTGTTAGTGTTGGTAGGAGTATGTTTTGGAGGTAGTTGATGGTTGGGGCGTTGCGGGTGTCGGTGCCGCCTTTTGTTACTTGGAGGTGGACTGGGGTGGGTGCGTAGAGGCAGATGGGCAGGGTGGCGAGAAATAGCATTGGGATGCTTCCTGCGGTTTTGATAACGGCTTCTATGGTGCCGCCTTGGATTTTTTTGGGTGTGAACCAGAGTTCTTGTGAGCCTAGTGTGGCGCCTTGGATTTCTGCGTTGCAGAGTTTGGCTGCTGTGAGGACTGATTCGAGGTGTTGATGTTTTAGGCCTGGGTTTGGGCGTTTTTGGCGGATGTTGGTTATGTGTAGGGCTTGGCCTTTAATGGCGGCTATGGCGATTGCGAGTCGTAGAATGGTGCCGCTTCCGCTTTTTTGGTTTCCATCAATATCAATCATACCATTCCTTCGTGGGTTGAAACCAAGCAGAAAACTGTGGACTGTTTAATTTATATATCGGGGTTTTTACGTTGTTGACATATGGTTAATGTGTGGAGATTGATGGCATGGATGAAGTTTTAGAGTTGCTTGATAAGACGGTTAAGCGGGTTCAAAAAGCGGCTGATGAAACTAGGGATAAGATCTTTAAGCAGTCTGCTCTCTATGAGCAGTTGCAACAGCAACCTGACGCTACTCAAGAGCAAAAAATTAAGGCGTTTATAAAAAAGACTTTGGAGCTTGATCGTTTGGAGCGGCTTAATTCTCAGTTGAGTTTGTTATATTCCCTTCAGATTTTTGCCTTCAAAGTTAAGGTGCTTGAGGTTTCGGTTAATAAGATAAATGAGCAGTTGGTTAAATCTGGGGTTTTGCAAAGCGGTGTTGAGCTTGAGGATATAAAAAAGAACATTGATGCTCTAAAAATCCTCATCGAGGCGCAGTATGAATCACTCAAAGAAATCCATGAATCTCAAAACAAAAATTTGGGCTATATTCACTAACCTGACTATTTTGTTGCCATTTATTTTTGTTTGTTAACGAATTTATATAATTGAGTGGCTCTTCTTTCGGAAGGGCCGCGATAGTCAGTGTGCCTGACATGTCTGATGGTTTGGCGGTGTGCGTCCGCTACAGGCTTTGTAGTAGGAACTGTTAGTCAAGAGCAAGGGTGTTCGCTGTGAGGTGGAATCTGGAGGAAGTTGGAGGCTAATCCTTGGTTCGATGAATGGAAATCGCATACAAGGCGGCGCAGAGTGGATAAATTTGCTGATCAAGATGAAGCCCAATACTGTCCAAACTTTGGGGTGTATGTGTGGCGAATGGGTGAGGTGAAGGTTGTTGGGTTTACTTGGGGTGGTCTTAGCGTGGTTGTTTATTGGGGTGAGTTGAGGGATTCTAGCAACAATTTGTGTAGTGGTGTGTGGGTGGGTGGTGGGGTGTTAGTAGGGTCATGGTGTCATTTTTTATGTGGGGCGGGTTAATCAGTGCTTAGTTAGGTGTTTGGTGGTGGGGGGTGATGTGTGGGGGGCAGAGATCGGGGTATGTGTTTGTTTGATTTTCTGTTGGTGGTTGGGGGGGGGTCCAGAGAGCTGATGGGGGTGTGGGGTATTGTAGTCTTGGGGGGTGCTTAGATGGTGTAGCGAGTTGTGTTTAAGTTGTTGAGCCGCCGTATGCCGAACGGTGCGTGTGGTGGTGTGAGGGGTCGGTCATTCAACTAATGGATGATCTCCTATTCGATGTTTTTTTAGGTCGTTGTTTGTGCAGTTGTTTTTTAGGCTGATTTGGGTTAGGGGGTGTATTAGGGTGGGGGTTTTGAATGTGGTGTTGGGTTTTGTTGGGAATTGGAGGTGTTTTTGGGCTAGGGTTTGCGAAAAGGTGAATGGCTCGATTAGTCTTCCATTTATTACGTGAACCATATTTCAGACATTTTTGAACCGATAGTCTTGATATATGGTTCATAATTTATCGTTTATGGGTTCCAGTTACTTTCGGATCTGCTGCCTAACTGCAAATGCATAAATAGTTTACAGGAGACTTATTTTTGGTGAGTAATTAAGATATGTTGGAACATATTGGCGTTAAAAATTTTGTTCCCTTTTTCTCAGTAGTTTTGATACTTTGTTTGTTTGCTTTTGTGTTACCGCCTCCTGTTTTAGGGAGTCCGGCGCATGTGGTTACGGCACAGGAGCCAGTGACAAAGAATGGATTGCCATTTGCTGATGCTGAACTATTTACTGATCATAATGTTTTTGCAGCACACAACAATAAGGTTGCTGCGAACGGTGCGAAAGCTACCATACTCTACTACGGTGGAGAAGTTGGGAGTTTTGTGTTCAATAAGCATAACTCTTACATTGAAATCGAAATTACTGAACATGTCGCAGTTGATGTTGTGTGGCATTGTTCGGACGAATATGCCAGTTGTACCCTTAAAGGAGAGGGTGTATACAGATTGCCCCAACTGCTTCAACACAACGGTAAGACAGAGAGTTTCGATACTATTTGGATACAAAGAGTGGATGTGCATGACCCAACTGATCTGCCCTATTTCATCGAAGGCTCCATAGCAGCCATGGCTGTACTATATCCTGGCGTAACTGACAGCCAATTAGCTCAAGCTCGGGCACAATGGGCAGAACAGATTATCCTAAAGATGGAACGAATCAAAGAAACAAATGGTGCCATTCTAAATCCCAACTCAACAACACGAACAACTGCATACCTGAATACCCTCGTACGTACAGAAGATATAGGTGGTGGATCCACAACAACCCCAAGTAATGCACTTAAAGGCCCGGATAGCAAATATGCGCGCTTCTACACGCCAAGTTCAGGTCAAGCTACGACAGTAGTTGCTACCACAACAACCTCCATTAGGGTGATGTCTATGTTACAGGTTATAGAAGCTCAACTAGCACAGGGCAATATGCGATTGTGTGGGGAAGCACCACAGGAAGTGGAACAAGCTTTGCCGATTGGATCTCAATCGGGTACACTAAAATGGCATCATCAAGCACCGATAACTATGTTGGTTATGCAGGAACGGTTTATTCATATATGGCTGTGGGGTGTAACACTTTTATGGGGGGCGTAGCCACCTACAACGATTTTTACGTCGATGCCGTTAAAATAATAAACTGAAAATAACCTCACAACCTTTTTTATTTAAACAAATAATCAATTAACTATATTGGGCGTATGGGTTGAAGTATATGAATAAGTTCAAATTACTTATTGGTGTGTTTTCAATTATTTTGTTGATACAGGTATTTTTGGTTTCTGTTGTTGTAGGCGTGGGTGATTCATGGACTGATAAGGCACCAATACCCGTCAAACGACTATTTGGTCAAAGTGTGGCTACTACAAATGGCATGATATATGCAATCGGTGGAACAAGTATATCGGATATACCCACGGAGGTTATATTTAGTCTAATGCCGGGGACTATTGGTTATCCTAACATTATAGTTGGTGTTAATGAGATGTATAACCCTGACACAGACACTTGGACCACCAAAAAATCTATGCCAACAGCCCGAGAAAACTTTGGTCTCACCACCAGTCAAAACAAAATTTATGCAATAGGTGGCACAGTGGACAATAAGGGAGCCATCACAGGAGTAAATGAGGTGTATAATATAGAGACTGATACTTGGGAAACAAAAGCACAATTGCCTTCAGCTATGGAATGCTTGGATGCTAACGCTGTAGGCGGGAAAATTTATGTAATAGGCGGACGCCAACCCATTCTGTCGGGAGGGTATTTTTATTTTAATGATAACTTGGTTTATGATATAGAAACCAATGTCTGGAGCAATAAAACCACTCCACCCATTGATATTGGAGACTATACCTCTGCTGTTATAGATAGCAAAATATACATATTACCCTATGAAAGCAGTGCTCCACTTTTGATTTATGACACCGATACTGATAAGTGGAGTCAGGGAGCATCCATGCCCGCATCAGTATACAGTGCGGTGATGGGTGCAACAACAGGGAAAATAGCCCCTAAGCAACTCTATGTTATGAGTGGAGATTTAGATGTTGTTCAGATTTATGATCCTGCAACAAACAAGTGGTCTGCCGGAACTCAAATGCCAACAGAGCGCCAAGGATTTAGCATTGCTGTATTGAATGACAACATATATGTAATGGGTGGCACAGGCATAAACTCTAGTGGTGATGCCAATGAAATGTACATCTCTGACACAGAATACAAAAAAACAACAAATCCACAAATAAATGTCAGCCTCTTAGTTACTGTAGCAGTCATCATAACAATAATTCCAGTGGTAATAGTGATGATTTGGTTAAAAACTAAAAAAGAAAAACATGGATAGTTACTCTCATGAAAGACGACTAATAATTAAGTTTGTTCGCAAAAAGCATAGCAAAAAGTGGACAAGCCTTGTTGTAGATGTATTTTCAGTTATGTTTTGGTGGGTTGGTCCCATTTGGCGTGTTTTTGCGGATTTTTGGTTTGT
>Ga0123356_10004156_pt1 | contig 15026 bp, 4 predicted proteins | sample TergutEmb28metaG_2_FD_92546 | JGI IMG/M metagenome (GOLD analysis project Ga0123356, IMG submission 92546) | Embiratermes neotenicus P3 segment gut microbial communities from Petit-Saut dam, French Guiana - Emb289 P3 | ecosystem: Host-associated > Arthropoda: Insects > Digestive system > Gut ... | reverse complement strand
GCTTGGGCTTGCTGGACGGTTGAAGTGGCTCACTGTGCGTTCGCCCCTGGTCGCAGTGCTGGCAGGAAATCCAATTTTGAACAGCTCGACGGCGGGAGCTCACCACCGAGCGGCTGATTACGTCCTTTCAGCTGCCCGTCGCTCTCCCGGCCAAGCTCGCGCGCTTGCTGCTCACATGTTTTCCATGTTCGTCGGACCCTCCAGGTATTCTGTTTTGCTTTGCGCTTGCGAGAATCTTTGCGGTTGGTATCGCTGAGGTCCCAGCTCTCCTGGGGTCTTATATTCTCCTCTTAATATGTCTTATATTCTCCTCTTAAATATAAGGAGGGGGTTCTCTTCCGCGGTGTCGGTCGCCACGGCCCATTCGCCCCGAAGGGCTGCACCCGGATTCGGTAGGCGGAATTCTCAAGCGGATGCTCGGGCGGGCAAAGAATGCAGGTGCCGTGACTCATACTTCGCCTACAGCACCTGCCCGCGGGGAGAGGCGCGCAAGCTTGCTCAGAACTTCGTCTCAACCGGCGCCCCGGTCAGGAACTAAATAACAGTCCGCTTCGCGTAGTCCGCCTCTGCTGCAAGCTGCGTCATAAACGTGAAGAAAGCCTTCGACTGTCCGGCGAAAAGATTCATTTTCGCCAGAGCGTTAACAACCGCTGTCGCAGCGCCCGTCGTTTCGGTCGGCCGGATGATCGAACACCCCGGGAGTCTCCGGTTGAGAAAGGCGGTTGGTTCAGGCATGATCAGGTTCGACTTCAAGTCTTCGCCAACAGAATCTCGGGTCAGGTCGGGGAAACTCACACTCACGCCGGTGACCGGATCCTTCGCGGTTAGTGGAACCGCATTACCGGCTTTGTCTTGCCAGGTCTGGAAGTGGGCTATCTCAGTTCCACCGATACTGAGTAGGATGCGCAACACCTCGAGACTGGACACTCTCTGCGCCAGCGCGGGATAAAGGCTTGACCCGCCCGCTTCGATAGTGGCGAAGTGAAAGCCGGCCGCATTAGCGATGGCCTGCAGGAAATTCGGATCGTTCAGGTCGTCATCTGTCCGCGGGATTGCCGGATGGGCCCCAACCATCAGACTGGGGACCGCCGCCCTGAAGGTGTCTCCGAGGTCAGGATTGCCGTTCCGGCTGCGATAGCGCGTCCACCACGTGGTGTCAATTATCAGCTGCGTGAGAGTCGTCAGTCGCCCAATCTGGTTGGCTCCAGTCGCCTTACTACTGGGAAGGGTACGGAACGGCTCGAGACTCACCGGATCATGGCCTTTTGAAACTAGAAATGCATTAATGAAAATTTCATGCGTTAACTCGTCTTCAGTGTTGTCGTGAATGTATTGCGCCATGTCTTGGTCTAGTTGTGAGACGGCCGCGCTGTATGCGGAATTGCCACCAGTTGGACTCGAGGGGTACCCGGGAATGTGCTGACTCGCGATAGTCGAGACTTCGTTGTCCTGCGTGCCGGCAAGTTCGGTGTATTGCAGCCAAAGATCGGATTCAATGATCTCCGCCGCCGCCAAGAATCGCAAGATGGCAGCATCGCCGCGCGTCAGGTGACGCTTCTCTGGCTCGGCCATCGCTGATGGTATGCAGTCGAAGATCGCTGCACCCGCTGTTACTACAGCACCCGCCACCACGCCGTTCTTCAAGAACGCGCGCCGATCCGATGTTTTCTTTTCTGAAGATGAAGACGTATCATCTTCCGCTTTTTGATTTCGATTCAAGGAGGTGTGACCTGCGACGTTCTCAGCCTTCATACGAATTCATTTCCTTTGGTTTAAGTATGGTGCAGCCAAAATTGCCAAACGGTCATCAAGTTGGGTCTTGCGCACATCTCACACTGGTTTATTGCACACCTTGGGCCAACAACAGAGATCGGCTTTTTTAGTAGCAATTTCCTCGTGCGCCAACTTTTGGCCAATAAATCGCGTTGTTTCACTTTCAGAAGCGTGTCGCGCATACATCTCCGCGCTGGAATAACATCTACCCATGACGCTATACCGTCATGATCAATTGAGCGCAGATCGACAGATCACCAAGAAGACCCCGGAGGGAGCGAGCCCCCCGGGGTTCCTCGAACACCGCCAGTCACTGAAGGACACCCATCGGAACAATGTCGAGTAGGGGCCTCGGCCTCATCCGAAGCGTCTGCCCTGAGTGATTCGTGCAGTTTATCTTTCCGAGACTTCTGATCGCCAGCCTCGAGTATTCGCTGCAACCAGATAGCTCGGCGCGACACCATCGGCTCTTCTAAAACCTGTATCGCAGGCTGAACTGCATGGTTCTGGGCAGCGCGAAAGTTTCCAAGCTAGTAAATGAACCTACATTGCTGCTGGTAAGGTCATTCACAGGCAAGCCGCGGTTCACGTTGTTAAAGACGTTGAAGTTCTGCCAGGCGAATGCCACCGATTGCTTTTCGGTGATCTTGAAGGTCTTGCCGAGTTCCCAATCAGCTTCAAAGAACCCGGGTCCGCGTAAGGAATTGCGCCCGGCATTTCCTTCCTGGAAGGCGAAGGCCGGATCGTTCAAGACCGTTGCGATGGGGACATACGCAGCAGCATTGAAACCCGCTCCGCGGGGGACATTCGCACCCGGATTACCGACCTGGAAGGCTCTCAGCGCGTAGTCAGAGTTCAGGGAAGTGTTGTTGCTATAAATGGGCGTGAACGGACGTCCCGTGTAGGCAGTGGTCAGCCCAGTGAATTGCCATCCACCCAAAACCAGGCTTTCGGCTTGGTTCATGTTGGCGAAGAATTTGCGTCCCGGCCCCACGGGGATCTGGAGCACGTGCCCTAACGAGAAGGAGTGGGTGCGATCGAATCCTGCTGGGCCGTACTGGGTGTTTAGTTGGTAGGGACCGAACTCTCGCCCATCGTCGCCGTAGTTTAGCGTCTTCGAATAGGTATATTGGGCTGTAAGAGAGTAGGCGGTCGATACGCGTTTTTCTGCCGTGACCTGCAGGCTGTTGTAGTTCGAGCTCAGATCGTTGGCGAAGGCAGTAATGTCTTGCGTGTACCCGAACCTTGCGAAATAGGGACGATTGTCATTGGACAAGCCCGAGCCGGGAACCGGAGCGTTGGCATTGTAAAAATCAAACAAATGCCGGGCCTGATTTCCGACGTATGCGATTTGCAAGCTTAGGTTTTTCCCCATTTCTCGCTGCAATGCAAGGTTGTACATCTCGACTACGCCAGTCTTGCGGTTCAATGGTATTCCTGTCGCGCCGACACCCGCGGGCAACGAAAGCAAGCCATTGGCAGGAACTACGGGCGGAGCCGGCAGCGGCGGCCCCTGTGAGAGCGTGAACGGCAAGGCGGTTCCGGTTGACGCAGTAATGGATTGCGCGTAATCGACTGGGTAGTTGTGGCTGATCTGGATGCCGAAGAAGTTGGGAAAGTAACTAAGACCGTATCCAGCACGCACCACGGTCTTATGGTCCAGTTGATAGGCGATGCCAACGCGGGGCGCGAAATCGTTCGTTCGCGTGTTAATGTTGGTGTAGCGATTGACATCGCCTCGACCGGCAACCATCAACAGTCCTGTCTGGAAGTTAAAATTGGCACCGTCCCCGGGACGAGCATAGGGCGCGGTGTAGACCTCCCACCGGAGACCGAGTGACAGAGTCAGTTTGGGGGTCACCCGCCAGCGGTCTTGCACGAAGGAGAATACGTCCTGCTCGCGTTCCTTCGGGATACCCAGGAACTGGAAACGCTGGAACGTGCTGGGGTCACCAAGCAGGAAGGACTCGAATGCGTCGGTAGTTCTCCCGAAAGGAGTAGCGACGTTCGCGTCAAAGCCGAAGGCACCGCGCTGACTGGAGTCGCTGCTAAGGCGATAGTTCGTGACCCAGCGATAGTCACCTCCGAACTTGATTTCGTGCTTGCCCAGCTCTTTGGTCACGACTGGAGTAATTTGATGAAGCTGTTCCAGTTCGTGAAGCGGGGCATTAATCCCAATTGTGGTACCGAACTGGAAGCCGCTCGAAGGGAAGCCCGGAACAGCAGTACCGCTCAATGCGCTTCCGTTGAAGGTGAAGTTGGAAAGACCGCTCGTATCGGCTGTACCCAGGTTGATTCCAGGGATGCCAACCTGTGTCGCCGTATTGGTTCCGTAGTCAACAGGCAAGCTGTCGATCTGATAGCGGAAATAGCTGTAGCGCAGATTCAGCAGCCAGGACGGGCCGAAAACGTGACTCCAATTGATTGCGCCGTTGTGATTCTGTCCCTGTGAATTGCCGGGACCATAGAGGGCGGAAAGGCTGGGGCCGCCGAGGACCCCAAAGATCGCGGGGGAGTTTATGGTGTCCCGGAAAAGGTCGTAGCGGAAAAACAAGCGGTCATTCGGAGTGGGGTTCCAGTCGACGCGAGCGTCGTATTGATCCGAATTAAACTTGACGCTGCCGGTGCCGAGGTAAGTATTGGCTCCGATATTCGGAAGCGGAATTCCTGCCAGCAATTTGGACGCTACCGGACTGATGGCAGAGGGAGGGAGAACCGCACCTCCAATTCCTGTGAGGTCGCCTGCACGTTCAGCCGCTGTGGGAACAAATTCCTGAAACCCGCCGCCGAGGCGTTCCCGTTGTCCTTGATAAGTTCCGAAAAAGAATAATTTGTCCCGGATCACGCGGCCGCCGAAAGAACCTCCGAACTGGTTGAAACGAAGCGGTTGCTGCCGAATGATCTCCGTATAGGGATTGCGCGCGTCGACGAAATCGTTTCGTAAGTATTCAAACAGATCGCCGTGGAAATCATTGCTGCCTGATTTGGTGGTGTACGAGACAAAGGAACCACCCGAACGCCCGAACTCGGCGTCGTAATTGCTGGTGGTGACTTTCATCTGGTCAAGCGAGTCGGGTGGTGGATTTACGACCTGGATCCCAAGTACGGCGTCCATGTCGTCGGCACCGTCGATCTGGCGATTGCTAAATCCAAAGAGCAGGCCGTTGGTGTTGTTGGCTTGACCGCCTTGTGGATTTTCCGCTCCGGCGATGTCGTAATTATTGCGTACAGTTCCAGGCGCGAGTAATTCCAATTGTGTGACGTTCTGGCTGAGAGTAGGGATGTTAATCAACTCGCGGGAGGACACACTGGTGCTGATTTCGGCACGATCGGCAACCAATATTGGCGCTTGATCCGCAACCACATCGACCGTCTCCGAGGCTTGGCCCACCTGCATGGTTATGTTGATTCGCGTCTCGCGATCTACATCAACAAGGATGTTGTTTTGTTGTGTCGGCTTGAATCCCTCCGCGGATATCTGCACGTCATAGGTGCTGTTGGCGAGCTGGGTGCGCGTGAAAAGCCCTTCCCCGTTAGTGGTCACGCTGACAGAGGTACCATGTTGTGTATCCTTGATGGTCACATTGGCGCCTGGAATGACAGCGCCGGTGGGATCCACGACTTGACCGGTGAGAGTACCGGATGTGGCTTGCGACCAGGCGATCGGGGCATTAAGCAATAGTGACGCTGCAGTCACTGAGACGAAGGTGATATTGCGCACCACTCTGAGCACGTCCCTCACATGCCGCCAGCGACGTGTCGCACTGTTAACGGTCTGTGTTGTGGGCACGCGTGGATCGCGCTCACGATTGTTTGCGCCTATCTCGCTTGATATCATTATCGTTTGCTTGGACATCTCTATCTCCTCGGATATCGGTCTCGTTGTGGATCGGTCGTCCACCGGTGCGTTCGGGCTGCTCGCGATCGCAACTTTCAGACCGTTAAATGCTGGTCGTGAAGCATTGGGAATCTGACTCACGTCGTACCGTCTTTGCCGCCAAAGCCTCATGACACACGGCACATTCGTTTGCGGCCGTCACCTTGCGCGACCTCGCGCATCTGGAAAGGCAAGCGAGGCTGAAGACATTTCATTCGGAATGTCTTACGATCTTTCGTGGTTCTCTTGACAGCGTCGCAGGATGGTTAAGCGAAGCTCATTGCCAACCAACGACGTCGCCATTCCCCTTCCCAACTCTCTGAGCAGCCCGTTCACAACCTAGATACGACAGCACGTGATGATCCAAACCACGTTGACCACTTTGCACGCCACGTCGTTTGCCTCCCCGCTTGCTAGCTCTTTCGCATCAGCAGCCTGAGGGTGACTCCAGTTGGCGCTTTAGTTGTTTTAGCGATGCGTTGTCTCGCAAAGGGGCGGCGAAGTGACGGAATAACGACTACGATGTCTTTATTGGGTCTGCACGGGTTGCGCGGACACAAACGTGCGAGCACCCTACCGAGTGCGGCGGATCACATCAGTCGTCATCCGGGTAGGTTTTCGAAACAGTGTGTCGTGAAGGGTGCTGGGCACAGAGGACTCAAGGTGGGTCGCATTCTCTCGTCAGGATCAAGTCCGGCCTACATCAGCGCCCGGCTGAAGCTCGAACCGCATGCATCTTCCTTTCCTAGGTATGCGTGCGAAACATCACGGTGATTTCGGTCTCAATCTCTACTGGTTTTCCATTCAGAATGTACGGCTTGTACTGCCACTGCCGGACCGCCGTGATGGCAGCCTGCGCCAGCAACGGGTGCCCGCTGACCACATGCAGGCTCTGAATGCTTCCATCTTTTCCAATGATCGCGGTCAGTACTACAACACCCTCGATGCGCGCCTGCCGGGCTACAATCGGATATTTCGGCTCAACGCGATTGATGAGCAAACCCTTGATAACACCCTGGGAAACGCGGACAGGTTGCGCGCCGCGCACGGGCTTCGGCAGGCTGGGGACTGCTGAGACACCAGAACCGATGATCGCGTCGATCGCCCCGCCGAGTTGACCTCCGGGAGTACCACCAGGAACGCCACCAACGATCGCTCCTACGGGTGGTGGTGAATCGTCTTCTTTAATCATTTGGATCTCTCTGGGGATTCTGGTTGGAGTGCGCAGCTGCCCATTTATGATATTGCTCGCTGCCTTGACTATCTTCACGGGCGCAGGTGAAGGCGGTGGCGGTGGCGGTGGAGCCTCGAGATATGAGAGAAATTGCTGCATGGGTAGCACCTCGGTGAACCATAAAGGAAGCACGAGGACAATGCCGATCAAGAGGAGTTCCAGGAGAAATGAAGCGGCAGTCGCCAGCTTTCTTCGACTGCGCTGTCCGGCACTCGAATGCAATAGGATATCTTCGAATACCGCTTTGTCCTCGGCCGAAGAGTCTCGGCTCCTGGTTATCCTGTTCTCGAGCGATTTGTTGTTTGTGATGGTCATGTTCCTTTCCCCCTGACTTTCTCGCAACACAAGGCGGTGCGTACCGTGGTTCAGCAATTGGTCGTCCAAACCAGTCTCGACCGGTGACGGACGGCGCACTGATTCCCTACGCGTACTTCATCAAGAGTCTTCTTAGATCGGTCTGTGCGACCGATACGTTGACACTCCAGATATCCTGCAATGAGGTCAGTAGCGATTCGGCCTGTTGATATGGGTGCGAAACGGCGCGAATCGGTGAGATCCCGAGAGAGTGGCGAGCACTTGCGTTGCAAAGGGGAAATTTACGCTTGTCTCGGCAGAGGGCCGACTGGCCTCAGCGGCAACGGGCCACGATGAGTGTCATGTCATCTGCCTGCTCGGCCTGGCTGAAGCGCTCGACTTCCGCGATGATTCCGTCGAGCATGTCGCTCGCGCACTTGCCGCGCAACGCTTCGAAACTTCGAATCAGCCGGTCGTCGCCGAACTCCTCCGCATCTTGGCTGGGCGCAGCTTCGGAAATTCCATCGGTGTAGATAAGCAGCACATCGCCTGGCATGAGTTGCCGTTCGGCAACACAGCACTCCCACGGGTCGAATAGGCCTAAAACGGTTGCCGTCCCTTCCAGCCGCTCGATGACACCCGTCGCCCGCAACAGCACGGGTGGATTGTGCCCGCAATTCACATAGCGCAAGCTGCGGTCGGCATCGTCATAAACCGACAGGAACATGGTCGCGTAGTTGTTGGTCTCTGTGTTCTTGTGGAACAGAGTGTTCACCGAGCGCAGCAGATGGGGCAGATCGTCGCAGGCCGCCGCATACTGGCCGCGCAAGCTGGCCTGTAGATTCGCCATCAGCAGCGCGCCGGAGATGCCCTTACCCGAGACGTCGGCCAGCACCATGCACAGCTTGCCGAAACCGAATTCGAGGAAATCATAGTAGTCGCCACCGACGGCGCGCGTCTGAATGCATTTGCCGGCACATTCGAGCGTCAGAAGTTTCGGTGGCTCCTGCGGGAGTAAGCGACTCTGCACCTGGCGCGCGATTTGCATCTCCTGCTCGGCGCGACGCTCCGCGTCAATGCGCTCTGCCATGCGCTCCGCCAGCGATATGCTGCGCATGGCAATGCCGACCTGACTGGCGACGGAGGTCAGCAAGCGTTTATCACGGGCGGAGTAAGGCTCTTCCGACCGCCTCGGCCCGAGCACAACCATTCCCTGCAGGTGCTCGTCGGTTTCTTCGCCTACTATTTCTTTTGGACTCGAGGGCAAGGTCGTTCCACGGATCGGGACCAGGCATTCAGCGAGCAGGCAATCGAGCGCGCTGCCATGTATGTCTTCCGGAGTAACTTCGAACGCGCCGTTGCGCCCCGCAACTTGACCGAACACCCGATCGTTCGCGAGTAATGTTAAAGGCTGCTGCCGCGGGTCGCCAGCGTAGGCTTGAAGATTTCCATGGGCCGCTCGCAAATAGATCACCAGCGGCGACGGATGCAACGCTTCCCGAATCTGTTGGTGCAACAATCCGGCCAGAGCGGGACGATCGCTCATGCTCAAGGTATTCGCAGCAAGATTTTCGAGAATCTGTTGGGCATCATAGGCGCTGCGGAAGAAGGCGCGGTCGAGCCGCGTTCGCACGCGGCGATGCACCTGGATGCCGCCGAGGATCAAGAACACGCCAAAGCTCGCCCCGGTCGGTATAGCAACCCTCGATCCCGCCCAAAACGTGCGCGAAAACGCCTGCCCCAACCACAGCGTGAGTCCGGCGGATATGAGGAGGATGAGGATAGTGAACCCACGTTCCACCAGAAGGTACCGGGCGCTGCGCCGCAGCAAGACAGAAGTGTCCATCACCCGATGCTTGGCGACTGCGTAGGCGAACGACAAGGGTATGAGGAAGAGGAACGTAGCCCTCGCGAAGTGCGCCCAAAACGGTGTTGCCGCATGGGCGAGATCGTAGGGCAGGCCGATCAAGATTGCCGGGGCTATCCCAACTAGCGTCCCCCAGAGCATCACCTTAAGCTTTCGCCGGTCTTCTATTTTTGGCGCGCCGATCACATTCCACACGAGCGAAAGCACGCCCAGCAGCACGGTCCCATACGCCACAAGAATTCCGACCAAAGTAATGTGGGATGGGCTCGCCCAGCGGTAAAAGATCGGTAGGGCCCCACGGTTACCGTTTCGCACATCACCCCACTCGAGGCAGGCGTTCGTGACGAGCAGCAGCCATTTCAGCCACGGCAGTTTGCGGTCGATGGGGGAGCGTACGGGAAAAACCGCGAAGAAGAAATAGAAAAGCGCAGGCAGCACACCGCCCAGGAGAGCGGAGTAAACATAGAGAAAGCCCGCCAGGGGAGGAGGTGCTAGCGCAAAGGCGACCGGCACATCGGCTACGGTTATGAATCCTGCAAACATCAGCGCCAGCAGCCAGGCATTGCTGTCATCCGGGTGGAGGAATAGGACTGCCAGGCCAACAATCAGAAACAACAATGGATAGAATCCGAAAATCTCGAAGGCACCGCGTCGCGCCAGCGACCGAACGTCGCCGGTGCCACCGGCTGCGCGAAACGCTGGAGTAAGGGAATGAGGCTGGATTTCGCCTGGCCGTTTTATTGTCAGTTGAACCTTATCATCCGGCTGAGATGCGTTCCAGACTAGAACTAAAACTTGACTTGAGCCGGCCGGGGGAACGGTACTTCGGCCGTCGATCGCAGTGATTATGTCGTTGGGGCGCAAACCGGCGTTTCGTGCCGGGCTGCCATCCCAGACACCGGTCACCAGGATCCCGCCGCGCGTCGGCAAATTGTCTATACCTATCTCGACCGGCAGGTTCGATTTCCGAATGTAGTACATCCAGGCGATGCTGTACACGATCGTTGCCGTCGCGAAGACGACAGCCAGCATTAGTAGCAGCGGACGAACCTTGGTGGTTCGGGATGGGGTTCCTGCCTTATATGCGCAAGACCGGCTGTCGCTTTTCCTTAATATTGCGTAGACTGAGGGCCCAGAATCGCTCATTTTTCCTCAAATAGTAGACAAACTCATTCCCCAATGGGGAAATTAAAACGTAATTCATACCCTTTTGCCGTAATGAGTAGACGGAGATCCTTGGCCGGCTTTAGCAATCAGGCTCGGTTCTGAGCTGCCAGGGCCAGTGTCGGGCGCAGCACAACAGACTTTCCCTCATTGACGGATGCAGGAGATCCCACGATCTAGCCAGGTCGCGCCGGAAGCGGACCTTCAACGGCCCAATATTTAATCACGAGCATTTGCCTCTAAGACTTGCAAACTTAGACCCATTCGTAAAGGCGTTGGAAATAAAGCGGCACAATGTCGTAGCAAATTTCTGCCGTCCTAAGAATTCGTAAGGGTCGTAAATTTCGTAGTTTTCGTTAAGCCACTCCCCAGCCGAACTTGAACCTGTTTTTTTGAATCTTCAAGGCCTTGATTCTTGAATAAAGCGTAGTTGGGGGAATTCCAAGCTTGACAGCGGCCCCGGTCGGCCCCGCAACTCGACCTCTGCTCTCCGTCAAAGCAGCCTCGATCATTTCCCGTTCTCCGATTTGCCGGGCCTCGACGCGCGCGAACGGTTGAACCCGAGATGCGGTGCTCGATGACTCCCGGGGGAGCCAGGACTCGTTGATCGAGAAAACATCACCGGAGCTTAGAATCACCGATCTCTCCACTAGGTTCTGCAACTCGCGGATGTTCCCCGGCCAGTCATAGGACTCGAAGAGTTTGAGCGTCTTCTTGTCGATTGCTCGGAACTTCTTGCCTGCATGGCTGGCGAAGCGGTCCACAAAATATTCAAGCAACATCAAAATGTCCTCCTTCCGCTCGCGGAGAGGTGGTACTTCTATCGGAAATACGTTCAGACGAAAGAACAGGTCGAGTCGAAAGGTTCCATTGGAAGTCGCGCCTCTCAGATCGCGATTTGTAGCAGCGATAACACGGACGTCTACCTTGATGGACTGGCTTCCTCCGACTCGCTCAAATTCGCGTTCCTGTAACACTCTCAAAAGGGCAATCTGGGTGTCGGGTGGGAGTTCGCCCACCTCGTCGAGGAAAATCGTTCCGCCGTCTGCCACTTCAAACCGCCCAAGCCTGCGTTGCGTGGCGCCTGTAAACGCCCCCTTCTCATGGCCGAACAACTCCGAGGAAACAAGCGTTGGTGCAAGCGCGGCGCAATTCACGCTGACGAAGGCGCTTGCCGACCTCTTCGACCGTTTATGTAACGCGCGAGCAATGAGTTCCTTGCCAGTACCAGTTTCGCCGGTGATCAGAACCGTGGAAGCGGTTGGGGCGACCTTGGCAACCTGATCAAGGACTACTTGCAGAGAGGCGGAGGTTCCGACAATTTCCTCAAACATGGAGGCCCGGTCGACTTCGTCTCTGAGCGCCAAGTTTTCTCTGTACAACTGGTCCTTTAGCCTCTGAATCTCCTCGTACGCCAGCTTCGCGGCCGTCACATCCTTTATTGCTCCCGCCAACTCGACTCTTCCTGAGGAATGTCTCAGCAAACGCCCAACCACATGCACGTGCTTGATCGAGCCGTCTGGAAGCAGTAACCGATGCTCATAATCCCCGAGCCCAACCCGTTGCGAAGCCTTGAGGGCATTCGCATTTTCGAATGTCTCAGTAACAATTTGTTGGACTCTGGCACGGTCTTCAGGATGTGTCCGCTGAAATACGGCATCCAAGGTGGGTTTCGTATTCAGGTCGTAGCCCATGATCCGGTACGTTTCATCTGACCAAAAGATTTCGCCGTCGGGAAGGTTCCATCCAAAGCTGCCGGTAAGACTCAGTCGTTGAGCTTCCGTGAGATAGCCTTTACTCCGTTGCAGGTCACTGTAAAGGACTGCGTTTTCCAAGGAAACTGCGGCCTGTGCGGACAACAACTTTAAAACTGCGGTCCGGTCAGAGGTGAAGGCCCCCGGTGCCAAATTGTTCTCGAGATATAGCACGGCGATGAGTTTGGCTTGGTTTATAACCGGCAGGCAGAAAACCGATTTTGGCTGCTTCTCACGCACATAATCATCCTCCGAAAACAAGTTCACGATTGAAGCATCGTCCAAGACCACGCTCTCGCGCGTACAGTTCACGTATCGGAGGATTGAGACGGGGAGTTCATTGGGAGTAACAGAGGCCCGCTGTAGGATCACCTCGATCTTGCCTTGGGCAACGCTTGCTTCGGCTTCGATTTGCTGTTGGTCGCCCCGAAGGAGAATGAAAACGCCTCGCTCGGCACCAGCATGCTCGATGGCGATTCGCATGAGCGATTCGATTAGCTTTTCGAGACCAATCTCGCTAGACACGGCTTGTGAGACTTTGAGAACGGTAGCAAGGTCCAGCTGTCCGACCGGTGTCGCGATGGTGCTCGCGGGACCGCTACCAGGCTCTTCTTCGCTCAACTGCGGAAACAACTCGTCGAGTTGTCGTACCTTTCCATCGGCTCCCCAACGCAAATAGCTGTACCTCGCGTCCCGCAGGTAGGTGTTGGCGATCTTTCCCAGACCACAGGCCGCGTAGAAGCGGGCGGCGAGTTCGTTGGCGAGCGCCTCAATGTGTATAAAGCCGTTTGCCTGCGCAGAGTGAATCGCCTGCTCGTACAGGCGCATGGCGTCAAGTGCGCGGCCCTCGATTCGTGCAATCTCCGCGCCCAGCAGCCTGGCACGGTTCTCGAAATTATCAGGGCAATGCTCCGCACATTCGTCCAGCCGTCGTTGGTGAGCTACCAGTGCCTCGAAATGCTCCTGTCTCTGGCTGGGAAATGCGGAATCGCAGGATGCCGCGTGGGACACTCCACCATAGAAGTGATACTCTGCCGTTTCGAGAGGATCCAGCATCATGAATTGCGATGGTGATGTCCGAATCCGGCGTTGCGCACTCAAGGAGGCCTCGACGGCGGAAGCATAGTCTCCGGCAAAAACGCGGGCTTGCAATTTTCGGACCCAATACCAACACTCAGGTTCGGCCAAGGCAGGGTTACTTGCGAGATAGCGCTCGAACCGAAGTTCATCAAATTCATCATCGCTGAGCAATCCAAATTTCGGAGTCAAACCGCGAAGGCTCCGGATAAGGCCCAGCTGCGGCTTGATATGGTCGGCGGGACGATCGCAGCGAACCTTCTGTACAAACTCGAGGGCACTCTCCGCTTCACGTTGCACCTCAACCAGCTGATCTCCTGCTGCCAGCAGGTTCTTCATCAGGTGGTCGCAGCAAATACTCGCAGTGTAAAGGTCGCCAACTTCGTTTGCAGTATCGAAAGCACGACGCACCAGTTCGCGGCCGGCCCGGAAATGTCTCGTCCATGGCAGGACGATATCGCCGAAAGAATAATAGGTTCGAGCTTGAAAACGCTTTAGTCCGCGTTTTTCGACCAGATCATACCCGAGCTGACCAAAATGGAATCCGCCCTCATAGTTGCCGAAGCGCGGGCCGGCTATGATCGCAAACCATTCATAGGCGAAGCATGACCCATCGCTGTTACCATGCTCGAGGCTGAGGTTCACGATTCGGCAAATGACGAGTGAAGACAAGGCCTCGTCGCAATACAATGCAGCCGTCAGCACTTCGGCCAGGACATCGAGAACCTCGAGGACATGCGGGTTGGTCATCAACGGCAAGTCAATCAGATCCTCAATCCGCCGGCTTCCAACTTGCGACCAGATTCGCTCGTATTCCCCTTGCACTTCCTCCTCTGTTGGCTGTAGCGACCACTCCACTCCGAGTTGTCGAAGACAGTCGATACAGATCGCAACCGCGCGATGGTTCTGATCGAGAGTCGTGTAAACATGCATCCGCAAGCACGCCACTTTCGCTCGCTCGACCGCATTCCTGGCGCGGGGTGAAAGCGCAGCCAACCGGTCTTCGGCAGCCGACGGCAGACCACTCAGAAACTCGCATTCGGCGCGGTGCAATTCCAACTGAAACGTGAGGTCATGCTGGCACTCCCAAGAGTTATCACTTAGTGTTGCTGAGCCAGCGATAAGATAGTTAAGCGATGACGCGTAGGCCGTAGAAACCTTGGCGCGCTTGGCTGCCATCAAATTGAGTTCGGCGAGTTGCTCACGTTCGTCTACTGAGGTGACTAAGGCCGCACCACGATTGAGCTGGTTAACGATCTCGAAAATCCTCTCCTCCCGCTTTTCGGGAGGGGTGTGCGCCAGGAGCAACCTTCCTATGTTTAGATGAGCTTGGGCACGCGATTCCTCCGGGATCAAGGAATAGGCTGCTTCCTGGACACGATCGTGGAGGAACCGGTAGGCATGTTCTGTGCGGAAGATAAGGCCTGCTCGGGCAGCATCCCAAAGCTTGCCGTGCATCTTCTCATTAGATTCCTGAGAGAGCATCTCTAATAGAGCCATCTCCGCGTTGTTGCCCATGCATGCAAGAAGCTGCAACTCTTGTTGGGATTCGACGGGCAGACGTTTCAACTTCCTGATCATGAGATCAATAACGTTATCGGTGTAGCCCTTGGCGCGAATCGTATGCAGCTCCCAGGACCATCCCCCTCCGCTATAGTCGAATGTGAGTAAGCCTTCCTCGGCCAGAGCAGAAAGAAACTGAATGGCGAAAAAGGGATTACCGGCCGTCTTCTCATGGACTAACAATGCCAGTGGGTCAGCGTGTTCCGGTTTGGAGTGAAAAGCATCGGAAAGTAAGCATCCCAGATCTTGATGGGTCAGGGGTGCAAGGACAATGTCCTGCACCCTCGCTCCAGCCAGGCGGATGGCTTGGAGCTTGCGCAACAGCGGATGGGCGGCGTCGACCTCGTTCTCGCGGTAAGCGCCAATCAACAGCAGATGCTGGACATCCGCCTGGGTCAACAGATCTTCCAATAGATCGAGTGT
>Ga0123356_10004155_pt1 | contig 15027 bp, 14 predicted proteins | sample TergutEmb28metaG_2_FD_92546 | JGI IMG/M metagenome (GOLD analysis project Ga0123356, IMG submission 92546) | Embiratermes neotenicus P3 segment gut microbial communities from Petit-Saut dam, French Guiana - Emb289 P3 | ecosystem: Host-associated > Arthropoda: Insects > Digestive system > Gut ... | reverse complement strand
CCTTCTACTATTTTATCCAGCCTTGCACACAGTCTCTTTATCTGTAAACCTGTCATATAGGAAATCATGTTTTCTAAATGCGTACCGATATCCCCGACAGCATTGGATTTACCGGAAGTCTCCGGGTTTAATCTCCACTTTGCCTGTTTGTGCTCTCCCCTCTCAATTGGGGTTGCAAGCCATTCCTGCGGATACTCGGCATTAATAAACCGGAGCTTGCCAATTTCTCCCCTTTTAATCATTTCACGCACTTGTTTTACAGCGGGATAACCGGTATAGGAATATGTAACACAGAAAAGCAGGTTTTTTTTCCCGGCCAGATCTGCAAGTTCCCGGGCTTCGGTTACTTCCAGACAAAGAGGTTTATCGCAAACTACATGAATACCAGCATTAAGGAAGGCTTTAGCTGCCGCAAAATGAGTATTATTTGGGGTAACAATCAGGACAAAATCAATTTTATCAGAGCGTTTAGACTCAGCTTGCGCCATTTCTTCAAATGATTCATAACAACGTTCAGGATCAATGCCAAGCTCTTTACCAGTGGCCAGGGTATTATCCCTGGAACGGGAGAAACAACCTGCCGCGATTTGAGACATGTTGTCCAGAGCAATGGACTTACGGTGAACATCACCGATAAACGCTCCTTGCCCGCCGCCAACCATACCGTACTTGATACCTTCTTTAACGAAAGCCATTTGGCTATAATAAGATAATATTTAATTAATTTCAAGGGAAACAGGAATAAATATGAAAAGCCTATGGCGTTGGTTTTCATTAGGTCCTATGATATTATCCATAGTTATACTTATGGTTATTAGTATATTATCATCAGGCTGCTACACAATAACTCAGGGAATAACAATGCTGGGTTATCTGAACCAGGCTATACCATTGGAACGGGTAGATGATCAGGACTTTGTCCGTTTGGTATCGGACATCCGTACATTCGCTTATAACGATTTAGGGCTTGCCAGTTCAAAAAATTATACCAGATATGTTGAACTGGATCGGGATTATTTGGCGGCAGTAGTTTCAGCATCAGCAAAGGATTCCTTCCATCGCCATGAATGGAAATTTCCAATTGTAGGAAGAATGCCCTACAAAGGTTTTTTCAATATTCAGGATGCGCGTAAGGAAAGAGCAAAGCTGGAAAAAAAAGACCTCGATGTCTGGATAAGGGGAGTAGATGCCTTTAGTACTCTTGGCTGGTTCAGAGACCCGCTTTATTCATATATGCGTAATTATCCTCCTGCAAGGCTTGCTAATTTATTAATCCATGAACTGGTACATGCTACAGTATTTTTAAAAGGACAGGTTAAGTTCAATGAAGAGCTGGCAGAGTTTATCGGCAGTGAAGGCGCCCGCCTGTATATGGAAAAACGTTATGGTTTAGATTCCGATGAATACAAAGAAATGCTTGTTTCAGAAACTAACAGTAAAAACTTTGTTTCATTTATACAGGAGTTAATAACAGAATTGGAAGAGCTTTATTCAAATACCAGACTTAACAGAGAAAACAAATTAATAGAAAAAGAACGAATTATAAACGCTGCCAAGGAACGTTTTGAAACCGAATACGATAACCGTTTTACAAATGACAATTATAAAAGTTTTATTGAATTACCCATTAACAACGCTTACCTTGAACTCTACAGGTTATACTATACAAAAGACAGCTTTTACGAAGATCTATATGAACATTCAGGAAGAGACCTCCCTGCCTTTATCGCCGCCGCAAAAAAAATAACCAAAAAAAACGGCAACCCAAGAACTCAATTAGCGAATTTAGTTACTAGTGACTAGTGTGTAGTGACTAGTGAAGAGTGACTAGTGACTAGTGAGGAGTGAGGAGTGAGGAGTGACTAGTGTTTAGTGTGTAGTGACTAATGAGGAATTACTAATGTGTAATGACCAATGAGGAATGAGTGTGTCACTAAACACTAAACACTAGTAACTAAACACTACACACTAGTCACTACACACTACACACTACACACTAATAATAAAGTTCTTTGTAGATTCGGCCGACGGCGGTGACTCTTTTGCCGTAATCTCTGGTTTCATAAATGGGGACAGTTTCTAAAAATAAATCCATTGGAAGTTCGGAAGCATTACGCCAGCGCCGTACTCTGCCATGCCCGCCGTTATAAGCCATAAGCGCAAGATACATATCGCCGAAATTATTCATCTGACGCCTTAAATAATGAGCGCCGATGTAAGTATTCATTTCAGGATTGGTAGAATCCAGGGTATCTTCAGGACCGAAAAAATTCGGACCGCCGGCGCGCCGTATAATTTCGGCTTGCTCCCGTGCAGTGCCAGGCATTAATTGCGATAATCCCACCGCTCCGGCATGAGAAACAACAGCGCTCTGGAACATGCTTTCCGTACGAACAAGCCCAAAAAACAGCGCCGGCTCAAGATCAAAATGTCTTGAATTTCTTTCTATTAATTCTCTATATGGTCTTGGATACAAAAGTTCCAAATCTCGCCTGTTATAAGAATAATCCTTTCTGTTTATGTAAAGCATAACAAGGCGCGATGACTGGTTATATCTGCCGGCTGCATCCAGGGCTTGCGCCACAGCACGCAACTCATTGGGTGTTAATTCACTTTCCATCGATCTGATATATGGGTTAACAAAGTTCACTGCGCCATTTTTGAAAAAATCAAGAAGAAACTGAACTGCATTTGGATGTTCGATTTTATTTTCAGAAGTACCGGCATTTCTAATTGCAAGGAATGGTAATCCCAAAGCATCCGCGCTTTTCATACGGTAAAAAAGCGCCGGCATTAAAAAGGTAATACCCTGATTATACGCAATACGAAAGTAAGTTCTTGGGTTTACAGGTTCATTGTTCGCTGCCCGTAATGCCAAACGTCTTTCATCTGCAGAAAGATAATCTTCTTCGATAGCGCGTGCGATAACCCACGCATAACCAGTCTTTGGAACAACTGCGTCAGTATTTCTAAGCAGATTATAGGTTCTGATTATTTTTTCCCAGTCTTCTGCGATAACAAGCCGGTGTAAAAACCTTTCCATAATTGCATTGAAATAACCGCCGCTGTACCACTGAGGAATATGTCTTTCCATCCGTGTCATAATTTCTTCAACAGGTCTATTCATTAGCATATCCAGGATATACCAAATACATGCATCCTGCTGTTCATAATCAGGAGCAAGACGTAAAGCCCTGTCAAAAAGCGTAGTTGCCTGCGGATTCTGACCCATACGGCGCGCAATCCGTCCGGCGTAAAAAAGAAGCCTGTAGCTGATATCGTCTGATGTGCCGGCAGAAGAACGCGAAAGATTTGTTTCCCAGCTTAAAAAAAGATTAAGTCCTTCCCTGTTCGCCTGTGTAAACTGAAAAGCTCTTCCTAAATCATTAATAAGGTTTGGATGTTCCAGAAAGAACCGGGGCATCTGTTCAGGCCATTTTTCATCTTCCTGAAAAATGCGGAAATAATCTAATCCGTCACCGTACCGCAATTTAAAAACTGCATAATGCCCTTCAATCGCAGCTAACTCTGTATCTGTAAAAAGATTTGATTGCTTTTTGCATTCATTCAAAACAAAAAGCCTGGCTTCATCAAAGAAAAGAGCACCTTGTTCTGCGCCTAATAAAAACGATAACGCTTTTTCCCTGTTTATCGGAGCGCCGGCGCTTACAGAAGGCGTAATTATATCAAAAGCGATTTTCCACCAGCCGGACGCTTCCCGGCGAATCAAAGCAATTGTTCTGTCAGAAAGATCTGCTCCATTTATCATCAAAACAGAAAGCTCTCCTGCTGCCGCCTGCCTGACATATTCGTTGGGACTAACCAGCGCTCTTTCAAACAACATGATTTTTTCTTCGATATTATCCGGGTCAGAATCCATTAGTAATGCTAAATAAAATTCATCATGATTTAAAATTATTTCCTGAGACTGCGGCATGGAACATGAGCTTGTATATGTAAGTAAAAAGAAGGTAAATAATAATGATACGCCGTATTTCATTAAACTGGACATCATTAATTTCTTGGCGGTATGCGAAGCGTTCGGCCGGAAATAATTAAATTCGGGTTACGTATATTATTATGCCGTGCGATTCTTGGATAAAGCCAGGGATCGCGGTAAAACGCTTCGGCAATGTCCCATAACGTATCGCCCCAGCGAATCCGGTAATTGACGCCTTCCCTTGGAATCGTCGCCGGAACATTATAAGACGCAACAGGCGGATTACGCCCGCTCGCTGTCCGCTGTCTGGACGGAGGAGGAGTTACAGGCGCTTGAATAACCGGAGGAGGTTCTATTACTTGTTGTACAGGTACAGGTATTGGTTCAGGCTCAGGTTCGGGTTCAGGTTCAGGAACAGTCTCAGCTTGCCTGACAGGTTCCGGTTCTCTTACAGGCTCCTGCTGTATTAAAGGCTGTTCCTGATCTATTACAGGCTCATGTTGAACAACCTGCTCTGTAGTTTGCTTGCTGAATACGGAACGGATAACATCCATCCCTCCCATGAAAAACAGCCATGCCGCAAGAAGACCAAGGACAAGAAGCAAACAGAGAAGGAAAATGAGCCATTTTTTTGAAGGACGTTTATTTTCCTGCCTTATTTTTGAAGCATGCTGATATAGACCGGAAGGCGGTTCTTCATTCGATTCCAGTTCAAAATCCGGGATTTCCATATCCCGGGCTGTTTCATCAAGAGATTTTAACGAAACAGTAAGAACATAATGTTCGCCGTTTGCGCCGGTATCAAGATCGATAGCATCGGCAATTATTTCGCCGTTACTGTCGGAAGAAATAACCATCTCGATAGAAGGTTCGCCTTTGGATCTTGGTTTAATATTTTCAACTACCACACTGCCAATATACTGAGCATCAGGCAAAACACCTGTCGCGCTTCTGTATAGATCAATTTGAACGCTTGGTTGGTTATCATGAACTGTGGTGAGAATCAGTCTTTTCTTGATTGAAGAACTCTCGTCCATGATTGGGTAGAATTCTCCATTTGCTATCTTAATGCCAATATTAGATGCCATTAGATATGCTCCTTTTTTACTGGTTAAAATACAGCTTTTTATAAGTTTATATGCTAAATATACCAATTGTCAATAGTCATGGCTTATAACCGTCCCTTATTCGTCAGATTTAGCCGGTTTTTAATAATAATAATACAAATAACAGGAAAAGCAGTATCAAAAAACACAAAAATAACCGATAATAGAAAAATGGAAGCCGTCATTATTGGTGTAGTTGCCTTAATATTAGTTGTTGTAGTTGTTTTCATGCTGAAAGGTTTTATCCGCGGCGGTTCATTTGGCGGCGGAAAGTTGCCTAAGGATCGTGAGGCAGCTAAAAAAGAAGCAAACAAACGGCTTTCTATAAATCCAAGTGATCCGGAAGCGCTTTACATGCTGGCTACAGCGTATTTTGACGAGCAAAATTGGGATAAAGCCATGAAAACCTATGAAGCTCTGATAGATCAGGTCTCAGTAAACCATATTCAGGGTATAGATAATTTCGAGGTATTTCTTCGTTACGGTCTTTCTTCGCGTAAATTAAATATGCTGGAACAGGCTTATAAGGGTTTTGCGACAGCCAGGTCTTACAGACAGGATAACTTTGAAGTTAATTATGAACTTGGCGCATTGGAGTTCGAAAGAAAAAATTATGAAAAAGCGGTTCAGCTTCTGCAGCAAGCCCGTACCCAGGATCCGGACAGTCCTGCTGTCTTGCGTTATTTGGGGCATGCGCTTTTCAGGTTAAAGAAACCAAAAGAAGCGATGAACTTTATCCGTAAGGCAATAGACCTTGCCCCGGAAGACAAGGAATCATTATATACACTGGCAGAATGTTATCACGAAGCTAATCAAATTGAACAGGCAATACGTATTTTTAATCATCTTCGGGCAGACCCTGCAATGGGCCCCAATTCATGCCTTATAGCCGGAACCATTCACCTGGATACAAGACAATATGAGCTGGCGGTTCAGGATTTTGAAATAGGTTTGAGACACCTGAATATAAAAGCGGATATTCTTGCGGAACTTCGTTATAAACTGGCTACGACACTGATAAAATTAAATGAAATCGGCAAGGCTATACCGCATCTTAAACAATTACAAGCTGAAAATTCATCGTATAAAGATGTTAATGTTCTGTTAGGAAAATATATAGAATTAAATGCCAACCGTAATCTGCAATTGTTCCTGATGGGTTCTTCAGCGGATTTTATAGCCCTTTGCCGAAAAATCGTAATGACCTATTTCCAGAAAGCCAAAGTAAAAATTACAAACATTACAGTTAATAAAGCCGAATGGGCGGATATCCTTGCCGAAATTGATACGCCGAAATGGTCTGACCTAATCATGTTCCGTTTCATAAGAACGCAAGGGTCTATCGGTGAACTTATTGTAAGAGATTTCCATTCACACCTTAAGGAAGTAAAAGCCGGAAAGGGAGTTTGCATAACTGTTGGTCAATACACAGAAGAAGCCAGAAGATATACCGAAGCCCGTCTCATTGACTTAATAGAAAAAGACAGGCTTCAGGCAATACTTAACTCTCTTGACGCAAAAACCAATGTAAAAAAATAATTAATTTTTAACGATCAGCGTAAGCAATAACGGCAAATGATCACTTAACCCCATTCCTGTGCGGGGGTTATATGGGACCGGAGTTCCCTGATGACCAGCAAATGGTTCAAAATCTAAGACTTGAGTTTTATCGTATAACCAGTTTGAAGTTTCAAAAAATTGACCGGAGACTAAAAAGTGATCTATTGTTTCCCAATTGTTTCTGTATAAATAAGAACCATTATCAAGTTCATTTATCCAGGGTGAATAAAAGACAACAGTTTCATCAGAAAAATAAACAGGCAAGGGCGGCTTATTCCCGCTGATTACAATAAAATCCTTCTGCTCTATCCCCAGAGAATTGACAAATTCAACACACACAGGATCATCAGGAAGCAGAGAACAAATTACATTCATCCCCCGCCTGAAAAAATCATCGTGACATACATTGAGATCTCCGGCGATAATAATGCCAAGTTTCGGCTCACTTTCCCATATTTCCTGAACACGCCGCAATATCGTTCTGGCGCTTGCCCTGCGATTATACTCAGTAACATCAACGCCGCCGACTTTGGATTTCCAGTGACAAACCATAATGATAAAATCACCCTGTTCTGTCAGAACCCTGGTTTCAAGAACTGGACGGGGAGTAGTAATTCCGCCGACAGTAATTGAATGGGTCCTTACATCATCCAGCGGAATACGGCTTAAAATACCCAGACCAATGCCACCGGGATTATTGGCAAAGTGGCTCCAGGAATAACCGCGAGGCATGGCAAGCGTTAGGTCTTCAAGGATCAGATGATTTTCGATTTCCTGCAGAAGAATAATATACGGCAAAGGTTCTAGTCTTTTGATAGCTGCAGAAATAGTATTTATCCTATTCATGTATTTTTCGTGCGACCAGCCTGCTGACTGCAGGAATTCTGCGTATTCAAAACCGTCATCTTTTCCGTCAAACAGGTTATGAACATTCCATGTCATAATAACAATAGGCTTTATTTCTGCAGATTGCCCCCTGCTCCACATTTGCGGAGCGCACCCTGACAGAATCCAAACCACCGCAAGAAAAGACACGTTATAAATAAAATTACGCATCAGCTTTTTCATATCAACCTCCATAAAATTAATATACTATATATGGCGCGCAGATGCGTGGCGCATGACCGAAACAGAAAAAATCTTAAAAAATTAAGTAATTATCATATTTAAAATATACTTTTTTACAATATGATATAAAAAACTATATATTGACAAATTTGATAAAATACTATATTGTTTTGATATAAAAATGTATGAAAAATAATACATAAAACAAGGAATAATCATGATTTTAAAGTTACTTAAGCTCATAGCCGGAAAAATACCGGGGCAGGTAATAATTCAAATAACAAATTATTGCAATGGTTCATGTCCGCAATGCGGTATGAGGAAAGGCTCAGTAATTAACAGGTGTAATCTTCCGGAAGAAAAAATAAAAAGAACTGTAAAACAATGTGTAAAAAATGGAATGGAAGCGGTTTCCTTTACAGGCGGAGAACCTTTCATAAATATGACAAGATTATTTGATCTGCTTGATTTTGCCGGCAAAGCCGGTGTTCAATACCTCAGAACAGGCACTAACGGATACATGTTTGCAGGAGCCGACATGGAGAAAATAACTGCTTTTGCAAAACAGTTATCTGCGACCAAGGTGAGGAATTTCTGGATTAGCCTGGACAGCGCTGATACAGAAGTACACGAAAACAGACGCGGTTTACCAGGTGTTATAGAAGGAATAAAAAAAGCTCTGCCGATTTTTCATGAACATGGTCTTTATCCGGCATCAAATTTGGGTATTAATCGTAATATATCAGGAAAAACCATTACTCATCTTGAGGGAGAACATGACATTGAACGCTTCCTTAATGAATTTAAGGCAGGGTTTGCAGCTTTTTTCCAGAAGGCAATTGATATTGGCTTTACCATGACTAATGTCTGTTATCCAATGAGTTCCAGTAATGAAGAAATAACGAATGCTGCTTATGGCGCAATTTCCGATGAGTATGCTGTCAATTTTTCAAAAGAGGAATTAAAACTTGTCTTTAAAGCGCTGATGGAAACAATCTCGGAATTCAGGGATAAAATCAGGATTTTTACGCCATTGTCCGTTTTATATGTCATGTCAAAAGGAGATGAATCACTTTTATTTCCCTGTTACGGAGGCATACGATATTTTTATATGGACAGCCGCGACGGACATGTATACCCATGCGGCTTTCTCGGAGAAAAAGATTTGGGCGATGATTTGGACAAGGCAATTAAGAATAACCGCAAGGAAAAACCGCATTGCTTTAAATGTCACTGGGAATGTTTCCGCGACCCGTCTCAGCTTTTCGGTCTTGCCCGTTATGTCTTCTGGCACCCGATAAAAACTCTTATAAGAAAAAAACCAGACCCGGTTATGTTAAAGCTGTGGCGCGAGGATATAAAGTATTACATCAAGCATAAGTTATTTAGCGGCCGTGTTCCGTTTAAAAAATAGAGAAAATCGCCTATAATACATAACTATATTCCCCGGTATTGAGCAAAATCGTAAAATCCCCCTGACCGCTTGACATTTTTTATCATTTTTGTTAGTCTGGACTTCCCGTTACTTAATCCTATAAAAAACTCGGTTAGTTTTTTATAGGATTCCGGAAAAATCGCCAGAGGTCGATTTTTCCATTAATTTATGTACTTTTTATAAACTGATGTTTTTAAAAAGTCGAGTATTAGAAAGGTTATTTATATGAAGACAGTATTTGCAAATCCTGCGTCAGTGGAGCGGAAATGGTATGTCATTGATGCCGAAGGAAAGGTTTTGGGCAGAGTAGCAGCCAAGGTTGCATCCATTGTAAGAGGTAAAAATAAGGCAGTTTTTATGCCCAATCAGGAAATTGGGGATTTTGTTATAGTAATAAACGCAGATAAAATCGTTGTTACCGGAAGAAAGGCCGAACAAAAAATGTATTATCGTCATTCCGGCTATGTCGGCGGCTTAAAAACCAATTCTTATGAAAAGCTGGCATCCCGGCATCCGACCATGCCGCTGGAAAATGCCATTAAAGGCATGCTCCCCAAGGGACCGCTTGGCAGAAAAATGGCAAAAAACGCCAAAGTATACGCTGGAGCAAACCATCCGCATACCAGCCAAAAACCAGAGCCGATTGAGGCATAAAGGAATAAATTAATATGATTAAGAATCTTGGAATAGGTACAGGAAGAAGAAAAACATCAGTCGCCCGGGTTTATGTTCGTGACGGAAACGGTAAAATCACGATAAACGACAGGGCTCTGACCGATTATTTCTCTTTAGGAGAACATGTATTGATGGTACGCCAGCCATTAATGGTAACCGCCAGCGAAAATAAATTCGACATTGTAATTAATGTTTACGGCGGCGGCAATAATGGTCAGGCAGGCGCTTGCCGGCATGGTCTTGCCAGAGCTCTTTGCCAGGTAGATCATACCAATTACGCAAGCTTGCGTAACAATGGCTACCTGACCCGTGATCCGCGCATGGTTGAACGTAAAAAATACGGACGCCCCGGAGCACGCAGACGCTTCCAGTTCTCCAAACGCTAATTTTTACGTATATATTAAAATATTCCTCTCATAAATAAATACAGGTATCAGGGATGTAAAATGGGAATTTTTAATGTCAGAAGATAACTCCTGCCTGGATGCGGAAAAAGCTGCACTGCGGTTAATTGCCAGAGCGGAACAATGCAGCAGCGGATTAACCAGAAAACTGGAAAAACGCGGGTATGATTCTACCTGCATAAACGAAGTTATTTCCCGTTTAAATAAAATAAACCTTCTGGACGACAACCGTTTTGCCAGGTTCTGGATCCGGTCCCGTCTGCGTTTTGGCCGCAGCCCCAAACAGTTACTCTCTTCTTTATGTTCACGCGGCATAAATCATGATGATGCTGAATCCGCCCTTAAGTCTGTTCTTGATGAAGAAACAGAATTGCACCTGCTGGAATCATTCGTTAAAAAACACATACTAAAAGCCGGACGAAAAAAGAATAAAAACGAAGAGGATTCACGTTCATTAAGGTTTTTATTAAAAAACGAAGGATTTTCCGCGCAGGTTATTCAGCAGTTTCTGGAAAAATAATCGGGTTAATTCTACAGGAAAAAGTTCATCATAAATGCGATGAAACGTCCAATTGGAATAATGGTAATACCTGCATAATTTTGAATAATCAATATAAGAAATAAAACCGGCATTCCAATCGATCTGATTCTTTCTTCTGTCTCAATAGGAATGTTAAAGCCGGAAAAAACAATGTGACTGCCGTCCAGCGGCGGAATGGGGAGCAGATTAAAAATAAATAAACCAAAGTTTATAGATGCGGCATAATATAAAACAATATAGATATTCTGCATGAGAGCGCTTGGAACAACTTCACTGCCGGAATAATAATTATTCATCGCTTTAATTATTAAACACAGCAATATTCCCAAAACAAGATTGGAAAGAGGACCGGCAGCGGCTATCAGAGCTTTATCACGGCGCAGATAACGCAGGTTCTCCGGATTAAATTGTACAGGTTTTGCCCAGCCAAAACCGGCAAAGATAATAAACAAAAAGCCGATAAGGTCAATGTGTTTTATGGGGTTTAATGTTAACCTGCCCTGATCGCGGGCGGTGTTATCACCCAGTTTCCAGGCGCAGAAAGCATGAAAAAATTCATGTAAGGTAAGACCCAAAAGAATGCCTGGAAGAAGATATAATATTCTTTCCAGCATCTTATTCCTTTTTACCCAATATTTGCTTTATGGAATATATGGTGATAACAATGATGCTTAAGAGCAATAAAATTGGAATTACAATATATGTAAAAATAAAAATAATATAATAATTCATTATATCTTTTATTAACGCATTACCGGTATCCCGGGTAATATCAATATAACCAATAATAGATCTTCCCTGCCTTCTTAATCCTGTTATTTCATTTTCCATATCCTGAATAACCTCGCCTTTATCTTCTATCGAAGCAATAAGGTTTTCAACGGTACCGGATAATACTGCCTTTTCCATGAATGCCGACAGTTGCAAAGAAACCGGTATGGAGAACAGCATGATAAAACAGACTAAAACAGTCACAACAGTTAATTTTATTGTTTTCTTTTTATCTTTGTTTGTACATATTACAATGACAGATATAATTATATAAATTGGAATTATAACCAATAGGATTATATGGCTGAAAATAAATAACAGGTATTTATTAAATAAAATCGTTCCGTATGCATTTAAAAGTTTATCGGACATCTTATTCATTGTTTTGTCAATCGGAGTAAGGAATTCACTGTCTCCGGGATGGGCAGATTGAATAACATTTATCACGCCGTTACAGCTCTTTAATATGTCCCAAACATCAAAAATCTGCTCTGACTTTATAGTAAGAGAATTCTGAATTCCCCTGTCCAAATCAGGGCTGGGAAATAAAAATGAAGTCACTATCCCCTTTTTTTTCTCAACAGGAACTTCTTGCTCATTTTCCGGGGTTCGCTGAGCTATGAAAGCCAATAAAACAGCCTGAACTTCCTGAGCCGACAGAGTAATTTCTGGTGTATCAGTATTTCCAGTCATTTCTGCCGTTTCAGTATCATGAAATTCCTCAGCCTGCTGTTTATTCACTGAGCTATATGATATTAAACTAAAAACAAATGACCCAAAACCAATGAGAACAAGAATAATAGTAAAAATTATCCATTTTGGCATAATATATATTGATAATTATAATATATAACACAATATTTAGCCATACCGTATTAAATGCCGATCTTATATATATGATAATTGGACTTACCGGAATCTATTGCGCGGGGAAAAACCATGTCGCCAGTTTATTAAAAACCCGGAATTTACCGGTTTTGGATGTGGATAAATTAGGTTATCAGGCGCTCGAATCTGAAAAGAAGGTGATTTATACCCAATTCGCCTCAGATTTTCAGAAAGCCGGCAAATCCTGGCAGCCGGAAAGCCCTCTGGACAGACATCTGCTTGGAAAGATAGTTTTTGGGAATCCGGAAAAACTGGCTGCTTTAGAAGCCATTATTCACCCTGTAGTTAACCGCGAGACCAATGAATGGGCAGCGGCTCAAACCGGAAACTGTGTAATAAATGCTGCTCTGCTTCATCGATCATCAATATTTAATAAACTTGATTGTATTATCCTGGTAACAGCCCCTTTTTTTACTCGATTATTAAGAGCAAAAAGGCGTGATAAACTTCCATGGCGGGAAATATTAAGACGTTTTGCCAGTCAGAAAGATTTCAACACTCAATATTTATCAATAAACGCCGAAATTTATAGAGTAGGAAACCCGGGATTATGCCGAACCGGCTCCCGGAACGCAAAATTACAGCGTCAAATTGACAAGATATTAGAGGGGATGAATTAAAATGGAAAAAGAAATGAAAAAACTGCTATTGGTTGCCGTATCTGTCGGTGTTTTTTTACTGGTAACCATTACTGTCGCGATAATTATCCTGACACCAAAACCACAATCACAGGAAATAGTATATTCTTCATTAATCCATCAAACCCATGGAATAACACAACCTGTTATTCAGGATCCTATACCGCCCGAGTTTACAAATATACCAGCAGAACCTGCAAGACCCATTTCTCAGGAAACAATAACCGCAGTTGACAGAAATAACGGAGACAGTGTGACTATTCATGTACGCACTCCTTCAACAACTGTTTCGGACAGCAACCTGCAAACAAGAGCCGAAGGCACTCAACCAGTTGTAATCAGGCAGCCTTCAGTAACCGCACCTCCTGCAGAAACAAGAACTCCGGCAGCGGCACCTGCTCCAACTGCTCAACCTGTCAGGACAACTCAATCTACAACCCAATCAACCGCAGTGGTTTCCAATACAGCATCTGCCGCAAGAACAACTACAACATCTGCCAGAGTAATTAACGATTATTGGGTACAAACAGGCGCTTTTGCCGCAAAAGTCAGAGCCGAAGATGCCAAAGAATTTCTTGCATCAAAAGGCATTACTTCGATTATAGAAAACCGGGAAATAAACGGCAAACTTTGGTATCGCGTACGCCTTGGTCCGTACATCTCTGAAAATGAAGCAAAACACTGGCTTGAAATTGTTAAAGTCATTGACGGGTTTGGTGATAGTCAGATACGGCAGACAGTCAGGACAAATTAAATAAATTATCATTAAAAGATAATCATAAAGATCTGTTTGACCGAATGTTAATATGGCAGGCTATAACTAAAAACATGACAATAATAAGCAAAGACGAATTATTTGAACAATATAAAAAAGATGGTTTAAAAATTATCTGGTAGTAGAGTTGAGACTTTGCCTCCAGCTTCTTTCAAATTCAATGAAATATTACGGGAGGATGCGGCTAGAGCTAATCTGCTAGGTTGTACAACCTATGGTTTTACAACCCGAAAACCAATATTGTTATACTTGCCGGATGGTTCAATTGCTTCCCGGCAAGATGAACGAATGTCAAAAGCAGGATCAGCCAATGAACCTCCGCGTACAATCCGGCTTGTGCCGGAAGCTGCTCCTATTGGATTTGTCTGCGCTCCGCTTGCATATACGCCATACCAGTCCCAGCACCATTCCCATACATTTCCGTGCATATCGAATAATCCCCAGGGATTAGCCGGATAATTACCTGCTGGTGTTGTCCTGTTTACTGATTCATTAAAGTTCGCCTGTCCTGCAATAGTGTATCCGGTATTAAAAGGCGATGTTGTTCCTGCTCTGCACGCGTATTCCCATTCTGCTTCAGTCGGTAAACGATAACCATTGGCATTCCGGTTCCATGTAACTGTACGATTGTTTCCGGTACCTCGTATTGTATACACTGGAGTTAAACCTTCTCTCTGGCTGCGTCTGTTACAATATTCAACTGCGTCAAACCAGCTTACGCTTTCCACAGGCAGGTTATCGCTTTTATAATGACTTGGATTAGCACCCATTATAAGCTGATACTCTCTTTGAGTGACAGGGAATATACTCATCTGGAAAGAACTTAAAGTTACCTGTCGCTGTACTTCATCATCATTACGAAAAAATTCAGTTTCAGGGCTGCCCATGGTAAAGGTACCGCCTTCTATACGGATAAAACCGGCAGATGCATTTTGCTGGGAATATGCAGTAAAACCGATTAATAAAATTAAAATTGAAATTAGCAGTTTTTTCATTGATTCCCTCCTAGAGGATAATATTACTCTATTGAGTGGATTTATACAAGAATGGTTTGTTATGATGTATTGTGGATGTTGTTAATTTAACCGCTCTCTGTACAGCGGCTGGGCTGCCTGCGGGGCTGCGCACTGGGAAAACTTTGCTAAGTTGCGACACGAAAGCTCGTGAAAGGAGGATAATAAGAGAAACCTTTCGGGATGACCCAGTGAAAACCATAGGAAATTATG
>Ga0123356_10004154_pt1 | contig 15029 bp, 15 predicted proteins | sample TergutEmb28metaG_2_FD_92546 | JGI IMG/M metagenome (GOLD analysis project Ga0123356, IMG submission 92546) | Embiratermes neotenicus P3 segment gut microbial communities from Petit-Saut dam, French Guiana - Emb289 P3 | ecosystem: Host-associated > Arthropoda: Insects > Digestive system > Gut ... | reverse complement strand
TTGTTTTTTGCACTGGCAGTGGTGGCGTTGATTCGGTCGATACTAAGTAGCTTTAGGGCAAAATTTGTACTGACGGCAGCTGTGGAGTCACTTTCCCAATCAATACTAGCTAGAAAATCGGTATCCAATTCCGGCATATCTCCCAGAGACAAAAGCTCGCTCTGCTTATAGCCGGTATAATCCCGTAACTGTGTCAACATGATTTGCATCTGTTTTTCCATAACTGCCATTTCCAAGCGAGCGGAACTCAATTGCAGTTGAGCCTCGCTAAGCGCGGCAGGCGTACCTAAGCCATGAGCCAAGCGGATCTCGGCCTTGCTTACCTCCTGCTCCGCCTGCTTCAGCTTGCTTTGCTGCAGAACCATATTAAGCTGTAACTGTTGGATGCGGATAAACAATTGCCGCGCTCCGTTTACAAGTTGGCTTAAACTTTGTGCGTTTTGTAGCGTCACCGCCTCTATTATACGCTCAAGCTGGCTGGTATTTCTGGAGCTTAAGCTGCTGGCTACCTGCTCCAGCGTGGAGAGCAGGGATTGCGCCTCTTTCAATTGAGTATCGTCTAAGGTTCCGCTGGAAATCATTTCTTTGGTATCGCCAATCGCCTCGTTGATAGGGGCGCGTTGCTCCCGGCGCTCACTATTTGCCGCCTGTGCTTGCCGTAACGCACTCTGCGCCTCGGAGATTGAGATTTTGCCAATGCGCACAGTGTTATTATTATTGGCTACACGCGCTGCGATATCCTCGTAATTAAGCGTAACGGTTTTGTCGTCAGCTCGCGCTGCCTGACCCGATACAAGTAAATACGATGCGCAAAATAAAACCACAGTAATGACGAAAAAGACTCTTTTCATTATGTACCCCTCCTAAACTCGTAAATGTAGTAGTTGATGCTCAGATTTTGTTTGCATTGTTGTGCAGGTGATTGTGAGTTAATTGCAGTCTCTTGCTGGCATTGGCAGAAATCAATCATTCAAAAAATCGTCGTATTGCAGCCGCTTCTGTCCAATAGTATAGGCAATCGTCAAGAACAGGGCTTTCAGTACAAACTGCAATAATATAGTCATCAACAGTCATGGCTCGAATCTGCATTCCTTTATCAGGATGCAATGAGCAAAAACTATTCAACTGCGAAGAAAGCCCCGCACCGTTCCATTTCAAATAGGCTTCCTTTCGCGTCCAAATTTCAAAAAAGCGCCATCCTCTTCCTTCCGGCTCAGAAAAGATGTATTTTTGCTCGTCAGCTGAAAAATATTTTTTGCATATATCAATATGATCATTATTGTTGACGACTTTTTCAATGTCAACGCCAATAGCTTTGCCAGCAACAGCAACAGCGATAGCATTTCTGGTATGGGAGATACTGAAAGCAAAGGAATAACCCCCCAACAGATATGGCTTTCCTGTTTTTGTTTGAGAAAACATAAAGAGATCATTGGTCAAACCAAGATGCTTACAGGCTAAATACCTCACTAGAAGATCAGCGTATAAGCCAAGTTTTTTGTCAATGTCGTGCTTGTATCTTAAAAGCCTCTTTTGTTTTTCCAAGGAAACGAACTGGAATAATTCCAGCTCTTCCCCGATAAGAGGGTCATCGTTGATTGGCAAAAAGACTATCTCTGCTAACATATTAAAAACCATGGTCAATAATAGTATTATTGATCATGGTTTTAAGCCGTAGTGGAAAAAGCACCCCCAAAAAGGTGGCATAACTCGTGGTATAGCTAGCCATAAGATGTTTTGAAAAATGTGGTTTTCTCCTAAAAGCCATATTTACGTCATCCTAAAAAGTATAATATTTGTAAGAAAAATAATGTTAATAACTCGTAATATGAAATATAAAAATAATAATTCAACACAAATTATCCTTTTCCTTCAACAATTTTGTCAAAAAAAGAAAAATATTTTTCGAATACAAACAATGCTTACTATATGGCCATCAGTCTATATTGCACTCCGTATGTACCTGCTAACAAGCATAGCAATTGCTTAAGTTTCAATCTTATATCTGTGTTGTTAATCATTATGTGAGTTGTAATCAAAAGTGTACGGTTGTTGTCCATCATGGCACAAAAAAAGCAAGGGGCGCAATCGCGCCCCCGCAGTATTAGAACCTTTTCGAAGTCTCCACAATAAACCCCTCCAAAACCCCCTTATACACACCCCCGTTCACCCGAAAATCAAGCATACTCTCAACCGGCTTTATCACCACCGGCCTATTCGTAACGCTGGAACAGAAAAACTGCCCGAATTCGGGATTGGGCGCATAAGTCATAATTAACGGGTTTACTGATTGCACCTGCTTCAACCCCTCAGCAAACTCCGCCACCTCAAATCGCGTATTACTCGCGCCGCATAGAATATGCACATCCGATTCCTTATACTTCCTTACGGTTTCGCGCTTTATATCGCCGAAATCAGAAATGATAAAGTTGTAGTCATACTTCGGCAACATACCCTCGTAGTAGTCGATGGCGTCACAAGTGTAGAAATCTTCCTCAATGTCAAAACCATGCGCCGCCGCGATAGCGCATAGGTGCTGATTTGTGTTAAGCGCCACATAACAAGCCGTGCCGCCGTGGTTTTTAATGAAACTAGCCAGCCCCAATGCCACGGTAGTTACGCCGACCCTGCGCGTCGCGCCGATAACGCCTATTTTTACATTCACGCAGTCAAAACGATACTGCTCATCCTCCATTTCTGTGCGGATAATACTTCGCGCCAGCGTTTCCCTTTCCTCATAGGCCGCGCTTTCATTTGCTCTCGCCGTGGCAGGTTTGTATTTTCGCATACCTTCCGCTGATAAACACTCGGCGATTTGCGCGAGTTTATCATTGATGCCGGGCGCGGTGATGATATCGGTAACACCGATTTGCATCAGCGCCCTTGTGAAGCTGTCTATTTCGTTCACACTCTCATATATCACTATAACCCTGGCGCTGTACATCATCTGGAAGGATTGCAGTGCTTGCAAAAATTCGGCATCATTTTCGGCTATCGCTTGGCGTTCCACGCAAAAAAACCGGCAACTGGCGAATTTGCGCATATCGCGGATGATAAATTCCGAGAGGTAAAAATTGCCCGACATTTTGCGAATATGCAGGGATTTTTCATTCGCGGCTTTGTCTAATAAATTCACGCCCTCATTTCTCGACAGGTATAGAATCATATTATCCTCCGTTTCATCGGCTAATAATCCAAAACGCGCCGCCAGCCCCCGCGCCTTTCCTTGCCTCTTTCAAGATGAGACTGAAACCCCATTCCAGTTCGCTGCGCTTCTTACTTGAGGGGTCGGCGACAAGGATTTTACCGTCAGCAGTCACACCGCGCAGCACAATGAAGTGTCCGCCGCTGGTAAAATGGCCTTTGCTCATCAGTGCTATCACCAGTTTTCCGTCCGCCAGCGCGTCGATTATTATCTGCGGCGTATTTTGTACATTGCCTTCCACGTTTAACCCAAAGGCCTGCGCGGCGCTTGGTATCAGGCTGTGGTACGAACCGTTGCCCTCGCACCAGCCCCCGTTAGCCACCGACCATTCCGCCATTTCAACCGGATCAACAATACGGCCGGTCAAGCTTGATACCACAATAGCCAAAGCGGTGGGGCCGCAGCCGGATGTACCGATTTTATCCGTTCCGTAAGGCTCGTCCGCGTATTTTTCATCAAGCTGATTAAAATAAATAACATCGGTCGCGCCGTCAGTGAACACTATGTCACCATAATCTATACCGCTGCCTTCAAGGTAATCCCTGTCATAAAGGCCGATGACCTGGTTGTAGCCATATTCCATCTGAAAATCTTTGATCACCTTTACCTCATTTGGCAGCAACCAGCCAAGTAAAAGTGAGAGCGGGCTGGTTATGATGTATACGATAAAAGCGATTAGCAGCAAAAGTCCGATCACGGGCGCTAAAATAAGCAACAAAAGCCGCCGCCGCTTATCAGCGTCGGTCGCCATATCAGCGGCTGCTTTCGCTATCAGTTTTACAGTTGCTGGGTTTACTGCCATTTGATAATCCTCCTTATTGTTCTACCTGCCACCGGCCTTGCCGAAGTAGTCAAACTTATATTCAGGAATCTCAAAATTGACATGCAGCCGCTTAGAGCCGATCATAAACAAGGCATGTCCGCGCTTCTTGGATAGCAACAGTTCTTCTTCGGCTTCGGTCAGGTTGTATAGCTCTTTCGTTTCCAAAAGGTTCTTGCCGTCCGTTCCCATCAAAACCTTGTAGCAAGGTATATCAAGCAGGGCTTGCCCATATTGTTTTATGTTCGGCGAGAGGAAATCCACCACCGAATGTGAAATAATCACCAACCCCGCCTCGTATTTCCTCGCCCGTTTCTCCACATTGCGCAGGAATACCAGGCTTTGCGGCACGTTTTCATCTATCATCAAATATGCCTCGTCGCAAATCAGCAGCACACGCTCGTCGCGGTCTTTGCTCATTTGCTCCCAGCACCAAGATAGCAGGGTAAAATACTGCGCCCGTTTGATATTATCGCCGGTATTCTGCAAGCTCAGGGTATCCAGGCAGATACAGCGCGAAGTTGTTTCTACCGTGCTATGCCCGTTCCACAGAAATTGATCGCTGCCCAGTGCCAAGTCGTGAAATAGCAGGGCTATCTCCCGGTGTTCCTCGTCTTTTGTCTCTTTGGCCTTTTTCTCCAGCAGTGCGTGAAGGTCGGAAAAGATGGGGAAGTCGGTGTTTTTCAGTTTTTTGATGTCGGTGTCCCAATCAATGTCAAACTCATTGTAAAGCTCAATGATCGCCTGTTTGAGTATCGCCCGCTTCATATCGGAGAGGCTGGGGATATACAATTTGAAGAATATTTCCAGGTTTTTGATATGCAGGGCCATATCGCTCATGCCGTAACCCTCGTCCACGTACAACGGCGGGCTATCTTCGGCTTCAATGTTTGCGTTATACCCGTTATTGACACTGGCGACGCGTCGCTCGTCATCGTCACTATCCCTCGGCGCGGGGCGAATTTGCAGGGGGTTCAAAAGCCCGCGCTTGTCGCCACCGGCATTTATCCAGTCGCCGTTCAGGTTGTGGCACAGGTCTTTGTACTCTGACTCCGGATCTACAAAAATTAGTTTAGTTCCTTTCATGTACTCAGCCAGCATGATATGCTTAACAGCGGTAGATTTACCAACGCCCGCCACGCCCATGAAAATCCAATTGCTGTTGGTCCTGTCGTCGCCGCGCTTCCAGGTATCGCCGATGATAAGCCCGCCGCTATTGTCTTTGGCAATATAATAGCCCGTACCGTCATTAAAGCCGGAACTGGCGAAAGGGAAGCCGCCGACAAAGGTACTCATCGGCACTATGCGCTGGATGATATTTTCTATCTTGCCGATGGTCGGGAAGGTGGGGGAGATATTTTGTAGGCCCTCTTTCTGCAAGCTCGCTAAAACCCGGCCTTTGCATTTCATCACGCCCAGTACACTGTCTACCCGGCGCGTCACCTTGGAAAAAGCCTTGTCGTCGCGGGCTATCGGCATGATGGAAATAAACATCAGCCCCACTGTCTCGCCGTTTTGGTCTATTTGAAGCATGATGCGGTCGCCGTCCTCGGCGGCCTTTTCCGCCCTTTGGCGTGTCAGCGGGTCTTTGGCGCTGTCAGCCGCGCCCCTATTATGCACGATGCTCTTTGATATGGCAGATATCAATGCGCTATTATCCACCGGTTTGAAGCCTATCGTCACTATGGTACTGGGTATATTGGTGATTTTAGCCAGCCAGCCCATATCCACTTTTTGCGGATATTTCACCACGCCATACACCCTGCCGGTATTCTCACCGATGATCAGGCTATTGCGTTTTATTTCCAGCCCCATTGGCGTGATGACATTCAACAGCGCCTGATTAACAGGCGCGGATCCGCCCGCCTTCTTTTTCGTATTCATGCTCATAGGCTGATTCCCCCCTCGATCAGCGGTATCGCCGCTTCAAAGCTGTTATCTTCGATATGCGTGTAGCTCGGATTGTTGACCAGATTACACAGCCGCACAATATCCTGCTGTTGCAAAATCTCGCAGGGTATCTTGCTGCCGTTGAAATACTCCGCGAACAGCCGCGCCCTGTTCATCAGTTCGCGCTCAACGCCTTCATGGGCTTTATCCCATATAACAAAGTAAAACTGGCGCTCCACAATATCGCCGCCCATGGCAAAGTTGGACATCTCTATCATTTCGGATTTCAGAAGCTCCTTCTGCTTCATATCCGTGGTCATCAGCAGGGAATGAAGCTCGGAGAGCAGCGGGGATATGTCGATGGGCCGCGATACGGCGATAAATTTGAAGGGAAATTGCGTCGCCGACATTTCGGCGGTCAGCGTCCGCACCATGTTGCGCTTTTCGGTTTTTGAATAGAGGCCAATGCTGATAGGCGTCAGCTTCAAGTAGCAGAGCGCCAGGCTGTCGCGGGTATAAAGGAAGTTGCCGCAAATGTCTTTGACATTGATAAACTCATTGGCGGCGATGTCCGAAGTCGGCTTTTCCTTATACTTATTCTTTTCGGCCTGTTTAATAAAAAAATAGGCGACAGCGCCGCCTACTATACAAAGGGCTATCATTATAATTGGTAATAACAAAATCGCACCTCCCATTTCTTTTATCTTTTCGGCCCAATATGCCAGTCATCAAAAACGGAGCCTTGAATATCCACGCTATTGTTCAGGTCCATCGACAGCATCCCGGCAGGCGTCCAGGCGTCTAGCAGCCAGGTGTACACGTTATACTCTCCGTTCGGATACCATACGGGGACAAAATGGACGCGTTGATCGTAGGTGCTGTAGAGGTTTTGCGTAAACTCCAACCGTGAGGAATAGCCCCTGTTGATCAGGTCAAGCAGCCGCCAATATGTGTTGTACCCAAACTCCGGGAACCAGCTTATCGCTGTTTGCGCTCCCGTGACATGGCTGGCCGGCGCATTAGTCGTAAAGCCTGATGTTACAGTATTATTGACGCCGTAGCCGCTCTTCATGGTATTACCGCTGGCGGTCGGCGCTTTGCTATCGGGCTTGATCTTGCTTTCAGCAGTCAGGCTGGCGGTGTAGATATCGGTGAAAAAATCGTACCAGCCTTGATCTTGCCAATAACCGTGATCACATCTGTAACTGGTACCGTCGCTGTAATAATGCCGCACCCATACGGAAATCCATACCCAATTGGGATGCCAGCGCGCCCACCACACCGTCCATCTAGCCGAGATTTTTTGCGTATTGCTTGGCGGCGATACCGCGCGGAAACTGTCATTACGGTCGTCGGCTTTGGGGTCTGGCGGCGGGTTCTGGCTTAAGTCAACGATGTTCGCGTTTATGCGGTTATCACTCAAATATCCCTTATTTGTGCTAACGGTAACCGTAACGGCCTGCTCGGCCGCCGGCGTTATCCATTTACACCACACAACTTGGCTTTCGCCCTCTGGAATGACGATATTGCTCATGGTATAGGTTCGCCCCATCACATTAAAAGTAACGGTCGCGGGCGCGTCGGGGTTTATCTCCTTGCTTGCGTTAAGCGTCACCGCTGTTATGACTTCGGTATTTACGCGGTATACAACATCATACTCCGACGGTTCCGGCAACTCTTCAAGTTCCGTGTAGGTTACAGTGCCCAATCCCAGGGAGGCGATAATAGTATCATTTGACTGCCTGCCGGCCGTGTTGCCGCTGAATACGGGAAAGCCCAAGTCCGGGCGTTCAAGGAACATGGCCAGGGGCAGGTTCTTATGTGACAGGCTCACCATAGTGCTACGTAACCCACCGCTCAATTGTTGGTCATAAAGGGCGGCTTCATGGGCGGTCATAGCCACTTGCTTACCTTGAAACTTAAAATACGCAATAGGCTCTAATAACAGCTTATATTTGCCGCTGGTGAGGGTTTCAAAGGATATGCCATAATCCAAAGCAATCATATTCGCTACATATTCAGAACAAAAATAGCGCTTTACAGCTTCAATGTTGTTTTTACCACTGTTACTTATTATGATTGGCATTGCAGGTGATGGCTTTTTGCATTGATAGGTACTTGTTACTGGTGATAATACCGCTCCACTTCGGTAATGAATTTTGCTTTTCTTTTCAAAATGATATTCTGGCGACGGGCCCTTGTTTGTATAGTCAATCGGCGTTCCCATTACCGCACCAGTATCAACGTTTACTATGGATACCCTCACGCCATCCATGCCAGGTGTCCATGAATCTGTGCTTGTTCCATCGCCCATACCGCCTCCGCCGCCATCAATATTCGGGTCACCGTCGTCCGCAAATGCCATACCAGGAAATGAAAACAGCATAATAAAAGCCATAAGCGTTGAAATTACTTTGCTTTTCATGCTTTCCTCCAATCTAAAAGAGGTAAGCCCGAAAGCCTACCTCTTTCTGATAATTTGATGGTTGTTTACCGACCAATAATTTTATCCAAACTGCCCTTACCGACACTTACTTCACTATGACCGCCACCACCTTCGTCCTTCACCCAACCGAAGCCGGGGATAAATACTTCGCCATTGCCGTTTTTATCCCCCGGTTTTGGAGAATTATCTTTAGGCGGCGCGGTTTCCGCTGGTTTTGGGTTGGCTTCCGGTATTTTATCGGGGTCGGTCAGCGCAGGGTTTGCCGGAGGTTCGTGATTTTCATCGTCATCATTATGCGCTGTTTCAGGTTTTTCGGGTGGTCCTGGTTTATCTTCGATAACCGTCAACTTAATGTCATTGCCGCCCGGCGCTGTGACGGGTTGTTCGGACAAGGGTGCCGGGTTAGGCTTGATTTCAGGTTCCTCAATCGTATTACCGCCGGCTATAACGCCGACAGCGACAGTTGCTATTGTTTCATCGGGCAAATCAGCCGGGTCGAATTGTGCGGTTGGCTGTGCCAGAAAGAACACCGCCCCCGCGAGGATAACAGCCATAGCCGCAAGCCCAAATATGGTGAATGATTTTTTTTGGCTTGACATATTCTCTACCTCCATTTTTTCCGCTATTTTGTTTGTGCGCCTGTAACCTGTAGCCATTCCTTTAATTATATTATACAATAAGTGACAAATAAAAGTCTAGGCCAAGCGCGCTAAATTCTAAAACTTTGGCGTATAACCAGCTATACATCTCAGGTTTATTGTCATAGGCGGCAGGTTTGACCAGCCGAAGGATAGCGGTACTTCAAGATGAATCGTGGCTTCGGCTTGGAATTTTTGCGCCGTGCCGCGATCCGACGGTGCGAAAGGGGCGTTTGCCACATGCACGTTCAAGTTTGATATGCGATATTCCATAACATCCTCAGCGTATTTTACGTGATACGCGCCTTGCCGCCGCAAACCCAGTACACTGTCCAAGCGTGCGTAAACATCGCCCAGGTCAAGCTGCTCAGTGAAGCCGCCGCCGTTGTTGACATAGCCGCCGCTATAGCCTTCACGCAAGGAGGCGTACACATCGTCGTAGTTTTCGGTGGCTACCGAGATGATCGCTGACTGTACGCCATCCCGTACCCCTTGCGCTATCAGCATCAGCCGCATATATTCGAAAGCCCCACAGGATATGATGACAATCGACAAGGCAATCGCTATGGCGAGTGGATAGGAATTGCCGCTTTTACTTCGCAATATCTTTAGCATACGAATACTAAATCCCCCCTTGTCACTTCCAATAGATTTCTGATTTTCCCGTAGCCTTTGATGTCAGGGTGACCGGGAATGAGCCGAAATTGAAAAACCCTATGTCATGGTGCAGGGCCAATGTGAGCGTTACCTCGCTGTTAAGCTGAATATTGCCTGTACTGCTCCAAGATATATCGGGGGCGATGCCGATCTGTGTTTTCAGTTGATTTGCCTTCGCTGTAGTCTCGCTGCCAACGCGCCCCGCGATTTCCGCCTCGCGCACAAGCTCAGCAGCGAATGTGTCAAGCTGGTTTTTCGCTATGAATACCGGGAAAACCTTGACCGCAAGCGCGATAAAAAGCATTATCACCAGGACGACGACGATGGTATCCACATATCCCTCGCCGCGTCTTGACTGCAATAGTATCAACAAGTGTTATCCCTCCTATAGCAGCTTGCCAAAAGCGTTGAATATTTCCACGCCGATTATGGCAAGGTACATAAAAAGAAAGCATATCAGCATATAAAACGAATACTTCTTGATTTTGCCGGGGCGTTTCAAGGCGATCATTTTCAGCTTTTGTATTTCATGCTGCTTAAGATCATGGGCCAGCATTTGAAAATAGACCAAGCCATTATCGCCGCGCATGACCGCGATCAACCCCCGGACAACGTCGGAAAGCTGTGCGCTGCCCATACGGGCCTCAAACCTGGTCAACGCCGTTTCATGAGAGCCGGATTTCATATCGGCTACGGTGATTTCCAGCTCTGTCCGGAAAGCATCGCCGGCAAGTTTTTGGTATGCTTCTAGGATAGAGAGTATATCCCTACTAGCCTTTAACTCCTGCGTCAACGTGTTGACGAAGCGCGGTAATTCTCTGTCGATGGCCTCGCGTTTTTTCCTGACGATTTCATCCGCGGCTTGGTAATCTTTAAAGAATATGGCAATTGCTAAGAAGATGGTCACCGGGGCCAAAATCGGTAATATGGCCAGGCAGGGTACAACCGCTGATAATATCAGTCCCGCTTTGACAATAGCCTTTGCGGTATATATTTCGGGCGAGAGGCTGATTTCAGCGGATTTAAGCGTCGCCGCCATCTTCCGTTTTTTATAGTCGCCAAGTTTTATATATCTTGCCAGCTTCACGGCAAGGTCGAAGATTATAGCTTCTCCAGATTTCGCCTGCTTCTTCTCCCTGCGTGTAACAGCGATCACCGCTTTGGTGGTGGCAAGTGTCGGTACTTTAAGAAAATCGGCGAGGACAAAATAAAGTCCCGTGCCTAGCAAGCAGGAAAATGGGATGAGTATGCCGAGCATAGTTCACCTTCTTTCAATAATAAAAGCACACATGATTAAAAATCAAGTGTGCTTAATACATGCAATCGGTTATTCACCTCATAACAAATTATTTTACCATACTCTTGGGTTTGCGGGCAAAAGAGAGAATTTTTGCCATTGTCAGCTTGCTATAGTCTCTGCCACAAGCTTTTCTAAGTGAAAGCATATCAATATCACCTAACTCAGATGGAGATACAAATATACCTTTTGTTTCTGTAACAGCCTGATCAAGCTCTAAATATTTCTTATCCATTTGTACCGCCTCCATAATAAGCATTTAGTAAATTGGCAAATGCTTCGTCTTCAATAATCATGCGTTGCGATGATCCAAGCTGCACAGCACCTAACACTTTCTTATAATACTCAATTAATGGCGTTTTACTATCAAAATAAATATAATCATATCCGTTATCGTAGGCTTGTTTACATGCAAATGCAAACAAATGTCCTCCAACACCCATAAATTTACCATAATGCCCGAAATTATGGGGGGCAGTCTCTATTATATCTATTTCCATCTACTTTCCGCTCCTATATTTGTATATTAGCATAAAACACCAAAATATGCAAGCAGCGTACACAAGGTTTTAAAGACTCAACGCTTATACTCAATCGGCCGCGTCAAGCGGATGACCGCCGCCAGTGATATGAATATCGCCGCCGCCGAAATTGCCAATACGCTTTTGCCGGCAATGGTGTGCATCAGTGTGTTGAACCAGCTTTTGTTGAGGAAGAAAATCAAAGGAATATTGCCCACCAGCAACAGCGCCATCGTGATAAATTCTTTCATCGGTTCGTACAGCAACATATCAAGCTCAGAAGACACCACGCGCATATCCGATAGTTTGGAGATTATCGGCGTTAGCGTGGTTTTCAGCGTCTTGTCCTCCTGACAGGCGATAACCGCGTCTATCCATTCGCGGTAAATCTCGTTGGCTATCTTGTATTTGATGTTTTCCAGGGCCAGCTGAAGGTTGCCGTTGATAAGGTTGGTCTGAGCCAGAAATATCTTGAATACATCGCAGACCGGCGGGTTCAGGTAGGATACGTTTTCCTCGACCGCAAGGATGAAGTTCTCGCTGCGCAGATATGAGGAGGTGATGACGGATAACGCCGTTTCCAGCTCGGCGTTCAGCTGCTTCTTGTAGAAATTAGCCGTAAACATCACATACCAGAACGGCAGCAAAGAAAACCCCACGGCAAAAACAGGCGTCATCAAAACATTTTTCAGCAGCAGGGATAAAAACGCGCCGGCGATGAACAGAAGTATGGAGAGCAGGCAAAGCACGGAAAAAAGGTTCTGCTTGCCTGTTAATTCCAAAATTTCCTTTGTTTCGAGTATAGTCTTACGTATGCCCTTGATTTTTCTGCTGCTGTTATTGGCCTCCTTGATCTTTTGCGCCATGGTCTTTTTTCTATGCCGAAACGGCTGAGCGAGACTGCCGGCAAACTCAAAGGGAGAAAGCGATAGAATCATAAAGCCGCCAGCCACCAGCCCGATGAAGGCCATCAGTATAAGAACGGTCATCAGGCGGCGCCTCCTCTCAGCCTTTCAATGGTGTTCATTGGCATACCGTTTTCACGCAGCCGCTTGCATAGGCTTGCGGATATAGGGTTGACCCGCTCAAATTCGCCGTTGATCAACACCCTATCATTGTTCATGCGGTTTTCGGTGATATTATAGCGAAACAGGGTGCGGATTTTCCTTTCCCCGTCCGGCAATATCTCGCACTCGGTTATCTCCATGATTTTACGGCTGCTATCCTCCAGCTTTTTGGCGAACAGTACGATGGGGAATGCCTCGGTGACCAGATTATATAGCGTCTTGTCATTGATATCATATTTGGTTTTGCACAATGTGACCATGCGGTTATAGGTGGCGTCGCAGGAATTGGCATGGGTGGTGGTGATAACGCCGTGGCCCGTCCGCGCTGCTTCCTGCGCGGCGAAGGCTTCGCTGGATTTCATTTCGCCCACGCAGACTATATCGGGGTTGGAAGTCAAGGCATACTCCAGCAATTTCTCTTGGTCGATATGTTGTTTGGGGTCTTCCGACTGTCTGGTGGCTGTATGCACCACATTGTTGATGACATTGCCGCGTTCATCCTCTTTTACCAAGTCGAATTCACGGCAGCCGTTTTCGATGGTGAATAGCCGCATGTGGTCGGGGATAGTGGATAATAACCATGCCATGATCGTCGTCTTGCCGCTGCCGGTAGCGCCGGTGACGCACATGGAAAGCCCATAGCGCAGGCAGGTGGCGAGGAAATCCAGCATTTCCGCTGTCGCGGTACTATTTTCGACAAAATCTGTTTTACCCAGCTTCCGTGGGTTGACGATACGGATAGAAGCGGCCACGCCCTTTTCTTCATCGGTGACGGGATTGCCGAGGACGGTGATACGGATTTTATTTGAAAGATGCCCGCGGACTATGGGTTGCGAATGATCCAGTATCATACCTGATTGATGAAGCACTCTGCGGATAACGTCGATAGCGTGCCGCGGGCTATTAAAGCGCTCGCTGGCAGGCGCTATCCGGCCATCGGCATAGGTGATCTTGACGTCTTTCCATGAATTGATGTTGATTTCCTCAACGTCGTCGGCAAAGAGGTATTGCGTCAGGAATGAAAACTCAGCCATTTCAACGTACAGGCGCTCAATCAGCCCGTCGAAATCATAGCCGTCCACATTGATATTGTAGTCGTTCAGATATTTGGCGATATAGGCGCATATCTGCTTTTTCTGCTCTTCGGGATTGTCGGATAAAAGTGTTGAGAACTTCGAAGAAATATATTCTTGCACTTCGGTCAGCACATCAGCAAAGGGCTTCCTGATACCCGCATCGTCAAAGAACACGCTGTATTTTTTATTCAAGTACAAACACCTCCCGCGCCATCCTACATATCTCGCGATTATACTTTTTTGCCTCCTTGCTGGCCAGCTTTTCCAGTAATCCCGCCGAATAATACTGTTGCTCTATTTCTATTACATGTGGCAAAGTATAGGCGATATCGCCGAAGACCGAGCGGAAAGTGTTTTCCTCCTGTCCGGGCTTGATATTGGATAATACCTTGATATGGCAGTCGGCTTTGAATTTCGCCCTTGAGATGAGCGGTAAATGCGATGTGAAATAGGAAAACGCTTTAAGGTCGGCATTGCAGAGCCGCAGCACCTTGTCCGCCTGCTGCAAGGCAATAGTGGTGAAGCCGTCCTCGGTCAGGACGTTGGAGCAGTCGATGATAATATAGTCGGCCACTTGGCGAAGCTGGGATATAAACTCGGCGACACGTTCGGCCAGAAACTCCGAGTAAGTGAAAATATTGTCGCCGTTTTTGTAGCCAATGATGGCGATACGCTCATGCCTGGGGTAGGGTATGGCGGTCTGTAAAATGTCTATCTGCTTGACATGCGGCTTGGAAAGCAAGCTGCCGAGCGTGCGGCTTTTGATGTCAACGCTGGGCATGACGGTTGACAGCACGGGGCAAAAAAGGTCGGCGCATATGATTATCACATTCTTTTTCACCGCCTCAAGCTCCAGCGCCAGCTTCATCGACGTGACTGTCTTACCGCTGGACGGGCTGCCCCATACCGCGACGATATTATTCATCAGGCGACACCTCCGGCTGTTTGTTTTCCTCCGGCGCGGTGGCGGTTCCACCGTCCGCTTCCTCTGTTTCGGGTTCAAGCGATTTCAGGTAATCCGCTTGCATTTGCAGGAACATGTCGCAATTCTCTTGGGCCCCGCGATATACGAGGGCACAATGAACCCTGCCTTTAGCCTCAAGTTCGGCAAGCAATAATGCCTGCTCGGGAACAACAAGTAGGGTGACGGTGGAGGGCAGCGGCTTGTCGTCGTCAGTATTATTACTTGCGGCGGATTCTTTATCATAGCCTTTCCCGTCTGTCACGGCGATGACCTGGACATAGTGTAATTCGGGCGGCGCGACAGTTTCCCGGAAATCTCCCATGTCGGAGACGATAATGCTAACGATGTCGCCGGCTTCCAGCTTGCCGGAAAGGCCGGCGGCGAATGATTTAATGGTAATGGATATGGCCTGATGAGAGCCATCAAGCTCATGGAGATAGGCAAATTC
>Ga0123356_10004153_pt1 | contig 15031 bp, 3 predicted proteins | sample TergutEmb28metaG_2_FD_92546 | JGI IMG/M metagenome (GOLD analysis project Ga0123356, IMG submission 92546) | Embiratermes neotenicus P3 segment gut microbial communities from Petit-Saut dam, French Guiana - Emb289 P3 | ecosystem: Host-associated > Arthropoda: Insects > Digestive system > Gut ... | reverse complement strand
TGGTGACGGTGGTAGAGGTGGTGACGGTGGTGACGGTGGTACTCCATTAAATGTTCTAAGTTATACAAAATCCGTCAGCAGTTCTTTATACTTAATGACTGGTAGAGGCGGTGATGGTGGTACTGGTGGTAGAGGTGGTACTGGTGGACAAGGTGGCAAAGGTGGTGAAGGTGGCGTTTCAAAGGCGGGTGGATATAGCGGTAATGGTGGCACTGGTGGCACTGGTGGCACTGGTGGTGATGGTGGCAGAGGTGGTGATGGTGGTCACCATGGTAGTCTCGCTTTAGTGGGTTACGTTTCACAAAATTATGGTGGTGCAGGTGGTTATGGCGGTTCAGCGGGAAGTGGAGGCGGTGGCGGATCACGTGGTGATCCTGGTAAGTACGGTTGGTATTCGGACTGTGCATGTCTTTTTGGAATTCATTCTTGTGCGCCAGGGAATTACGGTGCTTGGGGTTCTACAGGATCCGCCGGTAGCGCTGGTAGTGCTGGTATAGGCTTTTCTGGTCCTGTGGCAATGTCTTATTCAGAGCCAGCTTCCTCATCTGAGACACCTCCAAATCTGACAGGCGCTCGTCTTATTATCGAAAATACTGGACATATTATATACAGTTCTGGTCAAACATTTGATACGTCTGGTTTAACTCTTGGTCTTAAACAAGCAGGAACATTACAATCGCCCATTTCCCCCATAAATGTAAATGATAATCGGGTTGCGTTTTTCTACGATTTCAGCAAATTAGGTGTGACACTTGTTACAGTTAGTTACTCTACTGATAATGGCGAATATGTAGGGTATATACCTGTTATGGTGGTTGAGACACCTATAATTAAGCCAGTGGTCAATGTATCAAGCGGATCAGGCAGAGCTGGTGGTGCAGTAACGTTAATCGTTACTTTGGAAAACAATCCTGGAGTGGCCTCCTATTCTTTAACGATGAAATACCCCTCTGAATTAGAGTTTGTACGTGCTGAACAAGGAAATGTTTTGAATTCTAATTTCCGAGTTACGGAAACTGTGGCTGGACAGGTTAGTATAAGTGCAACTTCAGAAGATGGTGCTGATGTGTCAATTGGAACTGTTTTGTTTACAATTACCTTTAAAATAGGTGACACTCTTGAAGACGGAGATATAATAAATGAGATTACTGGTTTAGAACTCGGCACTTTCCGTTCTATTGATGCCGTTGAAAGTGATGGTAAACGCATAACGTGTGATTTTGATCAGGGGCAGATTGTGGTGAGAAACGTACTTTACGGTGATGTTAACAACGATGGTTTTGTTGATTTTTTGGATGTTACCCGTTTATTACGGTATTTGTGGGAGGTGTATGATGATAGACCTTTTAATGCGCTAAACGCGGATACTAATGGTGATGGGTTTGTTGATTTTCTTGATGTTACTCGTTTGTTAAGATATCTTTGGGAGGTTGATCCAAGTCCACTTGGTCCAAAAGAGGTTGTTGCTCCTGCGTTTTTGTTTATGCCTTTTGGGTTTAACGAACCTATCGTTACGGTGTCGGATGAAATTTGTCAAGTTGGGGACGAAGTAACTTTGTCTGTTTTGTTAACGGGTAATCCGGGTATAGCATCATTTTCTTTGACTATGGAGTATCCGAATGAATTGACCTTTATCAAAGCACAAGCAGGAGATATCATAAGCTCTAACTTTAGGGCAAGCGCAGGTAATGGTGTAGTGTCTGTGAGTGCGACTTCTGAGAATGGTGCTGATGTGGCAACTGGAACAATTCTGTTTACGGCGACATTTAAGGTAAGTGAAGAAACAAACGTGGGTTATATAGATGGTATAAATCTTGGTTTGTTTAGGTCGGTTGATGCTATTGAGAGTAAAGGGAAACGTTTGGAGGTTGATATTGTGCAAAGTAATGTTATTATAGAGGAATCTTCGGTGGTGCTTGTAGGTGCGGTAGCTAATGCAAAAGATTTTATCAGTATAGCTGAGACTTCAAAAAATTCTGGCGTATGGCTTTTGTCCTTTAAGGTTACGGAGACCTATGCAAATGGGGTGGCAAAGGTTGTATCATATGTTGTTCCTATTAATGCGAATAATGCTAATGTAGCTGGCAGTTGTGATCTTGGTGCGTACACCTTGATATATGACATTAAGGGCAATGGTTCAAACATCAAAGATTTCAGAATCGTTATGAATTATCACACGCAATAAGAAGATGAACCATTTCCAAATCTGGAACTTTAAAGACGTGGCGATATCGTCATCATAAAATCTTCTCTTTTTCTTTTTTTGTACGTATTAGTTCATTGAAGGTATTCCTAAATAGTGTTATTAACATTAATGTTTTTGCAATAATATTCATAAACTTTACATAGAATTGAATGCGAATTATTTTTAGTTATTTCGGAGAGACGAAAATGAATAGTACATTTAGTAAACTTGTTTCAGTAAGTATAGTAACAGTTATGTTAGTTAGTATGTTTTTAGTTTGTGTTGTGCAAGCTGACGATTCCTTTGAGCATACCGAGGCACTTGGTCTTTTGTCTACCTCATCAGCGCACTATGTTGGCTCAACTGGTGGACGATTCATTGCACCGATTGTACCTCTTACCTCCGCTATGATAGAAGCGGAGGGGTACATAGAAATCAGCGATCATATTGGTCTTGAAGCTATCAAAGACAATTTGGACGGTAAGTATTATCTATCTGACGATATTTATTTGTATGATGTAGAGTGGATACCGATTGGAGATAACATCAACCCTTTTAGGGGAACATTTGACGGACAAGGGTATGTGATCCATAATCTTATCATTACAGGTAACCATTACTATACTGGTTTGTTTGGCTACGTTGAGAAATCAACTATTATAAATGTTGGTTTGGCAGAGACAAATATCTGCGTTTCTTATCTTTATTCTTCTTATTATTATAATTTTTATGTGGGTGGGATTTGTGGCTATGCCTCAGGTAGTGTGATTAGTAATTGTTATAATTCAGGTGATGTCGCTGGTTATTCTGCTTCTCATGGTCATAATTCTTGTGTTGGCGGGATTTGTGGTAGTGTGTCAGATGTTGTAATTAGTAATTGTTATAATGCTGGCAATATATCCGTTTCTGCTTCTTCTCAGTCTTTTTCTTGTGTTGGCGGGATTTGTGGTAGTGTGTCAGATGTTGTAATTAGTAATTGTTATAATGCTGGCAATATCGATGTTCACTCTCCTTCTACTGGTTCTTATGCTGGCGGGATTTGCGGTCAAACGGCAGAATGGACAGATGTTGTAATTAGTAATTGTTATAATGCTGGCAACATCGACACTTATTCTTTGGGTGCTGATGCGGGGGGGATTTGTGGTTCATCATGGGCATCAAAAAATGTTGTAATTAGTAATTGTTATAATATTGGCAATATTGTCGCTTATTCTTCGACTTATAATGCTATTTCTTCTTATGCTTTTTGTGCTGGTGGGATTTGCGGTTGTGCACAAAAAAGTAGTGTAATTAGTAATTGTTATAATGCTGGCAATATCGACGCTTCTACTACTTATTATTCTTATTATCCGTATGCTTCTTGTGCTGGTGGGATTTGTGGCTGTGTATTAGATAGCTCCACAATTAGTAATTGCTATTGGCGTATTGAAAGTATCCAAATAGTGAATGATAGCCCACAGGAGCCAAAAAGAGGTGTGGGGTATGGCACATATCCAACAACTGGGCTTTCATCCTTGGATATGATGTATGAAAGTAGTTATGGGGATTGGGATTTTGATGATGTTTGGTTTATTGTGGATGGTAAAGGTTATCCGGTTCTTCGTTGGGAATTACCTCCAGATGTCACAGAAAAAGAGTTAGAGAATTTTTTTATTGATATAAACGTATATTCCATATCGGTGATAGATCAAGACACATTTACGCCAGTTAAAAATGCCGTTGTAACAATAAACGGACAAGAATGTTCTCCATCGGATGATAAGGGTATAGTAAAATGCTCTTTTTTTGGCACTAATTACATTCACATATCAGCAGACGGGTATAGAGACAATATCCAATACTATAGTATCCGTCCAAGAGACAGTCGTCTGGTATTTATAGAAAGAGACAAGTCTGATGGGCTTCCGTATTTTAGCCTTGTAGCTGATACCACAAAAGAAATTGATCTAAGAAATCAAATTCGACGCTTCACCGAAGGTGATACAACGGTACTTAATTTAGTGGTTGTAGGTGAATGGTGTGGTCATTCGGCAGGTAGTTACATTTTATATCAAGACAGTATCCAAGATGGTCCTACAGGAAAATATGTAGTAGCAGCTGGATACACAATACCTGGGATATCCAATGCAGCCATATTCACATTTGCACCAGGGCTAACCCTAAACCCCGAATACCCTGTAAAGTTAAAGATGGTCTCCACCGACGGAACAGAATCAGCGCTAATTGATATCGACCTTGTAATAAGCAAGAAAAACGTGGGTTCTCCTCCGGTTGATAATGCATATAATATTGATAGAAACAGTGACTACTCTTTTAGCTTTATGCGAATACTTTCGGCTGTTTTCCCAAGTACAAGCGAAGAACCTTTCGTAAAATTTTTCCCAATTGATTTTTCTATAACAGATGTTCTTGATGTTCCTGTAGAAATCAAATCAGAACAAGATGCAGATGGCTATACAATCAAAGCCCTTATAGGTTTTTCAAAGCAAACTAGAGATTTATTATCTAAGGAAAAAGAACCTGAATTTGAGACATTAAAAAGCGATGTATTGCGAGCAAAAGATTTCCTTCAAGACCGCGATAAATTGTTTAAGTATTGGGATGAAAAACTCGAAAAAGGGCTAAAACTTGAGAGCTCGTTGAAAGCTACCTGTAAAACAATTGGATTCTTCGAAATAAAATTAGATAATAACGGAAAATTTGTTAAGGGTATTGGTGGAGTGCTTGTACAATTCGAGGGGAGTTATACGTTTGCGGGGCCGTTCCCTCCTGCGCCATACATGTATTATGAATTAAAGTTGGGGGTAGGCTCCGATCTTAAATTTGATATTGGTTTTCGTGAAATTAATGACAATTTAGAATTTGGTGTAGAAGGCACCTTTAAACTAATAGTGCCAAAAGTAGTATTGGGTGCGGGTGTCGGTGTTCGCGGATTGGCATCTTTTGGCATTGAAGGGGAAGCCTCTTTAGAGATAGAGTATGGTGGAAGTATGACTGCTCCCTCTGGAGGTACACCAATTTGGAAAGGTACAATTAAAGCTTCTGGGTCGGCTAAATTGCAGATTGCATTTGTGGTAAATGCTAAATGGACACTTGCCAAAGGTAGTTGGCCTTTGTGGGATAGTTCAAGTAGAGATAGAACAATGGCGTTTTTTGGTGATGAGCTAGATGATTTATCATATGAGTTTTCTTTAGTTTCACGGGATTACGTGGAAAAAACAACCGATTGGAACGGTGTAGTGTCTAGGCCAAATTTGTTGCTTCGTGATTTTAATGTTGAACAAGATGTTGTACATGAGTTGCAGGATTGGATTTTGCCGAATTCGATTCCACAAATTGCTAAGGTTGGAGATAATTTGGTTATGTTGTTTCAGTATGATGATAAAGACCGAGCGCTTGGTGATCATACTATTTTGATGTATTCTATTTATGATGGTGGTGTTTGGTCTGAGCCGCAGCCTGTTTGGGTAAGTGATACGGGGGATGTGTTTTTCAATTGTGTGGTTGTTAATGATGAGCTTTATGTTGTGTGGCAGAAACAAAATGCAAAGATTACACAAACAGATGATGCTATGGCATTACTTAAGGAGGTTTCTGAGAACTCTGAGATCGCCTTTGTCAAATTTAATAAAGCAACAGGACTTTTTGAGAATCAGATCTTTATAACAAGCAATGATGTTCTTGACATGTATCCAACGGTTGCTGTGAATGGTGAAGAAATTTCAGTTGTGTGGGTCAGCAATAGTGATAGTGACGCGTTGGGTATGTCCGGAACATATTCCATAATGAAGAGTGTTTCTGATGGCGAGGGTTTCAGTGTACCAATTACATTGTATGAGACTGAAGATTTTATTGCTGAATTATCGGCGGGATATGTTAATGGTAAGCTTGAGGTGGCGTTTACTGCTGGTGATTCGGCGGATCTTACGGCAGCATATATTGTTGATTCGACTGGTGCTTCAAGGTTTACTGGTGAGGGTTCTGTGTCTGCGTTGAAATTTAACGATGAACACTTTTACTATCATTCGTTGGGTAGCGTTTACACCTATGACCCAACAACCAGAATTGCTAAGCGAGTAGAGGTTCCTGATGTGTTTGCTGTTAGTTCATCCTACAAAATTGTTGATACGGATAATAAGCAGGCTCTTGTTTGGTCAAGCTTTAATGGGGATAACTATTCAATTCAGGCATCTTTACGTTTGGATAATGGTGTGTGGACTTTACCGATAACGTTGTTAACGGTTGATGATGATACGGTTATTTCGTATATGGATGTTGTTGTTTCCGATAGCGGTACATGGAATGTTATTATGAACACAGCGTTGCGTGACCTGTTTGACGCTGATGAAGAAAGTGGCATTGGTCTTATTGACCGTGATGCCACTCCAAAGAGCTCTCTTGTTTTTGCCGTTATTACGCCAAAAACCGATACGGAGCTTACATATGTGTATGCGAATCAGAGGGATGTTGTAGGTGCGGTTCAGCCTGTTAGTTTTTCTGTTAAGAATTTGGGTGAGTCGGTGGTTGAGTCTCTTAGGGTAGATGTTTTAGGTGATGCTAAGAGCTACTTTAGTCAAGTAATATCGTGTTATATTGCGCCAGGTGCTGAGAAAGACTTTACAGTCAACATTGATGTAGCCGATATGAATAGTGTCACTGACCTGACGGTGTTTGTGGCATCTGTTGATGAGTTAGATACACGTAACAACTTTGTGGTTATTCAGCTTGGTCAGGTGGATGTTTCAATTGTTGATTTGACTCAATATAAAATCGGCAATAACGTTATTGTGACAGCGCAGATAGCAAATAAGGCTAAAACACCTGCTTATGGGGTGGTTGTTAAAGTTATTGAGAATTCTTTGGATGGTAATGTTATTGACGTTAAGGAAATTGAGGTTCTTGATAATGGACAGGATTATGTTTGTGTATTCAAAATTGATACAGGTGAGCTTGTGTATGATGAATTTGATCGTAAAGTGCTCTTTTTACAGGTAGAAACGTTGGAGCCAAATTACCATGACTATGATAATACTGAGGTTGTGATACTTTACAAGGTTGTGGATTATGAGGTTAGTGATGTGCCTTTGGAGCAAATTATTTTGGTTCCTGTTGAATCAGTGGAGATTGAGGTTGATATAGTAGCGTTGGTTCTTGATGATCCAGAGCATAGTACGGCGCAACTTGTTGCTAAGGTGTTTCCTTTGGATGCTACAAATCGTGGTGTTCGTTGGGTAGTCGAAGATGCGGATATTGTTTTGGTTGATAGTTTTGGTGTTGTTCATGCTCTTAGAGTGGGAGAAACACTGATAACGGCTATTACGCAGGATGGCGAATTTGTGGATACCGTTAAAGTGGTTGTTACGGCCGCAGAGATGGTGCGTTATCATTTAGAAGTAGTTGCTGGAATTGGTGGAAACGTTTTGACTGATTTTAGTGGTCAATATGTTGCGGGTGATATTGTTGGATTATCTGCTATTGCGGATGGAGACTATGTCTTTAAACAATGGGTCTCATCAAGCGGTGGTGGGTTTGATAACGCTTTTAGCGCAAGCACAGCTTTTATTATGCCTGAAAGTGACGTGACCCTCACAGCTATTTTTGAAGCAGTAAAAACGTTTGATGTCAGCTTTAATGTAGATGGCGTACTTACTGTAGTAGTTGTTAAATTTGGTGAAAAAGTTATACAACCCATTGATCCGGTTAAGGCTGGTTATATGTTTGATGGTTGGCGTGTCGGTAGTGTTAAGGGTGTGCTTTATGATTTTGACATGATGGTCACGCAAGACACGCTTTTGTATGCTTCTTGGAGTGCGGTGGGCGATGTTAATGGTGATGGGTTTGTTGATTTTTTGGATGTTACCCGCTTGTTAAGATACCTCTGGGAGGTGCCAGATAGCACTCTTTTCAATGTTGTGAATGCGGATACTAATGGTGATGGGGTTGTTGATTTTTTGGATGTTACTCGCTTGTTACGGTACCTCTGGGAAGTTGACCCAAGTCCAATGGGTCCAAACCCGTTGGTTACTCCTGCGTTTTTGTTTATGCCTTTTGAGTTTAACGAGCCTGCCATTACGGTGTCGGATGAAGTATGTCAGGCTGGTGATGAAGTAACCCTAATTGTTTCTTTAACAAATAATCCGGGTATAGCATCATTTTCCCTAACGTTGGAGTATCCTGATGAGTTGACTTTTATTGAGGCAAAAGCAGGAGATATCATAAGTTCTAACTTTAGGGCTAGTGCAGATAGTGGCGTAGTAGTTGTAAGTGCGACTTCTGAGAATGGTGTTGATGTGGCATCTGGAACGATTCTATTTACTGTGAGCTTTACGGTAAGTGAGAAAGCAAACGCAGGCTGTAGACGGTATAAACCTTGGTTTGTGCAGGTCTGTTGATGCTGTTGAGAGTAAGGAACAACGCTTGGCGGTCGATATTGTACAAGGTAGTCTTGTCGTAGAGAAACCACACGTAGCGGTGCTTGTAGGTGCGACAGCTAATACAAAAGACTTTGTCAGCATAACGGAAACTTCAAAGAACTCTGGCGTGTGGTTGCTGTCATTCAAAGTTACGGAAACATATTCAAACGGGGAAACAAGGGTTGTGCCACACGTTATCTATGTCAACGCGAATAATGCTAATGTGGCTGGCCGCTATGATCTTGGTGCATATACCTTGATTTATGACATTAAGGGCAACGGATCAAACATCAAAGACTTTCAGGTCGTTATGAATTAACACATATTTGAAGAGCGGGGCTACCCAAATCCTGAACTTAAGGAAGCGATATCGCCGCGTCCTTTTTCTTTTCTGTAAAAATTGTTTTTCGTGTAGTGTAGTAATAGTATTATATGACTATTAAGATAGTTTACGTAGTATTATTTGGTGAAGTGTATATGAAGTCCCATAAAATCTGTCTAAATCTCTCAGTTATTATATTGTTTGTAAGTTTAATTATAAGCTCAGCACCTTTTACTGCTCTTGCACAAAGTAGCCCTGAGATATTTGATCCGTTAGAACTGACCAGTTTTAGTTTAGATGGTGTGGGTGCAAACTTTGACGATGTAGCTATGCCCAAAGCCAACCCCGCATACAACGGCTTTATAGCGCCACCTGACCAAGACCCTATACCTGTAGATGCTGTTCATATTCAAACTGCCCAACAACTCGCTGGCATTGGCGGAGCACAAAGTGCAAACAAATATTACGTACTAGATAATGACATAAATCTCGTTGACGAGTGGGTGCCTATAGCTGATTTTAGAGGTACTTTTGATGGTCGAGGTCATAGTGTGAATAATTTGTACGTGTTGGCAAGCAGTAACAGGCAGTATGCTGGACTGTTTGGACGGCTTACTGTTGCGGGCGTAGCTATAAAGAATGTGGCAATAAACACAGGCTCTAACGGCATAACTGCTTCTAGGTCTGAATCAGGTATTGTTTATGCGGGCGGATTAGTTGGTGATGGTGGTAGTGGTTTATCTCTGGTGAATTGTTTTGTTGTTGGTGATGTGGTTGCTTCTAGTTTTGGTTATAGTAATGTTCAAGTGGGTGGATTAGCTGGCTCTGCTAATATTGGTGTGTCGGTGCTGAATTGTTATGTTGTTGGTGATGTAACTGGTGTTGTTTTTGCCTCTTCTTCTTGGAGTGCTGTGGGTGGTTTAATCGGCCAGGTTTCTGGTGATGCGTCTATGGAAAATTGTTATGTGGCTGGGGATATAACTGCTTATAACTCTGTTTATGTTTATGGTGTTACTAGTTATGTGGGTGGTTTAGTTGGTTTTGGCGGTTATTTTAGTAGTTTATCTCTGATGAATTGTTTTGTTGTTGGTGATGTAACTGGTGTTATTTTTGATGATGCTGGTTCTACTGCTGTTCAAGTTTATGTGGGTGGTTTAGTTGGCTATTTAGGTGCTTATAGTGATGATGTGTTTGTGGAGAATTGCTATGTTGAGGGTAATGTAGCAACTTCTTATGTTTCTAGTTTCCCCGATACTGTTTGTGTGGGTGGTTTAGTTGGCCATATTGGCGTTTATGATGTTGTTTCGGTGGTGAATTGTTTTGTTGTTGGTGATGTGGTTGCTTCTAGTTTTGGTTATGGTGAAGTTAGTGTGGGTGGATTAGTTGGCTATAGTCGTAGTAATGGTGGTGTGGTTGTGGAGCATTGTTCTGTTGTGGGTGATGTGTTTGGTTCTGGTTCTCAAGGTCGTGTGGGTGGTTTAGTTGGCTATGGTGATGGTGTTGGGAATATGGTTGTGGATAATTGTTCTGTTGTGGGTAATGTGTCTGTGTCTGGGACTAACTCTATTTATTCAGGTGCTGTTTGTGTGGGTGGTTTAGTCGGTTATGGTAGTAGAGTGAGTGTGGTGGATTGTTTTGTTATCGGTGATGTAACAGCTTCTGTTTCTATTTCTCTCCATTATTATGCAGGTGGTTTAGTTGGTTATCATAATAGTGTTATGTATGTAGAGTCTTGTTTTGTTGTGGGCGATGTAACTAGCTCTGATCTTTACGGATATGCGGGTGGTCTAGTTAGCTATAGTAGTGGTGGTGTAGTTGCGTTGGATTGTTTTGTTGTGGGCGATGTAACCGCTTCTAATTATGCGGGTGGTTTAGCTGGTTATATCATTGGTCGTGGGGTGTCTTTGGTGAATTGTTATTTTATAGGTAATGTACTCAGTTCTCGTGAGGCGGGTGATTTAGTTAGTTATCGTTCCGATGCTGTTGTGGAGAGTTGTTATAGTCTTTCTACCAAACAAATTAGTGCACCCTACATACTAATGATGGGTGTGCCTCTTTCGGTTGAGGATATGCAGAGGCAGGAGTCGTTTGTTGGTTGGGATTTTGATAATATTTGGGCAATTAATCCTGATGTAAATGGAGGGTTTCCATATCTTAGATTTTTATGTGGTGAACAGTCGGAAATTTTTCCTACTGTTCCAGTTTCTAATGTAGTGGGCAAAGCGGGTGATGAAGTAACACTAACTGTTACTTTAGAAAACAATCCGGGTATTGCGTCGTATTCTTTGACGATGGTGTATCCGTCTGAATTGGAGTTTGTGTGTGCTGAACAGGGGGATGTTTTAGATTCTAACTTTAGGGCAACAACAACTGTTGCTGGGCAGGTTAGTTTGAGTGCAACATCAGAAAATGGCGACGATGTGACAACTGGAACAGTTTTGTTTACAATTACATTCAAAATAGGTGATGATGTTGAAGATGGGGTTATAATAAATGAGAATGCTGGTTTAGTTCTTGGCTTTTTTAGACCTATTGATGCTGTTGAAAGTGATGGTAAACGCATAACGTGTGTGTTTAATCAGGGGCAGGTTGTGGTGAATAACGTGGTTTATGGTGATGTTAACGAAGATGGGTTTGTTGATTTTCTTGATGTTACCCGCCTATTACGATACCTTTGGGAAGTGCCTGATACCGCTCCATTTAATGCCCTGAATGCGGATACAAATGGTGATGGGTTTGTTGATTTTCTTGACGTTACTCGTTTGTTACGGTACTTATGGGAGGTTGATCCCAGTCCGCTAGGTCCCAAACAAATGGCTTCTGCGTTTTTGTTTATGCCTTTTGGATTTAACGAACCTGCCATTAAAGTATCAAATGAAGTATGTCAAGCTGGAGACGAAGTAACCTTGTCTGTTTCATTAACGGATAATCCGGGTATAGCATCATTTTCCATGACTATGGAGTATCCTGATGAGTTGACCTTTATCGAAGCAAAAGCAGGAGATATCATAAACTCTAACTTTAATGTAAACGCAGGTAATGGTGTAGTAGCTGTGAGTGCGACTTCTGAGAATGGCGTTGATGTGGCATCTGGAACGATTCTATTTACGGTAACATTTAGGGTAAGTGAAGAATCAAAAGCGGGTTGTATAGACGGTGTGTGTCTTGGTTTGTACCGCTCTATTGATGCTGTTGAGAGTAGGGGGCAACGTTTGGGTATCGATATTGTGCAAGGTAGTATTGCTGTAGAGAAACTGCAATCAATAGTGCTTGTAAGCGCGTCAGCTAATACACGAGATTTTATCAGCATAGCAGAAACTTCAAAAAACTCTGGTGTGTGGATGTTGTCTTTCAAAGTTATGGAAGTGTACTCGACTGGGGAAACAAAGGTTGTGCCGTATGCTGTCCATATCAACGCGAATAATGCTAATGTAGCTGACAGCTACAACCTTGGTGCGTACACTTTGATATATGACATTAAGGGCAATGGTTCAAACATCAAAGACTTCCGAATCATCATGAACTAACACATACCCCAAGAAGAAGCTGAGACAAATTTATGCTCAGCATACTCTTCCCACTTTTTGTTAGCATAAAACTAAATGCACTAAACAGTCAAAATGACCTTTGAATGTCCTTACATAAATTCAGATGAGCTTCTCAAAAAATATAAACACATTCCCAGTTACTTATTAAATTTAAGAGTGCCATATGCGCCATATTCTTTGTAATAGGGGAATAATTTCTTGAAAAGACAGTATTATTATTATAGGTGATATGTTTCATGTGTTAAGTATGTTATTAGCGTATTACCGCTAATCGTATGTGGTGTAATAAAATGATGCTAAATGTTAAACAATCCAGATTTAAATTAACTATTAATTCCCGTAAAAAGTTGTTGTTTGTTTCTTTGTTGTTTGTGTTGATGATTTCTTGTTTTTCATCTTGTATGTTAATGGTGCAGGGTGCTGAGAGTGTTCCTGTAGAGAATGTTGTGCATGTTAGTAGTGAAGGTGATCTTAGATATGTTGTTAAAGTTGCTGAGGGGGGTGCGCCTGTTGTTATTGTTTTAGATGGAAATATTGGTTTGAGCGGTACAACCCTTGATATTTGCAACGCAGAGATTACCTTGAGAAGTGATAAAGAGCTTGCAAGTGATAGGGGGGTTGAATTTTTCAGTTTATTTGGTACAACTTCTGGTGTAAGTACTATCACAGTTGGAACTGGCGGCGTGTTGAGACTTGATGGTATTATTGTAACTCACTATGACGCTTCCGGTAGTGGGGTAACTGTTAATGGTAATGGGCAACTCATAATGTCTGATGGCGAAATATCCGATAACACTATGGGGTTAACGGGTGGTGGTGTGTATGTTCAGGGTGGTTCTTTTGTGATGTCTGGTGGTGAGATTTCTGGTAATGCTGCTAGTGGTTCTGGTGGTGGTGTGTATGTTAGTGGCTCTTTTGAAATGATGGGTGGTGTTATTTCTGGTAACACCGGTGGTTCTGGTGGTGGTGTGTATGTGTATTCTAGTGGTTCTTTTGTGATGTCTGGTGGTGAGATTTCAGGCAACACCAATAGTGGTGTATGTTCTGGTGGTTCTTTTGTGATGTCTGGTGGTGAGATTTCTGGTAATGTGGCATCTGGTAATGGTGGTGGTGTGTATGTTATTGCTGGTTCTTTTGTGATGTATAGTGGGGTTATTTCTGATAACACTGCTAGTGGTGCTGTTGGTGGTGGTAATGGTGGTGGTGTGTATGTTCAGGGTGGTTCTTTTGTGATGTCTGGTGGTGAGATTTCTGGTAATGTGGCATCTGGTAGTGGGGGCGGTGTTTGGGTTACCGCTACTAGTACAAATCTTGACCGATTTAGTATTCCTTTGGATGCTGTTGGGGTGGTGTTTTCAAATAATCGTGCCTCTAGTGGGTATGATAGGGCTTCTGTTCATGATTCTGTGTATGTTGCAAATATTCAAGGTGAGGTAGTTTCGTGGTCTGCTCCTTTTACTCAGGGGTATAATAATTACGATATTAGCTACACTACAGTTGGTGGAGCACATCCCTCTTTTCTTGTGACCGTAATAGGTAGTAATGCGCCTGTATCCGGTGTGGGTAATTATGTAGTAGGTGCAAATGTTCGTATTGATGTTGGTCCTGCTCCAGAGGGTGAAGAGTTTAAGACTTGGACAACCAGTTCTCCGGGTGTTGACTTTGCTGATGCTAAGAATGCAGTTACTACTTTCTTTATGCCTGATCATGATGTAACAGTTGAGGCAGTTTTTGGGGACATAGATTCTTGTGTTCATACTTATGTTGATGAGATTACTGTAGCGGCAACTTGTGTTAGTGAGGGTGTGAAAACTTTTACTTGTTCAAAATGTGATGATAGTTACACCGAACCCATAGCAAAAGATTCTGCTAATCATGTTGGTGGAACCTATAAAGCCGTGATTACTCCACCAACCTTTGAAGTCGAGGGTTCTATGGGTATTTACTGTTCTGGTTGTAATGAACAGCTTGACACAGAGTCCATACCTTGCGTCTATTATATTCAGGTATCCAGTGTAACCGGTAAGGCGGGGGATGAAGTAACTCTAATTGTGTCGTTGGTGAATAATCCGGGTATTGCGTCGTATTCTTTGACGATGCGGTTTCCGTCTGAATTGGAATACAAGGTTGCTGGAAATGGAGATATTCTAAGTTCGAATTTTTATGTCATAACGAGTACTGCTGGGCAGGTTAGTGTGAGTGCAAATTCGCCAATGGGGGCTGACATATCAACTGGGTCAGTATTGTTTACAATCACATTTAGAATCGATGCTGATGTTGCAGATGGGGTTATAATTAATGAGGAGTCTGGTTTAGTTCTTGGCTTTTTTAGAACAGTTGGTGGTAGCCTAGTTGATGGCATTGAACATGATAGGGATCGTTTAGCGTTTCCACCTGGTAAGATTGTCCAAGGTGAAATCAGAGTAGAATCTGATGTTTGTGTGCATGATTATGTTGCTGGGGTTCCTGTAGCTCCAACTTGTGAGGCTAAAGGTTATACGACTTATACTTGTTCACGTTGTGGTGATCATTATGATGCTGATTTTGTTGATGCTTTGGGTCA
>Ga0123356_10004152_pt1 | contig 15033 bp, 10 predicted proteins | sample TergutEmb28metaG_2_FD_92546 | JGI IMG/M metagenome (GOLD analysis project Ga0123356, IMG submission 92546) | Embiratermes neotenicus P3 segment gut microbial communities from Petit-Saut dam, French Guiana - Emb289 P3 | ecosystem: Host-associated > Arthropoda: Insects > Digestive system > Gut ... | reverse complement strand
TCTTGGAGGAAAGCGACTTATAGCTAAAGTTGTAGTTCCATATGTACACATAACAAACAATATTTTAGGACTTAATGTGCTTGAGCATTTCAACTACTCAATTGACAACACCAACGATAAGATTTACTTTTCAGATAACCCAGTATATAAAGCAAACAATGTCTTGATGTGCAGTAATATTTGGAGTGTTTCAGATTAGTATTAATCTTTTGTACTTGATTTTAACACTACTAAACCTCTATACCGATGTATTTTGTGCCGGTATAGAGGTTTGTAGTATGAATGCTATTATTCTATTTCAATTTTTCCATCCCTGACGGTGATCGTTATGTCATCGCCTTCTTTTATTTTGCCTTCCAGCATTTTTTCTGCCACTATGTCCTCGACTGTGCTTTGGATCTTTCGTCTCAGTGGTCTGGCGCCGTATACCGGGTCGTAGCCTTGATCTGCTATCAGTTCGATCGCTGAATCATCGACTGTCATTCCAATACCTATTGCCTTCATACGGCTTTTGACCATGTCGAGCATTTTGCTGCATATCTCTTTGATGTTTTCTCTGCTAAGCTTATGGAATACGATCGTCTCGTCGATCCTGTTTAGAAACTCCGGTTTAAATAACCGCTTTACCTCATCCATCACTGCCTCGCGGATCTGCTCATACTCGCTGTTACCGTCATCACTGTCGTTAGCTTTGAAACCCAGTTTTGCACGGTTCTCAGTAATATTTCTTGCTCCTGCGTTTGATGTCATTACAATTATGGTATTCTTGAAGTCAACACGGTGGCCTTGCGAATCAGTCAGCACCCCGTCTTCCATGATTTGGAGCATGATGTTGAATACATCCTCGTGTGCTTTTTCGATCTCGTCGAACAACAGCACGGAATACGGTCTGCGGCGTATCTTTTCGGTAAGATTGCCGCCTTCGTCATAACCAACGTATCCGGGTGGTGAACCTATCATTTTTGATGTTGTATGCTTGTCCATGTACTCCGACATGTCAACCCTCATCATAGCGTTTTCATCGCCGAACATTGCTTCTGCAAGTGCCTTGCAAAGCTCTGTTTTCCCTACTCCTGTCGGGCCGAGAAACAGGAATGAGCCTATCGGGCGTTTGGGATCCTTAAGACCCACTCTGCCTCTCCGCAGCGCTTTTGCTACCGCTGATACGGCTTCATCCTGTCCTACGACACGATCGTGTAATGAGTCTTCCATCTTGAGCAGACGTTCACCTTCATCTTGCGTGATGCTTGTCACGGGTATACCTGTCCAGTTGGAAACTATCATTGCTATATCTTCAGCGTCAACACTTTTTGTATTGCCGCGTTTTGCTGCTTCCCAGTTTTTCCGTGCTTCTGTGATTTTCTTAATAAGTTCTTTTTCACGATCTCTGACACCGGCAGCAGATTCAAAGTCCTGACTATTGATAGCGGTCTCTTTTTCCTTCGAAAGCTCATCCTTCTGCAGTTCAAGCTCTTTTAGCTCCGGCGGAAGCCTCAGTTTTTCAAGCCTTACCCGTGAAGAAGCTTCATCTATCAAATCGATCGCTTTATCAGGAAGGTATCTGTCATTGATGTATCTGCTTGACAGCTTCACCGCAGTTTCGACCGCTTCGTCCGTTATCTTTAACTTATGATGATCCTCATACTTGTCGCGTAATCCTTTTAGTATCTCGATCGATTCTTCTTGTGATGGCTCCTCTATTGTCACCGGTTGGAAACGACGTTCCAGTGCTGCATCTTTTTCAACATGTTTTCTGTACTCATTAAGGGTCGTTGCACCGATGATCTGCATTTCTCCACGCCCCAGCAACGGCTTGATTATATTGGCTGCATCAATTGCACCTTCAGCTGCGCCTGCGCCAATGATCGTGTGCAGCTCATCTATAAACAGTATCACATCACCCGATCTCTGGACTTCGCTAATAGCAGTTTTTATTCGCTCTTCAAAATCACCACGGTACTTTGTACCTGCAAGCATACCGCTTATGTCCAGAGTCACTATACGTTTATTCAGCAATGTCTCAGGTGCATCTCCGGCAATTATAGATATAGCAAGACCTTCTGCGATCGCTGTCTTTCCAACACCCGGTTCTCCGATCAGAACGGGGTTGTTTTTCGTGCGTCTTGAAAGAATCTGGATAACCCTTTGGATCTCTGTTTCTCTGCCGATCACAGGATCTAATTTTCCTGCGGATGCGGCTTTTGTCAGATCACGGCTGAATTGGTCAAGAACTTTTGTATTGCTTTTTTTGCCATCCTTTCCGGTTCCCTGCGATGTAACAGGTAACGGTCTGAACACATTGCTTCCGATAGCATCGATAAGCTCGGTAAATATTCTATCGATATCCAGTCCGGATTTGAAAATAAGTTTTGCTGCATTACTTTCGTACTCGCGCAGCAAGCAAAGCAAAATATGCTCCGGATCGGCACTGTTGTATCCGCGGCTGTTTGCTTCGATGCATGCCATATTTGCGATTTGTTTTGCTCGCGGCGTAAAACCCTGCGGCAATGTGTCGGGAAACTCACCCCGACCGATGTGCTTAACTATCAGCTCAAAGATAAACCGGCTTTGCAATCCTGCAACATTTAATATCTTTGCAGCGACTCCGCCGTCTTCAAAAGACAGACCGTAAAGTATATGTTCACTGCCGATCATTGCATGACCGAGTTCGACCGCTGCGGCTTGCGCATGATCGAATACGTTTATTGAGCGGTCAGTGAAGCCTGTGTGGTTGTCTCCGAATCGCATTTATCTATCCTCCTGCTTCCGGCGCACCGATTGCTCCCGGCGCACCGATTGCTCCCGGCGCATCGATTGCTTCCTGCGCACCGGATGTTTCATGATCACTTGTTTTTTCCAGTTCCTTGATCCTGTCACGCAGTTCTGCTGCTTTTTCGAATTCTTCTTTATCGACGGCTTCGCGCATTTGCGCATTAAGCTCCCGCCGTAAACTCATCACTTCATCAACCTTGACGTCCGGATCCCTGACTGCACCTTTGCCGCAGCCGCAACCGCACGAGGTATCTTTTTCTATATTACCTGTTACGTGTCGTACTGTAAATGGTAAAATTGTGTTCGATCTCACCATGGGGATCGCCAACGGCATAAACCCGCTTATTCCACGCATCGGAAATATCATATCAACCAACTGGTTAAGGTCAATGCTTTGACCTGATGCTAATATCTGCTCGATATCATATCCTGACTCTGCTGCACACTGTGAGCAAAGATGAACCTCCGCCACGTTTCCGTTTACATTTGATGAATAGTGAAAATTCACTTCATTCTGTCCGCATTTTTGACATTTCATTTTTTCTACCTCCGCTGTTCTATCTTATCTATTTATATTTATCAATATCTGCTTTAAAATACTCGCTCTGAGTTTATCACGTTCCAATGGATTTACCGGTCTTAGGGCATTTGTACCTATCGCCGATATTATCAGTCTGGCATCCTTATCATTGATCGCTTCGTTATGCCGGAGATTAGCTATAAGCGCTCCTGCCGTATTATAGTCGATCCTGTCACCGATCGCATTTACTGTGTGCATAAGAAGAATCTCGGTTTCCATTACGACTCTTTTGATCCTTATATAACCACCGCCGCCTCTTCTGCTTTCGACGACATACCCGCGTTCCGGTGAGAATCGTGTTGATATCACATAATTTATTTGGCTTGGTACACAGTTGAATCTGGTTGCAAGCTCAGCACGCTGCAGCTCGGCTGTTCCACCTGTATCGCTGAGGACTTCATCAATGAAACCGGCAATTATATCGCTTATTCCCATACAGGATCTCCTTAGCTTTTAAATAAATACTTTTGCAATTTACTATAATCGTTTTGACTTTGACTATCTTTGACCTTATGACAATTTTACCCTTTTTGATCCTATGCCGCAAACACGACTTTGACCTTTACTGACTATTGGGTCGACATTTATAGCCGTTTATTTCTCCGATACTCTCGTTTTCGTAATTTATCTTCGATTTTCGCCGTTTTTCATATATCTGTGATCATTTAAAATAGTCACCGATATTTCCCCTTTTTATGACTCCTGCCTTGATAAATCACAATATTATTGTAAAATTTTACCTCAAATTTTGGATACATGCACAAATTTGAAATTTCTGTAAACTAACTGTTGATTCTACCCTCTCACTAGGTTAAACTACATCTACATCAATCGTGGAGGGACCGGTTCTTTTGTTTGACATTAAATATATCGACAGTTACAAAGATTACTTAACCAACGAACGCCACGCACCTACTAATACCATATCCTCGTACATTCGTGATATCAAGCAATTTGCAAAGCATCAGTGGAACGGAGAAAACGGAGATTTTGAACAAGTAACAACTGAAGACGTTAAACAATACTTTTCAGTTCTTCAAAATAACGGCAGATCACCGGCTACAATATCCCGCAGTATTGCATCACTTAAGGCATTTTACCGCCGAATGACAGATGAAGGATTCAAGGGGGCGAACCCTGTTGCCGGCATTCCGGTCATCCCCCTGCAAAAAAGACAACCGCATATTCTTTCAAACGCTGAGATCGAATCGCTGCTGGATCAACCAAATGCAAATACTCTCAAAGGCTGCCGTGACAAAGCAATGTTTGAGACACTTTATGCTACCGGAATCCGCGTAAGTGAGCTGATTTCACTTGATATCGATGATGTCAACCTGATCACAGGACTCATCGTATGCCGTAACGGAAAAGAAAGAACAATACCGATAAATGATACCGCTATAAGAGCGATCAGCCGCTACCTGTCCTTTGCACGTCCAAGCATGGCGGTAACAGGTGAAGTTTCGTTGTTTGTAAATACCGGCGGAGGCAGAATGTCCAGGCAAGGATTTTGGAAGATCCTGAAAAGCTACCTGGAAAAAGCACAAATCAACGGAGAAATAACACCACAGATGCTTCGGCATTCATTTGCTGCACATTTACTCGAAAACGGAGCAGATATTCGCTCTCTACAACAAATGCTCGGACATTCGGATATATCATCAACACAAGTTTATGCACGTTTCATCGGCCAGCAGCTTAAGGATGTTTACCGTAAAGCGCACCCGAGAGCATAAAGGTTTGACATGTACCATGCCCCGAGCCCTTTAAACGGCTCGGGTAATTTATGTATAAATGAGGAAGTATTTATGAAAAACGAAACAAAATGTCTCCATTCCGGTTACACACCCGGCAATACTGAGCCGCGTGTAGTACCGATCGTGCAAAGCACCACTTATGTTTATGATTCAACGGAAGAAATCGGCTCGGTTTTCGATGAACCTACAAAAAGTCTGATATATTCGAGATTTGCCAATCCCACCGTAATGGCTGTCGAGGCAAAAATAGCAGATCTTGAGGGTGGCGTTGGTGCTATGTGTACTTCCTCGGGACAAGCTGCAACGCTTCTGGCGATCTTAAATATTTGCAATGCCGGTGATAGCATAGTAAGTGTGTCACAAATATATGGCGGATCATTGAATCTTTTCTCTTTTACATTCAAAAGGTTTGGGATCGAATGCATTTTTGTGGACACAGACGCAAGCGAAGATGATATCAGGGCGGCGTTTAAGCCAAATACAAGGCTCGTTTTCGGAGAAATGCTGGCAAACCCGGCACTTACCGTGTTTGATGTCGAGAAGTTCGCAAAAATCGCTCACGAGAAAAACGTACCTCTCATTGTTGACAATACATTCCCGACACCAATACTATGCAAACCTTTTGACTTCGGCGCGGACATCATCGTTCATTCGACATCAAAGTACATGGACGGGCACGCGCTTCAGGTCGGCGGTGTGATCGTTGACAGCGGTAATTTCGACTGGACAAGCGGCAATTTCCCCGAGATAACTGAACCGGATTTGTCGTACCACGGCATCAGATACCATGAGGTATATGGTAAAGCTGCGTATATCATTAAAGCCAGGATGCAGCTGATGCGCGACTTCGGAGTTTATCCGTCCGCTCACTCGGCCTTCCTGTTGAACCTTGGTCTTGAAACATTGGCTCTGAGAATGGATCGTTACTGTGAACACGGATTGAAGGTCGCAGAGTTCCTGCAGTCATCTGACAAGGTAGCAAAAGTCAACTATCCGGGTCTTAAAGGGGATAGGTATTATGAACTGGGGAAAAAGTACCTTAAAGGCGCAGGTGGCGTAATCACCTTTGCCCTAAAAGGCGGTAAAGAGGCTGCTGTAAAATTCATGGATTCTCTGAAATTGGCTTCAAATGCGATACACGTCGCCGACATCCGTACATGTGTCCTCCATCCTGCTACAACTACACACCGCCAGTTGTCGGAAGAAAAAATGCTCGCTGCCGGCGTAGATCCCGGAATGATCCGTTTCTCAGTCGGCCTCGAGCATATCGATGATATCCTTGCAGATATTGAGCAGGCTCTTAAATAGGAATATATATGAAACTTTTTACCCTTCCGTGCAAAGCCGGATCAACAACAGCATCCAGCTCAATGCAATCTTCCAGATACCTTGTATCAATTACAACGCCCTCCCTGTGAATGACTTCTACAAGCCCTGCTTTATCATATGGCAGACGGAGAGTTACTTTCTTTTTCGCGGAAGAAAGTCTCTCTTCTATTTTTTTCAGCAACGTATCGATCCCTTTTCCTGTTTTTGCTGAAATCTCTACTATGTTTTCTCCGCGCTCTCTGACATCCGCTGTGAGCAGATCGCATTTGTTATATGCTTCCAATCTCGGGGTGTCCCCTGCTCCGAGTGTTGTTATCATATCGTCAACGACGCGGATCTGCTCATCGCATTCGCTGCTTGATGCATCGATCACGTGCACTATCAGATCAGCATATTTTAGTTCTTCAAGAGTTGCTTTAAATGCATCGACCAGATGGTGCGGGAGCTTGCGAATAAAGCCGACGGTATCGGATATAAGCACTTCTTGAACATCGCTTACTACCAGGCGTCTTGTTGTTGTATCAAGTGTGTCGAACAATCTGTCCTCAGCTTGAATACCGGCACCGGTCAGAGTGTTGAGTAATGTTGACTTACCTGCGTTTGTGTATCCGACAAGCGCAACGACGGGAATATTGTTCTTTTCTCTTAATCGTCTTTGTGTATCGCGTGTGCGGATGACCTCTTTGAGTTCATCTCTGAGTTTGTCTATCTTACGCCGGATATGCCGCCTGTCTGTTTCAAGCTGTGTTTCGCCGGGACCTCTTGTACCTATCGGTGCACTTGTGCCTGTTTGACTTACAAGATGCTTCCACATACCTGTAAGTCTTGGTAACAGATAGCTGTACTGTGCAAGCTCAACCTGAAGCCGGCCTTCACGTGTACGAGCTCTTCCGGCGAAAATATCAAGGATCAGAGATGAACGGTCAATGACCCGCAAGCCCAGATCTTCCGTAAGAGCTCTCATCTGCGACGGCGACAGCTCATTGTCGAACACAGCTACCGTACACTCATTCGCTTCCGCCAGCTCTTTTAGTTCTTTGACTTTACCATCGCCGATAAATGTTCTCGGCTCCGGTTTTTTCCGGTTTTGTAAGATCCTGCCGACACATATACCACCTGCAGTTTCAAGCAGAGCCTCAAGCTCATCAAGGCTCTCCTCAGTCGACCGGTCGTACACCTTCATACTATCTGCAGCCAGCCCTGCCAGTACTGCTCTTTCCGGTTCTTCCGGCTTTTTTGTTTTTTCTATCAAGATGAGTACCTTTTCCTTTAAAAATCTAATCCGGGTATTATGGTATAGTTTTTGACATTGAGGGAATTCCTGCGACGAGGCGGAACTGACTGAAATGGCAAAAAATTATACCGTAATGCCCCACAATATAAAATAATAAAGCCCGCGCATTTCGGCACGGGCTCGATTCAAACTGATTATTGCTCCTGATTCAGGCCAAACTTCCTGTTGAACTTGTCAACACGACCGCTGGTGTCTACCAGTTTCTGTTTGCCTGTATAAAAAGGATGGCACTTTGAACATATTTCTATTCTTATGTCCTTGCTTGTGCTTCCCGTTTCAATAATCTCACCACATGCACACTTTATTGTAGTTTGCTGGTAATTTGGATGTATTCCTTCTTTCATTTTTCTTCACCTCTATATGATTCCCTATACTGACTTTTTTTCTCAGGTACAGGGGGACTAAAGGCCGTTGTGGTCTTGAGTCCAAAGGGAATTCTACCATACGTAAAAACTAAATGCAAGTGTTTTTTCATATCACTAAGCTTATACCTTACCGGCTCCCGAATGATCGATCGTTCCCACAAATCGATTAAGAACAAATGAATTGCGAATTGCATTTGTGATAAAGTCCTTCGCATTTATGATAGCCTCGCGAGGAGATGACCCCTTTGCAAGCCCTGCAGTGATTGCTGCAGAGAAGGTACAGCCCGCACCATGTGTGTTATCTGTGACGATCTTTTCTGTTTCCAGGTACTCAAAGGTTGTTCCGTCATAAAGAAGGTCGGCAGAGTTAGTTATTCCCTTACCTCCTTTGATAACGACATATTCTACACCAAACTCCCTTATGATCCGGGCGGCAGTTTTCATATCTTCCGCTGTTTCTATGATTTTAATGCCACTCAATTGTGACGCCTCATAAAGATTAGGTGTCACCACTGTTGCCAACGGTATGAGCGTATCAATGAAACACTTTGTGTTCCCGGGGCTCACCGGTTCTCCTGCACCTTTGCAAACCATAACGGGATCGACAACGATGTTTTTCGGTTTATGCTTCTTTATCATTTCGGCAACAAGCCCGATTATTTCCGGTGTTGGCAACATCCCTGTTTTCATAGCATCAAAACCGATGCCTGCAACAATAGTCTCAAGCTGTGCTTTGATAATATCCAAATCAACCGGGAATACCTGATGACTCCAACCATCATGGGGATCCATAGCAACCATAACGGTCAAAGCAGTCATCCCGTAAACACCGAAGGACTGAAATGTTTTTAAATCTGCTTGTATACCTGCTCCGCCACTGGTGTCAGAACCGGCAACTGATAATGCTTTTTTCAATATTGGTACCTCCTATTCTGGTTCCTCAAACAACAAACTCTAAGACACTTTACCAGTAATTACGGCAAATGTCTATGCCTGCGCATTAATTTTCTATTGCAAAAACAACTTGTACAAGGTATGGTATACAGTGCAAACAGAAGATTTTAAAAAGGAATGACTGTATATGAAAGAACGGCTTTTTTCTGCTCCGGGACGGGTCGAGATCGGTGGTAATCATACCGACCACCAGCACGGTCGTGTGCTTGCAGCTGCTATCGACCTGGATGCCAGGTGTTTCGTTGTCCCAAACGATGCAAATTTTATTAACATTGAAAACGAACAATATGGTTCGTTACATATTGACTTAAGCAATCTTGATGTAAACGAAGACGAAAAAGGAACATCTGCTGCACTGGTTCGCGGTGTCGCTGCATGGTTTTCAAAACACGGGTATCCCATAGGCGGGTTTGACGGTAAAGTATCATCAACTATACCTATAGGCTCGGGATTGTCGAGTTCTGCGGCATTTGAGGTACTCATCGGTAATATATTCAAAGGACTCTATGGTGCTGATGTATCACCGCTGGAAATCGCTCTCGCAGGCAGACATGCAGAAAATGTATACTTCGGAAAACCATGCGGTCTTATGGATCAGGCAGCATCCAGCTTCGGCGGATTAAGTATGATCGATTTTGAAGACCCGCTCAATACCATAGTAAAACCAATCAATACCGATCTGTCAGGTTACTCGCTTTGCGTTGTTGCGACCGGCGACGACCATGCGGATCTAACACCGGATTATGCTGCGATACCCAATGAAATGAAGTCTGTTGCAACTCACTTTGGGAAAGAGTTCTTACGCGATGTGGATGAAGATTCATTCTACTTAAAAATCAATCAGATGAAACATATAAGCAGCAGAGCTGTTTTGCGTGCGATCCATTACTTTGGTGATCATGAGCGTGTTCTCAAGCAAGCTGACGCATTGGAAAACGGCGATATCCCGAAATTCCTCGAGCTTGTGAACGAGTCGGGACGGTCTTCCCTCGCTTATTTGCAAAATGTGTTCAGCTCATCGAATCCGCATAACCAGGAGTTGACTCTTGCATTGGCTCTGTCCGAAAGAATACTTGCCGGAAGAGGTGCATGGCGGGTCCACGGCGGCGGCTTTGCAGGAACGATTCTGGCTTTTGTTCCCGATGATCTGAAGGATACATATAATAAACAGATGTGCGATGTCTTTGGAGATAACTGCTGTCTGTTCTTGAATGTACGAAATAAAGGCGGCATGGAAGTGGTTGTTCAGTAAATGAAGGAATTTACGATCGGTAAAAATGATTCCGGACAGAGGCTTGACAGATTTGCAGCAAAGGTTGTGCCTTTACTGCCGTCTTCACTTATGCAAAAATACATCAGGATCAAACGTATCAAGGTTAATGGAAAGGGAGTTAAACAAGACTATAAGCTCGTAATTGATGATATAGTTCAAATGTATGTCAACGATGAGTTTTTTGAGGTTCCGAATGAAGACAACGCTTACCTTAAAATGACTGATCCTTCACTTGACATTATTTATGAGGATGAGAATATAATGCTCATAAATAAACCCGCCGGTATTCTTTGTCACAGCGACAGCGGTTATGACTATAGCTGCATCATTTCCAGGGTACAGATTTACTTACAGCAACGCGGAGAATGGCAACCTCGGGATGAAAACTCATTTGCTCCTGCATTATGCAATCGTATAGACCGAAATACCTCCGGGATCGTTATAGCAGCAAAGAATGCAGAATCGTTGCGTATAATGAATGAAAAGCTCAAATTAAATGAAATCGACAGATACTATCTTGCGATCGTGCATGGTAAACCAAAGCCGCCGTCTGCAAAGCTCGAAGGATTTTTATTCAAAGACGCCGTTAAAAACCGGGTCTTTGTAAGTCAGCAAAGCAAACCGGGTTCAAAGTCTGCCGTTATGGAGTATCGCACGATCAAATCATCAGACAAGCTTTCTTTGCTTGAATGCCGGCTTATAACTGGACGAACACATCAAATACGCGCACAACTCGCTGATACAGGACACCCCGTTCTTGGTGATGGAAAGTATGGCAACGGACGGCTGGATCGATTGTACGGCGAGACTAAACAAGCATTGTGTTCTTATAAAATCGCTTTCAACTTTAAGACAGATGCAGGTATGCTTGAGTACCTGAATGGTAAAGTTCTTCAGATCCCCGACTTTAAGTATTCAGCAAAATACTTCCCAAATTGAATATTCATTACACAATGAATAATGGTCGTCTGATTATTTCCAAATATTTCCTTGAAATCACAACACAATTCTGTTAATATAGAAGCGTTATCCAATTTTTCTGAAATGATTATTATGCATATTCACACCTGACCACAAAGGGAGGAAAGCATTATGAAGTTTAGAAGTCAAAAAAGCTATAGCATACTCGATGGAAGAACCACAATCAAAAGTAAGCACATATACAACGCCATCGCTTACACAATGAGTGTGGTTTTACTGCTTGTAGCAGTACCTATGCTGATGAACTCATCAACATCCGCAGACGGCTGTAACCACATATGTGATGACACATGCGGCTATGTCGCAGCATCTCCATGCGAACATTCACATGATGATGCTTGCAGCTATTCAGCAGCATCACCCTGCACCTACAGTCACACTCATGATGATGAGTGCGGATACGATGTGGAAACAAGTGAAGGATGCACAGATGAACATGCCCACAACTCATCCTGCGGCTACTCCGAACCCGTCGCCTGTGCACATACATGCGATGATTTTTGCGGTTATGTTACAGGCACACCGTGTAAATATGTCTGTTCAGGAACTTGCAAAGAGGATGCAGAGATAATTGAGACGATTACTGATGATGAGAACATCACAGATCCTCAAACTCCGGAAGAAGCAGATACACCAGCTGACCAAACCACGGCAAAACGTAATAACCAAAAAACTCAAGACCCAAGCGAAAAGGAAAGCGAAGTTATTCAAAATCCGTATGACGATAATGAATCTGACGGGTTTATCATGTCACAAGATAGTCTGATACCTTTTGGTATGTTTGAAATGTTTAGTGCCGAACCAACATTTACCATAACCTCTGTCACAGATGCACCATTCACTTTCAGTCCCGGTGTTGAACGAGAACCAAAAGTAGTTGTCACTTATGATGATGGCGAAGGTGGTGTAGAAATATTAACAGAAAGTGATGATTATATATTGAGTTGGGATAAAAATATAAACGCAAGCGAAAGTGCTGAGGTCACAGCGACCGGAGTCGGATTATATGTAGGTTTTGATGATACTGCTACATTTACTATATTACCAAACCCCACACCACCTGTAATAGATTGGCCGACGGCTCCTGCTATTACTTATGGTGATTCGTTAGCCGATTCTGTTTTAGAAGGCGGTTCAACCGAATATGGAACTTTTGCATGGGCTGACCCTTCATTCGAGCCTCCTGCAGCTCCAAGCGGAGCTCCATACGAAGTCATCTTTACTCCCACAGACACTAATTACATCTGGGCATCTGACATCACTAACAATGTGACTATCATAGTTAACAAGGCGGATCAACCTGATTTAGACTGGCCGACGGCTCCCGCTATTACTTATGGTGATTCGTTAGCTGATTCTGTTTTAGAAGGCGGTTCAACCGAATATGGAACTTTCGCATGGACTGACCCTTCATTCGAGCCTCCTGCAGCTCCAAGCGGAGCTCCATACGAAGTCACTTTTACTCCAACGAATAATAACTACAACTGGGCTTCTGACATCACTAACAACGTGACTGTCGTTGTTAACAGAGCTAGTCAACCTGATTTAGACTGGCCAACAGCTCCTGCTATTACTTATGGTAATTCGTTAGCTGATTCTGTTTTAGAAGGTGGTTCAACAGAGTATGGAACATTTGCGTGGGCTAACCCTTCATTCGAGCCTTCTGCCGCTCCAGGCGGAACTGCGTTCGAAGTCACTTTCACTCCTACAAACACCAACTACAACTGGGCATCAGATATTAAAAATGACATAACTGTCATTATAAATAAAGCCAACCAAGCTTCATTAGTGATCACCGGTCTTGATAGCCCATACTCTGAAGATGATTCGGATTTTAGTATCGGTACTACCGGAGGCACGACCGGGGGCGTAGTTACATTTACGTCGAGTAATGATCTTGTAGCAACTGTATCAGGTAATACTGTATCATTAGTAGGTCCGGGTACATTCAAAATTACTGCAACAATGGCAGGTAATGCTAATTATAATGATGTGTCTGTTGAAAGCAGCGAAGTCACAGTCACCGCAGTTGCCGGAGCACCAACAATAGATACTCAGCCATTAAATACGACCGTAACTGCAGGAGCAACAGCCACGTTTACAGTCGCAGCATCAGGAACGGGCACGCTTGGGTATCAATGGCAAATACTAATAGGTACAACCTGGACTGATATAAGTTCTGCTACAGGTACAAGCTTTACAACAAGCGCTACAACAATGGCAATGGACGGTAACCAGTATCGAGTAATTGTAACAAATGACGGAGCACCGAGAATTTCATCAGAAGTAACGCTAACAGTAACTAAAGCAACACCTTCAGTCACATGGCCGACAGGATTGACTGCGATATATGGACAAACCCTCGCTACCGTATCATTACCGGGCAACGGGTCTGCAAATGTAGCCGGCACATTTACATGGGATTCACCGACAACTACGGCAGGCAATGTTCCGGGTCCCAACAGTTTTTCGATGACCTTCACTCCGAGCAACACAGATGATTATAATACTGTTTCCGGAAGTGTTCCGGTCACTGTCAGTCAGGCAACAGTATCATCAATTACAACAGTTATACCTGCATCAGCATCATTCACATCATTTGCTGCGCAAAACGCAGCAAATGCAACGCAAATAGCAGCACTTGCGCAGCTTCCGACCAGCATAGCGGTCGTGACAAGTGGCAGTCCGTCGACTACCCTTTCACCGATAACATGGGCGTGGGCACCAACAGATAGTTATAATGCCAAAGGAACTACATACACCTTTACAGGTACATGGGCAGGTGATGCGAATGTATCGGGATGGACGATCCCGACAAATCCTGTAATAACTATAACGCCAATACTTGCGACTGTACCGACTTTCGCGGACACCTCTGTAGTAGTTGGTACAAATCCCGCAGCTACACCAGCAGACCTTGGTACGACCATACTCCCGACAAGCGGCAGCGTCACAGTTCAAGGTGTCAGCATTCCTTATACTATTGTTTGGGGTTCCGATACACTTGATACAACTGCAGCCGATAACGAACAGACATTTACCGGAACAGTCAGCTTCACACTGCCTTCCTGGTTAAGTGATCCGGCATCCACGGCTGTTTCACGTAAAGTAACAGTGGCAGCCAAAACACAAGTCACTATTGCGGGAGTCACTGCATCGAATAAAGTATATGATGCTCAACCTTTTGCACCAACAGGCACAGTGACGGCGGGAGCCGTAGATGTCAATACTCTTGTCTGGTTATACGAGTCAACAGACAACGGAACGTACTCCAGTGCAACTCCGCCCGTAAATGCGGGAGATTATAAACTTACTATCACACTGCCTGTGTCAGACCCGACATATTTCGCAACTCCGCTTGAACTGACTTTCTCGATCACAAAACGTCCGGTCACACTTGTAGCAGACAGCCACACGATAGCAATATATGCCGATATGCCCGATCTGACATACACGATCACTAATCTGGCTCCCGGTCATGTTGCGGCACAAGCTCTCAGTGATGAACCGTTGCTTACTTCACCAACCTTTAATAAAGAACAAGCCGGTACATATCCCGTTATAGTGACCGGAGGAACAGCAACAGCAAACTATGAGATCACAGCTCACACTCCCGGCAATATAGTAGTTACAGCTCCGGCTTTCACAGATACACCCGATCCGATAACTGCCCCGGGTACGGACGCAATCTTTGAAATCAGAAGTGTCTTTGAACATTTCCATGCTAT
>Ga0123356_10004150_pt1 | contig 15034 bp, 13 predicted proteins | sample TergutEmb28metaG_2_FD_92546 | JGI IMG/M metagenome (GOLD analysis project Ga0123356, IMG submission 92546) | Embiratermes neotenicus P3 segment gut microbial communities from Petit-Saut dam, French Guiana - Emb289 P3 | ecosystem: Host-associated > Arthropoda: Insects > Digestive system > Gut ... | reverse complement strand
AGGAGCGATTGAAAATGCAGCCGATGGCGGATCGTGGAAAAGCCCGAGCGGTCCAGTAGCCGGATGAAACCGGGGAGCTGCCAGAGCGAGAGGGTCTGTGGCGAAGCGAAGCTTTCCTGCACGCGCGCCACCGTCAGATCGGTTGGCAGGGTGAACTCGGACACCGGTTGCGGCAATTGTTCGGGCCGGATGGTTCGCGCGCCATGCAGAACCCAGTCGCCTTGGTGCAGCACCGCCTTGGTCGCCTCGATGCGCGAAAGCAGGCGATCGGTGGCGTCGAGGCGGAACACGCTGACGTCCCGGGCGGTGAGGTCCTTGCCCTGCAGTGCCACGCCCTGGGCGTGAATGATCGCGACACCTTTCGGCGTCAACACGTGATCGGATTGGCGCAGCCATAGCTGGCCGCCAACCAGGGCGAGCGGGCCTCCGCCGCTTTGCAGGAAGATGTTGTCCAGCGCTTCGGCGCGGGCGAACATGACCGAGGAGAGCGGGCTGCCCAAGGTGATCGCAACCAGGCCCAGCAACGTGGCGCTAACAGTTGGTGCGGCGAGGAATTCCCACGCCGAAACGCCGGCCGCGCGTGCCACGATCAGTTCGGACGAACGGGTCAGCCGCCAGAAGGAAAGCACCCCGCCAAGCAGGACGGCGAAGGGCAGTATCTGCAAGGCGATGAAAGGCAGGCGCAGGCCTTCGATTTCGCTCAGCAGGCCGAACGTTGCATTCGGGTGGCTGGCCGATTGGCGCAGCAGTTCGAGAAAATCGAACAACGACACGAGGCCGCTCAGAAACAGCAGCATGCCCATCACCGCGCTGGTGAACTGCCGGGCGATGTAGATCGAAAGGGTGACCGGCACCGTCATGTCGCAGCAGACGCGCGGCGCAGGCGCACCCCGAGCAATTGTGGGCTGAACAACAACCAGGCACAGACGATGCCCGGCACCACCGCCTGAACCCACATCAACGGGATAAGCGCGTTCTGCCGCGCGGCGAGATTCTGAAACGCGAGCTCGAGTGCGAGCAGCCCGACAACCGCGCCGATCGATGCCAGCGGGCGAGCGAACCCGCCATGGCGGCGGAAGGTTCCCGTCAGCACCGTCAAGAGCGCCACCATGCCGTAGGACATGGCGGTTAATGGTGTGGTCAGGCGCTTGTGCGCCTCGGCCACCCATTTCGGCCGATCTCCGGGGTTTTGCGGATGCGGATGCAAGAGATCGTGCAGCGATACTTCCGACATGTCGGCAGGACGGGTGCCGTCGTTGCGTGAGTTGTCGGCGAGATCGATGTCGTTCTGCTGGAACGACAGGATATTCAGGCGGCCGGTCTGGTGGTCGATCACCTGGCGACTGCCATCGAACAGGACCACCCGCGGGCCGTCGGGGGCTTCGACCAGGCGCCCTCGCTGAGCGAGGATGGTCGCAGGGTTGTTCTTGTCGCGCGCATCATCCACCAGGATGCCGCGCAGCGTGCCATCCGGGTCGCGCGAGCGGATATAGACCGTGAGGTCCGGGGAGACCTCGGTGAAGACGCCTTCCTGGATCAGGAAGGCCGCCATGCTGTTGCGGATTTCCCACTGGAATTCGCGAAACGCGCGCAGGCTGACCGGGACCAGCCAGAGGTTGAGTATGTAACCGGCGACGACGGAAAAGATCACCAGAACCAGAGCCGGCCGCGCCAGGGCGAAGGGAGAAAGGCCGGCCGCGCGCATCACCGTCAGTTCACGGTCCCCGGCGAGACGCTGGTAGATGAACTGGATGACGACATAGGTGGTGATCGGCAGGATCACGGCGCAGAGGCTGGGCACGAGGAGGCCGGTCAGATGCAGGAACACGAAGACCGAGAGGCCGTGGTTCACCACCAGCTCGACGAAGCGAAGCGACTGGGTGAGCCAGATCAGGGCGGTCAGCCCGCCGGTGACCGCGATCAGCGCCAGGAACAGCTGGCGGAACATATAAATGTCGAGACGGGTGACCAGCCGGCCGGTGCGCATGACGTGGCGCAGACTCCCTTTGTCCGGGCGTTTCTGCGGCAGGGCCGGAGCCGATGCAACCCGGACCGGCAAGGCCGTTACAACTAGACCGTTGCAAATCGTGTCGCGCCGGCCGCGAGGCGCATGATTCCTGGCCGGGCCACCGCCAGCGCCGCGACGAGCGGCTGCAGCGCGGGGGCCGTGCACCAGCTGTGCAGCAGCGAGGCCAGCCGGAGCGGCCGGCAAAGACGCTGTTGCAGGAGCCGGTCATAAGCCGCAGCGTCCTTGCGTTGCAGCCAGGCTGTTGCGGCAAGCGTACCGCTGATCAGGGCGATCGCCACGCCGTCGCCGGCAAGGGACGGGATCACGCACGCCTGATCACCGAGCCGGAACAGGTTGGCTGGCGCGGCAGGGGCTGCCCGATGCCGGTAACCGTACGGGATCGCGGCGACGGCGAGCGGACGCTCCAGCGCGGGCGCCGCACCCTGGAGGCGGCATGCGAGATGCGGAGCGGAGGCGACAAGGCTTGCAACGACGCCGCCCCAGCTTGCGCCGGCCCCGCGGAACCGCCTGGCCGATAACATCAGGCAAAGTACGGCCCGGCCATGTTCGACCAGCTGCAGGCCCGCGTAGCCGCCCGGGAACAGCACGAGTTCGATGCATTCCTGCAACTCCGCGCGCTGGCCCTGTGTCAGCTCGTAGTACATTTTCAGCCCGACCGGCTCATCCGCGCCATGCGGCCGCGGCACGCCGCGCAGGTCGTGTTTGCCGGTGGCGAGGAACACGCTGGCGGCCGGCAGCGGACCGAGCGTCGTTGTCTCCGCGGTGAAGCCATCGGCGGAGGGCTCAAGCCGCCGCACCGTCTTGCCACGCAGCAACTCGGCACCGCGCGAGGCGGCTTTTTGCAAGAGGGCCTCATCGAGGGCGCGGCGGGTCAGCCCGACCGCTCGGAACGGCAGCGGGGTTTCGGCGACATGCCGCCGGTGAACCAGTCTGAGCGTGCTGATTGACGCACCGCCAAGCGCCAGCGGATCGATTTCAAGCGCCTCTAACAGCGCCAGCGTTCCGATACTGAGGAAGTCGCCGCATACTTTGTCGGTGGGGCCGGGTGTGCGCTCGATCAGACGAATCTCACACCCGGCCGCGGCGATGGCCGCGGCCGCGGCGGCGCCGGCCGGGCCGCCGCCGATGATCAGGGGAGGCTGCATCGGCGCGATACGCAGAGGCGGAACGGCAAGCGCCGGCGAATTTGCACATCGTCGCGGGAGAGACCGGCCGCGGCAATCAGTCCGCGCCAGTCGGCCGGAACAAAGCTGCGGGCAATCGAAATACGGCCATCGCTCTGCACGAAGCGATGCCATCCCGCTGCGCGGGCGAGCACGCCAAAGCCATGATACGCCACAAAATGGCGATGCAGATCGCTGATGAACCAGCCGCGCGTCACATGTGCTTCCATCCAGCGTATGAACCGGACGATCTCGTCGTCAGCAAGGTGGTGGGTGAACTGCGAGCTGACGACGAAGTCATAACGGAGCGGGTGCTGAAACACATCGCCCGTACGCCAGGTGATGGCCGCCGCCGCCGGTGTCACGGCGCTCGCCGCGCGCATGCTCCAGGGGTTCAGATCAATACCTTCAAGCCGCGCATCGATGCCGTGGCGCGCGCTCCAGCCGCGAACGCGGCGCAGCAAATCGCCGAATCCGCATGCGACATCGAGGAGAGAAAATGATGCGAGCCCGCGCGTCTCGCGGGCCAGCCACGCAAGCGTCGGGCGGTGCGTCAGCGTCACGGCGTTGACGCGGGCGAGGTCGCGCAGGCAACGGGCGTAGTCATCGAAGTCAACGCAGTCGGTATCCATCTGCTCCGGCTGCGCACTGCGGATGGCGAGGCTCACGGTCGGTGGAACGCGAAGGTTTCCACGCTCAGACCGGGGCCGAACGCCATCGCCATACCGTCACCCACGCTGGTTGCGCTGCGCAGGATGCGGTCGAGGACGAACATCAGCGTCGTCGACGACATGTTGCCGAAACTGCGAAGCACCGCGCGTGAATGCGCCAGAGCGTCGAGCGGCAACTGAAGTCCGACCTGCACGGCATCGAGGATTGAACGGCCTCCGGCATGCACCGCCCACAGCCTGATGTCGCCTGGCGTCCGCCGGCCAAGCAATGCTCTGCCGTGATCGGGCAGCCAGCGGCGGATACGGCCGGGCACCTGGCCGGATAAGTGCATCTCGAATCCGCGATCACGGATGTGCCAGGTGATCAGCTCGGCACTGTTGGGAATGACGGTGGCACGGAAACGGCCGAGCGCGAGGCCGATCGGTTCAGCGGACACCAGACACGCCGAGGCGCCGTCACCAAACAAGAGGAAACTCAGTAGCTTTTCGATGCGCCAATCCTCCTGCAGATGCAGGCTGGACAATTCGACGTTCACCACCAGCACTTTCGCGTGCGGTTCCGAGCGGACGATGTGATGGGCGAGCTTGAGTGCGTTCACTGCGGCGAAGCATCCCATGAAACCGACCACGGTGCGCTCGACGTTCTCGGCGAGGCCTGCCGCGCGCATGATCTGGAAATCGAGGCCGGGTGCTACGAAGCCGGTGCAGCTGGCAACGACCAGATGGGTAATCGCACTGCGTTCCTCGGTGATATCGAGCGCCGCGATGGCGCTTTTGGCCAGTTCCGGCGCAGCGGCTTCGAACCGCATCATGCGGTCGGCGGTCGACGGAAAAGCACCCCGACGATAGAAACCCTCGTCGTCGAGAATGCGGTCGCGCGGTTTCGGGCCGGGCGCGAATATCGCGTAGCGGTGCTCGATCTCCGCCTGCATCGCCATGCGATCGAACAGCGCGGCGGTACGGCCATCGAGCGCCGTGGTGCGGGCAAAATCGACGAATTCTGCGTGGATATCATGCGGCGGCACCGCGGTGCCGATCCGGTTCAGCCAGGCTTGTGTCACCACGGGAGCTTTCTGGTGGTTTCGCAGGAGAGACGCAGGTCGAGGTGGGTTTGTTCCTGGTAGCGGTGCGGCGCAAAAGGCGGTTGCTTGTTACGCTCTCGGATGCGCCTTGCGCCACACGTTGATCAGTTGCGCCGTTTCGACACTGGTGTAGCGCTGGGTCGTGGTCAAGCTTGCATGACCGAGCAGATCCTGAATCGAACGGAGATCGGCGCCACCTTCCAGGAGATGCGTTGCGAAGGAATGGCGCAACGCATGTGGCGTCGCATGTTCCGGTAGTCCACGCTGGCGGCGGAAGGTCCGCAAGGTGCGTTGCGCCACCGCCGGGTCCAGGCGGGCGCCACGCACGCCGACGAATAGCGGTGCGTCCGGCTGGCGCGTCGGGTGCAGCGCGAGCCATGCGGCGATCGCTGCGCGAACGGCGGGCAGCACCGGGACGAGGCGCATTTTCGCGCCCTTGCCCACCACCCGAAGCGCGGCCTCGGACCCGGGCAGAGGCGCGTCGCGCACATTCAACGCCAGCGCTTCGGCGATGCGCAGGCCGCAGCCGTAGAGCAGTGTGAACAGCGCCTCGTCGCGCGCCTGCAGCTGAGCCGACAGCGAGACCTCGCCCACCTCTTCGGCCGCGGCGCGTGCCTCTTCGCGCGCGAGAGCTCTCGGCAGCGGACGTTTCGCCCGCGGCGATGCGATCAGGCGGAGCGCCGCATTGTCGATGCCATGGCGGCGCGCCAGCCAATGGAAGAACGTCCGCACCGCCGCCAGATGCCGCGCGCGGGTCGCGTTGGCGGCACCATCCGTGGCCAGCGCGGCGAGCCAGGCGCGGAAATCGGCGGTTCGAAGCCCCGCCAGAGACGTCAGATCCGGCTCGGCCCCGAGGTGGTTGGTGAGAAAGCCCAGGAAAGAAGCGAGATCGGCGGCGTAGGCTTCGAGCGTGTGCGGCGAGGCGCGGCGTTCCCCGCCAAGCCAGTCGAGGAACCGGGTGCGGGCTTCCTCAGCGGTCATCGCCGCGCTCTGTCGCGGCGGGTCGTGCCCCGGCCTGTCGGCTGACCCCGCGCTCCGGGCGAGAGGCGCCCGGCAACGCCGCTCGGGCGCCCGGCTTCGCAAAAAGGACCGGTCCGGCCCGCGCGGGTCTCAACCCGTCTGCCTCCGTCCCCGTCCGCGGGGAGGGCGGCCAAACGCGTTTGGTGTACAGGGCAGCCTGACCCACAACAGGCTACCGGCCCAGGGCAGCGGCAACCGCCCGGCCGAGAAAGGCCAGCGCCCCGGCGCCCTGCGCCGGGTCGAGCGCGCGCGCATCGCGTGCCAGCAGCGCGAGCAGAGCCGGCTGACCTTCGCCCGGGACCAGTGCCAAAGCATCGTGGCCGGCGAGGCCGGCCGCCTCCGCGTGCAGCAGGCGCTCGTTGGTTGCCACGTTGCGAAACAGCACCTGCCGTCCGTCCAGGAGCTGTGCGACGGTTCCGGGCGGCAAGCGGCGGGTCCCCGCGCACGGCCCCTCGATACAGAGATGCACCGCATCGACTCCCAGGATCCCGGGCATCTCGTGACTGACGCAATCGACCGGGTCGGGCGAGCGGAGCAGCGCCAGCACGGCCTCCTGAACGCGGGCGGCCAGTCCCGCCGCGGCGCGTCCGGCCGCAAGCACCGTATCGGCGCGTTCGGCCATCGCGGCTGCGTGCATACGTTCGGCGTGCACCATTGCGGCCATATGGTCGGCCAGATGCTCGCCGTGCACGCGGCGCGGCGGCATCAGGACGCGATAGAGGTCCGGGTGTTCCGCCAGCCAGTGCGGGTTGGCGCGCAGGAACGCCGCGACGAGCGCGGCGTCGGTCTCGTCCGGTTGCGGTGACGCGAGGCTCATTGAGGCGGGCTCAGGCTATCTTCTGGCCGGTTTTCGCCCAGTCGGCGAGAAAGGCGGCCAGGCCCTTTTCGGTCAGCGGGTGGTTGAACAGGGACCGCAGGGTCGCGGGCGGGACGGTCGCGACATGGGCACCAATCTTGCCAGCCTCCACGACGTGCATCGGGCTGCGCACCGAGGCAACCAGCACCTCGGTCTCGAAGGCGGGGTAATTGCGGTAGATCTGCACGATGTCGGCGATCAGGCCCATGCCATGCTCGCCGATGTCGTCCAATCGCCCGACGAACGGACTGACAAAGCTGGCCCCGGCCTTGGCCGCCAGGATCGCCTGGGCTGCGGAAAAGCACAGCGTGACGTTGACCATGGTGCCTTCGTCACGCAGATGACGGCAGGCGCGCAGCCCATCGGGCGTGAGCGGAACCTTGATCGTGACGTTCTTTGCCACTTCGCGAAGCACGCGCGCTTCGGCGAGCATGCCATCGTAGTCGGTCGCGGCGACCTCGGCGCTGACCGGGCCGGGCACGACGGCGCAGATGTCGGCCAGAACGTCGAGGAATTTCTTGCCGGTCTTGGCAACCAGGGACGGGTTGGTGGTGACGCCGTCGAGCAATCCGCTGGCGGCAAGCGGGCGAATTTCCGCGATGTCGGCGGTATCGACGAAGAACTTCATGTCATCGCTCCTTTTTGCCGCTGGGGCGAAGCCTACGCGTGGGGCTTGCCGATCATATAGGATCGCAGGTTCCCATCCAAAGCGAAGCAGCAGCCTCGTGAAACGCGTGCCCGTGCTCCTGCCGTACCCGCTCCCCGGACCGTTTGACTACCGCGTGCCGGCGGGGATGGACGCAAAACCCGGCGACGTGGTGCTGGCACCGTTGAACGCGCGCGAGGAGCTGGGCGTCGTCTGGGATACCCCACCCGACGAGGCGGTGCCCGACCGGCGGCTCAAGCCACTGATCGGCAAGCTCGACACCCCGCCAATGCGCGCGGAGTTGCGACATTTCATCGACTGGATGGCGTCCTACACGCTGGCTCCGCCCGGCGAGGTGATGGCAATGGCGCTGCGTGTTGTGCCCGCGCCGCGCGCCCCGGCGCACGGCTGGCGTCCGGCCGGCGCCTTGCCTGAGAGCGCGCGGCTGAACGATGGGCGGCGGCGCGTACTCGATGTGCTGGGCGACAGCGCCCCGCGCGGCACGGCTGAACTGGCGCGCGCGGCCGGGGTCAGCGCGGGGGTGATTCGCGGGATGGCGGAGAGTGGTCTCCTCGTGCCCGCGCCGATGGCCGAAGCATCCCCGTTTGCGGCGCCGGATCCGGAGCATCCGGGCCGGTCATTGTCGGCGGATCAACAGGGCGCGGCGGGAACACTGCGGCAGGCGGTCGCGAGCCGGGCATTTGCCGTCACGCTGCTTGACGGCGTGACCGGCTCGGGCAAGACCGAGGTCTATTTCGAAGCGGTCGCCGAGGCGTTGCGTCAGAGGCGCCAGGCGCTGGTGCTGCTGCCGGAAATCGCGCTTTCCTCGCAATGGCTGGAGCGGTTTGCGCAGCGGTTCGGGGTGGCCCCGGCGGTATGGCACTCCGACCTGACCGCACGGGTGCGGCGCATCACATGGCGCGCGGTGGCAGAAGGCAAGGCGCCGGTCGTCGTCGGCGCGCGGTCGGCGCTCTTTTTGCCGTTCCCCGATCTCGGGCTGATCGTGGTCGACGAAGAGCACGAGACGGCGTTCAAGCAGGAGGAAGGCGTCGTCTATCACGCGCGCGACATGGCTGTCGTGCGGGCACGGCTCTGCGCAGCGCCGGCTGTCCTCGTGTCAGCCACGCCGAGTTTGGAAACCGTGGCGAATGTCGAGGCCGGCCGCTACGCCCGCATCACGCTGCCGACACGCCACGGCGGCGCGGTGCTCCCTCGTGTCGCGGCGATTGACTTGCGCGAGCGGCCGCCGGCGCGCGGGCATTTTTTGTCGCCGCCCGTGATTGACGCGGTGCACGAGACGCTGGCGCGTCATGAGCAGGCGATGTTGTTCCTGAACCGGCGGGGCTACGCGCCGCTTACTCTCTGCCGGCACTGCGGCCTGCGCATCGAGTGCCCGAACTGCACCGCGTGGCTGGTCGAGCATCGCGCGCGCCATGAGCTGCAATGCCATCATTGCGGGCACGCGATTGCAATCCCGCAGCAATGCCCCGCCTGCGGCGCCGCCAACACGCTGACCCCCGTTGGTCCCGGCGTCGAGCGCATCACCGAGGAAGCCACTGAACTGTTCCCCGCGGCCCGTCGGCTGGTGATGGCGAGCGACACCATGCCCGGTCCGCACGCCGCGGCGGCGGCGTCGCGTGCCATTGCCGCGCGCGACGTCGATTTGATCATCGGCACGCAGATTGTCGCCAAGGGGTGGCATTTTCCGCACCTCACGCTGGTCGGCGTCGTCGATGCGGACCTGGGCCTGGCCGGGGGCGATCTGCGCGCGGCGGAACGCACCGTGCAATTGTTGCATCAGGTCGCCGGGCGGGCCGGCCGAGCCGAGGCGCCGGGGCGCGTGTTGCTGCAGACGTTTTCGCCCGAGCATCCGGTGATGCAGGCGCTGGTGTCGGGCGATCTGGCAGAGTTCATGGCGAGCGAGGCGGCGCAACGCCGGCCCGGCCAATGGCCGCCCTACGGACGGCTGGCGGCGCTGATCGTCAGTGCCGATTCGTCGGCTGCGGCGGATATGCTGGCGCGCGATCTCGCACGGGCTGCGCCGCATGGAGAGGGCGTCGCGGTCCTCGGTCCCGCGCCGGCGCCGCTCGCGATCCTGCGCGGGCGGCACCGGCGGCGGCTGCTTTTGAAGACGCGGCGCGACATCGCCCTCCAACCGATCCTGCGCGATTGGTTGGCGAAGGTGCCGCTGTCACGGCGTGGTCGGATCGAGGTCGATGTCGACCCGGTGTCGTTTTTGTAGCCGTCTGGTGTGCAGCCGTCCGGTTTGGAGCCGTCTGGTGCCAGCGCGCGATTCTGCGCTGTTCGGCCGCCGCCCTTGCGCAAAGGCGACGCAAAGTGATTTCAGGCGAGGCCGTTGCGCCCGAGTGCGAGAAACTTCTCGCGCCGCCGCGCTCTCAGGGTCGGGCCGTCCAGCACAAGAAGGGGCGTGAGCAGCTCCATCATCGCTTCTCCGACGGCATGAATTGCCGCCTGCGGGTCGCGTTGCGCGCCGCCGAGCGGTTCCGCCACCACGCGATCGACCAGGTGAAGACGCTCGAGATCGTCGGCCGTGAGGCGCAATGCGTCCGCCGCGGCCGGCGCCTGCGCCGCGTCACGCCACAGGATCGAGGCACAGCCTTCCGGCGAGATCACCGAATAGATCGCATGTTCCAGCATCAACACGCAGTCGCCTGCCGCCAGAGCCACCGCACCGCCGGAGCCGCCCTCACCAATGATCGCGGCGATCAGGGGCACTGGCGCTTTCAGGCAGGCCTCGATTGAGCGTGCGATCGCCTCGGCCTGGCCGTGCGCTTCGGCGTCGACGCCTGGAAAGGCGCCGGAGGTATCAACGAAGCTGAGAACCGGGAGACCGAACCGGCCGGCCAGTTCGATCAGGCGACGCGCCTTGCGATAACCCTCGGGGCGCGCCATGCCGAAATTGTGCGCGACGCGGGTGTCGGTGTCGGCCCCTTTCTCGGTGCCGATCACCATCACGGAGCGACCGTGAAAGCATCCGAGGCCGCCCAGCACGGCGGCATCGTCGGCGAAAGCGCGGTCGCCGGCGAGCGGCGTGAAATCGCTGATCAGTCCGGCGATGTAGTCGGAGGCGTGCGGGCGTTCCGGGTGGCGCGCAACCTGGGTCTTCTGCCACGTGGTGAGTTTGGCGTAGGTGGCGCGAAGCTGACGCTCGGCGGCTGCGCTCAGTCGGCCGACCTCATCAGCGATGTTGATCCCTCCGGGCTCGGTGAGGCGGCGAAGCTCGTCGATCTTGCCCTCGAGCTCGGCGATCGGCTTCTCGAAGTCGAGGAACTGGCGCATCGATGCGGCTTAGCACAGCCAAGCGTTAAGAAAACCTCTCCTGCTCCCGAAATGGCGTCCATGCAGCAGGCGAGACGTGTGCGGACAATGCGCATTGGCCGATCGTAGCCGCACGCGACAGTTTGCGCCGCGCACATTGGGGCGCGGACCGCGGCGGATTCAGATGCCTGCCTCCGGCGCCGGAATCGGCTGCTCTGCCATTTGTCGGAACGCCTCGCGCGCCAGACGGAGCGGGATCGACGGCTGGCTCTGCGGCTCCAACACGAAGAAGACGAATGAACGGCCGGCCACCGTGTACGCCTGGCCGCTGTCGATCCGGGTTGCGCCATGCAGCGTGGGGGCGTGGGTGTCGAGGAGGCAGCGCCAAACCGTACCGCCGGCGACTTCGGGAAGCGAAAACTTCACCACATCATGGTGTGCGTTCAGCACAAGCAGTCCGGTCGCATCCATCGCCGGCCGCTTGATGCCGGTGGCCTGCGCGCGGCCGTCGATCAGCATGCCGAGGCAGCGGGCATTCGGATCCGCCCACTGCTCGTTCGCCATGTCGATTGCGGCCGGCGTCAGCCAGCGCACATCCTTCACGTCGAGCTCGGGGTTGTACTCGCCGGTCAGGAATCGCGAGCGGCGCAGGATCGGGAAGGATCGGCGCAGCGCGATAAGCCGGCGGACAAATTCGGCGAGTTCGGTGCCTCCCTCGCCAATGTCCCAGTTCACCCAGCTTATCTCATTGTCCTGGCAATAAGCGTTGTTGTTGCCGTTCTGCGTGCGGCCGAACTCATCGCCGGCCAGCAGCATGGGTGTGCCCTGCGACAGCAAGAGCGTCGCCAGCATGTTGCGCTTCTGCCGCTCGCGCAGAGCGACGATGTCGCGGTCGCCGGTCGGACCCTCGTGACCATGATTCCATGACAGGTTGTCGGCATGGCCGTCGCGGTTTTCTTCGCCGTTCGCCTCATTGTGCTTCTCGTTGTACGAAACAAGGTCTTGCAGCGTGAAACCATCGTGCGCGGTCACGAAGTTGACGCTGGCCCAGGATTTGCGGCCGCGCCGGTTGAAACAGTCGCCAGACGCGGCGAGGCGGGTCGCCATTTCCGGCAGGATCCCGGCATCCCCGCGCCAGTAAGAGCGCAGCGTGTTGCGGAATTTGTCGTTCCATTCCGCCCAGCCAGGGGGAAACCCGCCGACCTGATAACCGCCGGGGCCAATGTCCCACGGCTCGGCGATCAGCTTCACGTGCGACAGCACGGGATCCTGCAGGCACGCATCGAGGAACCCGTGGCCCTGATCGAAGCCGTCATATCTGCGCGCGAGCACGGTGCCGAGGTCGAAGCGGAACCCGTCGACATGCATCTCGGCGACCCAGTAGCGCAGACTGTCGGTCACCATCTGCAGCACGCGCGGGTGACTCATATTGAGGGTATTGCCGGTGCCGGTGTCGTTGACGTAGTACCGCCGCTCTTCGGGGAGCAGACGATAGTACGACGCGTTGTCGATTCCGCGGAACGACAAGGTGGGACCATGTTCGTTGCCTTCGGCGGTGTGGTTGTAGACCACATCGAGAATCACCGCGATCTCCGCGTCGTGCAGGCGCGCCACCATCTCCTTGAATTCCGAGCAGACGAATGCCGGCATCGCCGCATAGCGCTCGTCCGGGGCAAAATAGCCGATGGAATTGTAGCCCCAGAAATTGCGCAGCCCCTGGTCAAGCAGATGCTGGTCATCAACAAAGGCATGCACCGGCATCAGCTCGACGGCGGTCACCCCGAGCGAGCGGATATAGTCCACCACCTCCTTGCGGCCGAGGCCAGCGAACGTGCCGCGCAGATTGTCCGGGACCAGCGGGTGCTGCTTCGTGTAGCCGCGCACGTGCAGTTCGTAGATGACCGTCTGGCCCCAGCCGATGCGCGGCAGGCGCTCTCGGCCCCAGGTGAACGCGGGATCTATGACGCGGCATTTCGGGACGAAGGACGCACTGTCGCGTTCGTCGAAGCTCAAATCGCCGTCGTTCGCGCCGATGGTGTAGCCGAAACAGGCGGGATCCCAGCGCAGTGTCCCGACAAGCTCCCTCGCGTACGGATCGAGCAGCAGCTTGTTGGGATTGAAGCGGTGCCCGCTGGGCGGATCGTATGGCCCATGCACGCGGTAGCCGTAGAGCGTGCCGGGCCGCGCATCCGGCAGATAGCCGTGCCAGATTTCGTCGGTGTATTCGGGGAGTTCGACGCGCTCTACCTCCGTCTTTCCGGCATCGTCGAACAGGCAGAGCTCGACCTTGGTCGCGTTGGCGGAAAACAGCGCGAAATTGACGCCGAGGCCATCCCAGGTCGCGCCGAGCGCGTCGGGCGAGCCCTCACTGATGCGGGACTTGGGCAGTGCCAGCGACATGTGCCGACCCAGCTAACGCCTCCGCCCGAGGAGGCAACCGACGCTGAAGGCGATAGCGGCCGCGGCGAGCGGCCGCGCGCGGACGCCGCTGAACTGGTCTCGGGCGCCCGGTGCCTGGGCCACGGCACGCTGGATGCGGCGCGTCGCCTGGTTGTTCTGACTTTGCGCGGGCGATCCTTTGTTGGCGACGCCTTCGCCCGTTACGTGCCCGGCGCCGGCGAATTCGTCGTGCATATCCCGGCCTCTCCTCTTGATGCCGACATGGCGGGCCTAGCGTAACCTCCGGACAGCGGCGCCGGTTGCATGGCGGCGCGAACCGTGTCGCGTTCAGCTGCCGTGCAGCTTGAGGCCCGGCTCCGACCACGGCATGACGCCGAGCCGCCCCGTGTCCGACAACGTGATATAGGCTGTCTTCAGATCCAGTCCACCGAAGCAGATGTTGGTCGGGTAGACATCCGGCATCTTCACCTGCTCGACGATCGCCCCGGATGGTGAGAACACGGTGATGTGACCGGTGCCGAGCGTGGCGACACAGATATTGCCGCTGGCGGCCACCGCGATGCTGTCAAAGCGGGCGTGCCCGGCGAGGCTGCCGACCAAACGCCCGCCGTGTGGCGCATGGGTGGTGTCTTTCTTCAGTACACCGGGCGACTCGATCGCGAATGCCCAGAGCCGCGCACTTTCGGTATCCGCGACATAGATGGTTTTATTGTCTGGCGACAGCGCGCAGCCGTTCGGGCTGAGGATCGGAAAGGCGATCTCATTGACTGAGCTGCCATCCGGCATTGCGTAATAGAGCCCACCGTGGTCGCGATGCCGCGCGTAGCGCTTGCCCAGATCGGTGAAATAGAATCCACCGTGCTGGTCGAAAACAAGATCGTTCGGCGCCGACAGCTTATTGCCGTTGCAATGCGTATAGAGCGTGGTGGCCGCACCCGTCCTGGCGTCGAGGCGCTGGATCGAGCCGTGCACGTAGTCCTCGGCCGGCCCCTGCCCCATCGAACTGCCGGCCACGTACCGGCTGCCGCCGTTGTTGCAGAGGTAGAGAGCACCGTCCGGCCCGACCGCCAGCCCGTTCGGTCCACCGCCTGTGTCCGAAAAAACCGATACTTTGCCGTCGGGCGTGACGCGGGCGCATCGCTTGTTGCGGATCTCGGTCAGAATAACCGAGCCATCTGCCATCGCCACCGGTCCTTCCGGAAAGCCAAGGCCGGTTGCCAGGATTCCTACGTCAGCCATGCCGTTTCCCCTTTTGCCAATCGCGCGTTGGCGCCAGTCTGTCCGCTGCCCGAGCGGCGTCAAGCCACGACGGCGGTCTGGCCGGAGAATGCGCGCATGGAATTCGATAATCAGCGATTCGCGACGGCGTTGCTGCGCGACATGTCGGATGCGGTGGTCTATGCCGACAGCAAGGGCGTGATCGGCTTCTGGAACGCCGGTGCCTGTCGCATCTTTGGGTTCACCGAGGCGGAAGCTCTCGGGCAGTCGCTCGACATCATCATTCCCGCCAACCTGCGCGATCGGCACTGGGAAGGCTTTCGCACCACCATGCGCACCGGCCAGTCACGCTATGGTGCAGGCGATCTTTTGTCGGTTCCGGCGATACGCAAGGACGGCTCACGCATATCGGTTGAGTTCACCATTGTGCCATTCCGCACGGCTGATGGCGCCATGGAAGGAATCGCCGCAGTGGTGCGTGACGTGACCGCGCGGTTTGACGAACTCAGGGCGCTGCGACGAAAGGAGCAGGAAGCATCCCGCGGCGCCGGCCCGCGGGGCACCGAGCCGCCCGCGTGATGCGCGACACCATGATGCGGTCCTCGCCGGCCTCTCCCGCTGCACCACGATGAAACGACCGTCGTCGTGCCGGGTTGGCGTCGTGCCGGGT
>Ga0123356_10004149_pt1 | contig 15035 bp, 12 predicted proteins | sample TergutEmb28metaG_2_FD_92546 | JGI IMG/M metagenome (GOLD analysis project Ga0123356, IMG submission 92546) | Embiratermes neotenicus P3 segment gut microbial communities from Petit-Saut dam, French Guiana - Emb289 P3 | ecosystem: Host-associated > Arthropoda: Insects > Digestive system > Gut ... | reverse complement strand
GCGGCTGAAGAAGCCAAACGCCGTGAAGAGGAAGATCAAAACTGATTATCCCTGTTTGCCAGGTCTTCCTGGAACCTGTCCTGTGTTTCCTTTTTTTGGCTGAAATAATTTTCCCAGTTTACCGGTAAACTTCCCGTCCGAATAACAGATGTGGGTTTTGAATCATAAGGAATTCTAGGAAAATTGGTTCTAACCGAATGCATCCAGCCGTCTACAATGACGTTTTGTCCGTCCGCACTCAGGAACCAATCTAAAATAGCTTCTGCCGCGGTTGTGTTTCTGTTTGCGCTCCACCTGTCATGGACAATCATTATGTTGGATGGAATCATGATAATGCCGTCTGTTGGATATATAACTTCCAGCCTTGATCCTTCCTGACGTTTTCTTAAGATTGATTCTTCAAGAATCATTATTACCTTGTATTCGCCGGTTTCCAGTTTTGCTATTGGAGTATCCGAACTGTACTCAATATGTATGTTCTGCCTGCTCAGGGTATTAAAATATTCATAACCGTATTTGTCCCGCAAGGCGATAACCGTTGCCATTGAAGTTCCGGATGTGAGAGGGCTCCTCATCGAAATTACATTCCTGACATTTGCGTTATTCGCAAAATCGAAGAATGAGCCGGGAATGGAATTTTTCGTATTACGTTCGGGATTATAAGCCAGTACCATATTGCTGATTCGGACCGGATACCAGTATCCTTCGCTGTCATAATCAAATGCCAGATTGGCTCTTTCGCCAGACATATAGGAATGGAGCATTCCGTTCTCTTTAAGTTCCAGGGAATAGGCAGGTTCCGCCACTAATAATATGTCGCAGCCCAGCTTGCCAAAAGCCCGTTCGGAATTAATTCTGTTCTGGATAGTCTCCGTTCCGCCGTAGACAAATTCAATTGTAATGTTGGGGAACTGTTTCTTCAGGTCTTGTTTTACTGTTTCAATAACGTACTCATACATTGATGTGTAGATTACTATTTTACCGGCAGGGGCAACGTCCTTTTTGCCGCCGGCGAAAATTGCCGGTATTGCCAGGGTAAAAATAAATGTTAAACAAATAATTTTCTTCATAAAAATTCTCCTTTATTCTATTTCAGGGGGAGATACTCAACAATGACTATTTCCACACAGCGGTTAAGGCTCCCCCGGCTGCCGTCTCCGTAAATCCTGTCATTGTAACCCGCGTTGATCATTGAATCCCTCGGTATGCCTTTGGAAATAAATTCTTCCAGTACGGATTGTGACCTCGCTGTACTTATCGCTTCCAGTTCCGCTCTTTCCTCGTCGGTGTTATTGATGGGGTTGGCATGACCTGAAAGCTGAAGAATAAAATCAGGGTGCTGGAGCATGATGTTTACCACGTTCTGGACAGTGGCGGTATTGTTGCTTACCTGTGTTGCGGTAAGCGATGTTGATGCGCCAGCGCCTGGGCGGGGATTATTGAATTCAATCTGGCTCCCCGCAAAGTCAACATAGTAAACCCCGAAAATCCTCACGCGCTGGACTACTTCAACTGGAGGTATATCGTTCTGTATCCACCGGGCGTAAAGCCTAAGCTCCGGTGTAGTCACAAACCCAGTGGCAAAATTCCAGGGTAAACCTTCAAAACGCTGATTCGCATACCAGCCTGCAAAATAATGATTTGGCCTGGTCATTGCAAGCGGCTGTGTTACTCTGGTGCCGAGGGCAATCACCTGATCATTAGGCTCATCCCTTCCTTCGTTCGCGCTGAACATGATTAGGCTGGTTATCGTTTCCCACCTTGCGTAAAGGGTCATGTTTGCGGTTACCGCTAATCCGAAATGCCAGCGCTTTTCATCATCCCAAGTGTAAATATCCGAAGGATATAACGCTGCAGGTTGTTCGGTATACCAGCCTCCGAAACCATACCCGGCGCGAACCGGGGTTGGGGGTTCGGCAGCCGTTGTGCCGCTAACTATGAACTGCGATGCCGGAGGCGTTGTTTCGTCGTTAAAGATAAAGTTTACGGTATAAATGAGCGGGATAGATACCCATTTTGCGTACAAGGTTATGTCTGAAGTTACCGGTGCGGAAAAATTCCATTCATCGCCGGCAAAAACCTCGTTTGTAAACCAGCCGCCAAAACTGTAACCGGTCTTTTCCATGGGGAGCGGCCTTGCCGCTTTGGAAAGAAACAGAACATACTGGATACCGGGTCTTGGCTCGCCGCCGTCCCGCTCGAATGAAACTACATACCTGGCAAGTTCCCACCTTGCGTATAGGGTCAATATCCCGTCTGCATCCGTGTCGGAAGCTTCTACCGGCTCAGAGAAATCCCAGCGCTTGCCTTCATCCCATACGCCGTTGGGATCCAGATCGCCTTCAAGCGTCTTGGGGTGATCCGTATACCAGCCGCCGAAATTCCTGCCTTCCTGGGTCATGGGTCTGGGCGTTGCAACACAGGTATCCTTGGCAACTATTTGATCTATCACCATAAAGGGCGGCCAAAAGGTGTTTGATTCGAATTTTACAGTATAATATTCATTTTCATCCCATCGTGCGTACAGGGTCAATATCCCGTCCGCATCCAAATCGGTAGCAGCTACCGATTTGGTAAAAACCCAGCGTTTGCCTTCATCCCAGGCGTTTGGTGCCGAAGGCTTTTCGGTATACCAGCCGCCGAAACCATGGTTGTCCTTTAACATGGGTAATGGTTCCTGTATCTTTCCCCCGTCAGCTACCAATTGACCGGCAGGGGCGGGTGATCCGCCATCCTCATCGAACGTGACCGTAAATCCGGTTCCTTCCCATTTAGCGTACAGGAACATACCATAGTTTACTGGTTCTGTAAAATCCCATGCTGTACCTGCAAAAGCGGGATTGTCAAACCATCCGGCAAAAGCGTATCCTGCGCGGGATACTTGCCGGGGTTCCCGTGCCGGAGTTCCGGTAAGAACGGCCTGGGCTTGCGGGATGGGAGTTCCGCCGTTTGTAACAAATGTCACGGAGACCGGAATGGGAACCCACAAGGCGTACAGGTTCAGAGTGGCGCCCGGAACCGTCGTGCTGCTAACCACTGTATCGAAATCCCACAGGGTATTGGTGTTGCTCTCATCGGTAAGCCAGCCGCCGAAAGCATAACCTGCGAAAGTGCCGGTAGGCGTAACGGGCGATGGCGGCAGGACTTTTTCTCCGTATATTATTAGCTGGTTTGGTACGGACGGAGTTCCTCCGTTTTCGTGGAATATGACGGTAACGTTACTGGGAGCCCACCTGGCGTACAGGTTCAGTACCCCGGCTGTTGTGTTTAGATCTGTCACCGGGGTTTCAAAGTTCCAGCGGTTGCTTTCAAGCCAGGGCGCTCCGTTTACGGTATACCAGCCGCCGAAACCCTGGCTCGAATTTTCCATGGGGGGAGGTTCTTTGACTTTTGTTCCGTGGATCAAAACCTGATCGGGCGGCGGCGGGTTTCCGCCTTCCGGGTTAAATTTTACGGTATAGGGTGTTGGAACCCATCCTGCAAAGAGGGTAAAATCCCTTACCACAATGTCTTTGTCAAAGTCCCATGCATTGCCGGAACGGGTTGAGTCGGGAAACCATCCGCCAAAAACGAAACCGGTCTGGGTTATTGCTGAAATTTTTGATACTTTTCCGTCACGGATTATAGATTGAGGGCCTACCCAATCTTTGCAGTCCGGGCCCGGGTTGAAGCTTACGATATAGAATTCCCGGCCGGTATTTATTGGATCCGGTTTATCATCGTCGGCCCACCATTTTGCAATAATCGGATTGCTGCAGGCGGTAATAAAAACAATGATGGAAACCGCGCATACAAATTTTGCTAATATTTTAAAATTTTGTTTTATGTTTTTCATATTGAACTTGCCCCTTTTTAATGAAGGGTATAAATACCCTTCGTTTCCTCATTCGCTCAGCCATGTCTGTGCAAGCACAGCCGCGGCTTCGCTCCATTCGTCAATAAATATCAACCTGGGTAATTATCATTTCTACCCGGCGGTTTCTGTTTCTGATGTCCCATTCATTTGTCGCGGTTCTTGAACCGCCAAAGGAGATCATGACAATTTGATCTTTGCTCACGCCTCTGTCACTGAGTTCTCTGGCGACTACATCCGCACGCATCGCGCTAAGTACCATCAGTTCTTCTATTTCACTGTTATTAATTGTATAGGGATTGGCGTGCCCTTCTATCCTGACGCGGTAATTGGAATTGGCCTTTAAAGTTTGGGCAGTATAATTCAAAACCATTTCGTTTAGCTGCTGGGCATCCCTGTCAATTCCAATATTGTACCTTCCGATATCCGGGCCAAACAGGACAAACTCAACCGAGGAAATCAAAATCCGTCTTACAATTTCTTCGGGCGGAATGCTCTTTATGTATTCGCTTCTGCGGTTGGTTATTACTTTTTGAGGCAGGGGGAATTTGTAACCGGCTGTCAGGGAAGCCCCGGCGATATGCGGATACCCGCCTCGTATTTTGGGTTCAAGATGCCATCTGGCGGTCAGAGGGATGGTTACTCCTGTTGCAGCATCAAAAAGCAGGGAACCGCGTGTAATTGTTACATCATTAAACGGATTTTCCGAATTTCCCCTGTATGCGGAAATCATTCCTATTCCGCCCTGAATAAAAATATTCCAGGGGTTCAGTTCCCGGCCAAACCTAAGAAAATTCCATCTCATGTAGATCTGGCCTTCAAAAGCCAATATGTGGCGTTTATCTTCTTCGCCGCTGAAGTTGATGCCGAGCCTGCTTCCTAGCATTAATTTGGGCGAAAGCCATAGTTTGGGATCAATAATTGCCTGGAAGGATGCCCCGGAAACCAGAAAATCGCTCATTCCAGGCCCTGAATCCAGCGACCAGAAATCTCCGGCCGGAAAGTCGTTTATTGTTTGAGCGTATACCCCGCATACAATCAACAAAAACAGTGATAACATAAAAATTGTTTTTTTTGACATTTTTTCCTCAATTTTCCAGATTAAAATAAATTATGTTTATAATAAATTATGTTAACTAAATATTAAGCCGGAAAAAAAAGCCTGATCAAGAGTTTTTTTTTTATTTATTAATAAATCTTTTAAAAATCGGAAAAAAACAAAATCCTTAGCAGTTTTTATTGCAGTGGATTTAGCCGCCTGTTTGGTTATTTAGAGATCAGCGTTCAAGCGTTTCCTTTATTACACTAAAAACTTTATCCGAAAGAACAATCTTCCTGTCTGCAGAAGGAATCCCTGCAGTGTTGATTTGTTCGCAAAATATTACTTTTAGCGAGGCGCTGACAACACGGTTGTTTTTTTCATAGACATCGTAACTGCCGCTCAGGGCTACTGGCACGATGGGGGCTTCTGCCTGAGTAGCAAGTTTTAACGCGCCTGGATGAAAAGGAAGAAGCCCTCTGCCTTTGGAACGATGCCCTTCCGGGAAAACGATCATGCCGCCGCCTGCTTTTATCGAGTTTATTCCCTTCATGATTGTACGGCTTGCTTTGCGGACAGCCTTGCGGTCGATAAATAAGCCGCCAAGAAGGAAAATCCAAAGATTTAAAAGCGGCATTAAAGCCAATTCCTTTTTTGCAATAAAACTTACAGGGCGGCCGATGTATGCAAGCAGTATTAAAATATCAAAAAAACCGTCGTGGTTGCATACAAAACAAACTCCGCCTTTTTTGGGAATATTTTCCCTGCCGGAAACATTTACGGTACAGCCTGTTGCTTTTAAAAATAATAGCGCCCATCCCTGAGCAATCTTATAGGTAATCAAAGACACGGGTTTTCGTAATCCAAGGTAATGAAAAATTACCGCAGGAATCCCCGGGAGCAGCAGAATTATCATAGAGACAATTAAATAGATATACGCCCATATTGTTAAAATCATGCTCACAATTATCCAATATATTCCGATAAAAATCTACCATTGCCGGCTTGCCCGTTCAGCTTATCCGCGCCCTGCAAGAGCCGCCAGCTTTTCACGGATAAACTCGCTTTTTTCTTTCAAACCGATATTGCCGGTTGTCAGTATCAGCACGTTGGGTTTTTTGGGATCGATTTTTACCTTGCCTGACGATTCCTTCATAAGGCGCACAAGCCGTTCTACATTGATGCGTGCAACCTTTGTAAATTCAATACGCACCACGCCGTTTCTTTCCCGCAGGGAAGACACGGTAAGTTCACGGCAGATGATCCTGATCTCTGCCAGCGCAAGGAGCGATGCCGCTTCATCCGGCAATGGCCCAAAGCGATCCAGCAGTTCTGCATAAACCCGCTCAAATTCATTCTTTTCCCGAATCGCGGCTATCATCTTGTACACTTCCATTTTCTGCTGGGGAGAATCGATATACGAGTCGGGAATAAATCCCGAATATTCCAGCTCAAGCAAAGTTTCGGTTTCTGCTTCATAGTCGGAATTTTCCAGGCGCTGTACAGCGTCGTCCAGCAGCTTTACATACAAGTCAAAGCCGACTGAATAAATGTCGCCCGACTGCTCGCGGCCAAGAAGATTTCCCGCGCCGCGAATCTCCATATCTTTCATTGCAATTTTAAAACCGGAGCCAAGTTCCGTAAAATCGGAAATTACCTGAAGCCGCTTCATTGCAACTTCCGAAAGCTGCTTGTTCCGCGGATAAAACAAATATGCATAAGCTATGCGGTCGGACCGCCCTACCCTGCCCCGAAGCTGGTAAAGCTGGGACACGCCGTACATATCGGCGCGGTCGATAATGATTGTATTAACATTGGGAATGTCTATTCCGTTTTCGATAATGGCCGTAGACACCAGAACATGAAAACCTCCGTGGATAAACCGCCGCATAACGTCTTCAAGATCGCGGGCATCCATCTGGCCGTGGGCAGTTTCTATAAGCACTTCCGGCGCTAAATGTTCAAGCTTAATCCGCGTATCCTGCAATGTTTCAATGCGGTTGTGCAGAAAAAACACCTGCCCTCCCCTCTCTATTTCCCTGCGGATTGCCTTAACTATCTGTTCGTCGTTGTATTCTTCAACAAAGGTTTCAATTGGGTGCCGCCCCGGAGGCGGAGTAGTCAAAAGGCTCATATCGCGGATCTTAACAAGGCTCATGTGGAGCGTCCTTGGAATTGGCGTTGCGGAAAGCGTAAGGCAGTCTACATTTGTTTTCATTTCCTTTAGCCGCTCCTTGTCCTTAACGCCGAAACGCTGTTCCTCGTCAATTACAATCAAGCCAAGGTTTTTAAATTGCACATCACGCTGGATAATACGGTGGGTGCCTATCAGCAAATCAACTTCGCCGTTTTTTAACTGTTCCAGAATTAGCCGGGTATTCCTGCGGTCAACAAAGCGCGAAAGCATTGCGATATTTACCGGAAAATTCGAAAACCTTTCCTTGAAATTTTCAAAATGCTGCTCCGCAAGTATTGTTGTCGGCGCAAGGAAAGCCGCCTGCCTGCCGCCCATAATCGATTTAAAGCAGGCGCGTACCGCAACTTCGGTTTTGCCGTACCCCACATCGCCGCAGACAAGCCTGTCCATTGGGCAGGAACTTTCCATATCAAATTTTATTTCATCAACACAGCGCAGCTGATCTTCTGTCTCATCAAAAGGAAAGGCAGCTTCGAACATTATCTGCCATTCCGAATCTTTGGGAAAGGCAAAACCAACTGCCTGCCTGCGTTTTGAATAAAGTTCTATCAGTTTTACCGCAATGTCCTCTACTGAACTTTTTACCCTGTGCTTGCGGTTTTCCCAGCTTTTTGAGCCAAGAATATCCAGCCGCGGCGGCAAACCTTCGCTGCCAATGTAGCGCTGGACAAAGTTTACCTGCTCAACAGGCACAAACACTATCTCTTCCCCGGCATACTCAAGCTGAATATAATCCCGCTCATGCCCCAGCGCCTTGACCCTCTCTATCCCCTTGAACAGCCCTATGCCGTAATTTACATGAACAACATAATCGCCCGGCTCAAGTTCAACAAATGTGTCGATAGGGCTTGAACGGACAGTCTTTAACGAATGCGGCTGGCGCTTGCGGCGGCCAAAAATTTCGTTCTCCTGTATCAGCATGAACTTTACGTCGGGCAGCGAGAATCCGGCGGTAAGAGGGAGCGCAATTACAAAAAGAGAATCGCTGCTTTCAAAAATCGTTTTAATGCGGGCAGCCTGCACTTCCGATTCCGCCGCTACGGCAATTTGCCAGCCGCCGCCAAGGAGAGCGGCAAATTCTTCTTTCAGGTAATTTACATTGCCGAAAAAACTGCGCGCCGGTTCGCAGGAAACATTAATGCGGCAAACATCGGGCTTTGGTTCGCTTTTTATATTCTTAAACGAGACAATCCGCGAAACTGCGCTGTTTCCGCCGTGAATCAAATTTGTAAAATTTAACAGCAGGCGATCCGGCAGCGGGTATTCGTACCCATCCCGCACTGAGCGCATGTACAGCCCCTGATACTCGCGCTCAAGGCTTTCTTGAGCATTATCCAGACGTTCCCTGTCGAACAACACAAGAGTCCCGTCATCTCCAAGATAGTCAAGCAATGTCCCAGCCTTGTCAAAAGCCATTGGGTAAAAAACTTCTTCCCCTTCAGTTGTGCGGCGGCTGATTAATTCTTCGATTACAGATTTTCCGCCGCTTGAAAATTCCTTGCCTAAAGCAAGATTCTTTTCCAGAATTTCAATCCGTTCGTCTGTCCAGATAACCTCCTTTAGCGGATGTATAACAAGCTGCTGTAATTTTTCACTTGCTGTAACCTGGCTTAACGGATCAAATTGTTTAATGGATTCAATTTTGTCAAAATCGAAAAGTATGCGGTATGCCGCATCTTCTTCCGCCATAAAAATGTCCAGCACTTCGCCGCGCAGGGCAAACTCGCCTTTAACCTGCACTCTGGGGACACGGGTGTAACCGTAGGAAACCAGCTTTTTTGAAAGAGCTATTGTGTCTATTGCGCCGCCAGGCTGCAGCGTAACAAGAAGGCTTTTTATATACTCAGGCGGCGGCAGCAGAGACAGCAAAGCCCGCTGGGGAATAATTACAATCCCGCTCCTGCCTGTAACCAGATCGCTTAAAACTTTGACCCTTTCTCCAAACACTGCCGAAAACGGGGCAAGCCCCCTGTAAGGCACCGCCCCCCACCAGGGGAATTGCAGGCAAGGCGCTCCCGCGGCGGTTAAATCCATAACAAGCCCGGCGGCATCTATCTCCTGGGGGACAATCACAAAAAGGCGCGAAAAAGCGCGTTCGTTTTTGGAACTGCGGGGCGAAGTTTTTGGCTTTGGGGCAGCGTTAAACAGATACGATAAAAGCAAAGCGCTAAAAGCGCCTTCGCAGCCTTCAATCTCCAGCGGAAACTTACCTTCCTTAAATGCAGAGACACTGGCAGTAACAGATTTTGATTTGCCAATTTTATGTGAAAGCTCAGAAAGGGATAAGGTATTCATATTTATCTGCCGATACTATAATACAAAAGTGGGTTATTAAGGAAGTAAGATGAGTAAAATATACCGGTTTATCGCCGCAATTGTTTTTATCCTGCTATATATGCTGGTTCATGCCCAGGCTGCTGAAGCATTGGCTGACACAACCGGCATTGAATTCAATATCCGTTTTTTTGATCGCCGTATTTACTACACGGAAACAGCTCCTGTTTATATACAAATAACCATCACAAATAACAGCCCCAATACCTACCGGTTTAAACTTGCAGATGAACGGGCTTTTTCAATTGATTTTGACACCAGAACCATGACAAACAGGCCTCTCGACGGGGCAGCTTCCCTTCTCCGCAAGCGGACTCAATACCAGCAAGTTTACTTTCGCGAAATATCCATGGAAACAGGGGAATCTTTTTCATTTATAGAAGATTTGCGGGACTATGTAAACCTGAAACAGCCTGGCTCCTTTAGGGTGCAGGCAAGGATTTACCCGGAACTTTACCGGGCGCCTGCTGCAGGGGAAGCTGTCTCTTTTGAGTCAAATTATTTAAACCTGAACCTGCGCCCGCCTGTTATTAACGGCCCGGACGGCCTCCCCCTGGAAATGGACATTGCTACCGGCGCAGTATTGGTAAGGCAGCAGCTTTCGCCGGATCAGGTAGTTGAATACATGTTAAAAGCCCGCCAGTTATCGCAATGGGACAAATTCTTCCTTTATTTGGATTTGGAAGCAATGCTTTCCAGAGAAGCCGTTCAAAAGAAGAAATGGCTTGCCGAAAACGAGGCAGGAAGGCAGCGTATGGTTGCAGAATACCGCCAAAACCTTCAGAATTCCGTTATAGACGGCGATATAAACATTACCCCTTCCCGTTTTGAAGTAGAAAGGACAGAATATAATGCCTACGAAGGAACTGTTACAGTAATTGCAAGATTCAAAGGAAGCAATGTTACCGAAGTAAGGCGTTATTTCTATAACCTGGAAAAGAAAAACAATATCTGGACAATAGTTAATTACTCAATGGATAAATTGGGTACCGAACCTAATTGACACTGATAGTGTAAAGGAATAGAATCGTCCTGTGACAGCAAAAAAGCGTGTTTTAATTATTACTGATGGAGCAGAATCTACTCAATTAATTGCAAAGTCAATAGAAAATGCACTAATTGACTCCATTGTAAAAATTTGCAAAATCCAGGAATTTACCGGAACTGACATTCTCCCTGCCGATATGTTTTTTTTGGGCAGCGAAAGCCCCAGCCCCGTTTCTTTTGCCTATCTGGAAGATATGCTCGCACACATCAACCTTGTTTCAAGAACCTGCGGTATTTTTTCCACCAACAAGGAAGCGCTAAAGTATCTTCGCAAAATAGTAAAAGATTGCGAAGCTTCTCTTGGAGAACCCTTTCTGGCTCCGGATGGCAAAGTCAATGCGCCGGATGTGGAAAAATGGGTAAAAACCCTGTTAAAGTAGCATTATGGCATCTCTTAATTTAGACGATTTTATCAGAAAGGTTCCCGATTTTCCCAAAAAAGGGATATTATTCTACGATATTACAAGCATTCTTGCCGCGCCGGAAGCTTTTCATTTTTGCATTGACCGCATGGTAGAAATCTACAAAGACAAGGGAATAGACGCTATTGCCGCCATAGAAGCGCGCGGTTTTTTATTTGCCGCTCCTTTTGCATTCCGCATGAAAATTCCCCTTGTCCCTATCCGGAAAAAAGGCAAACTCCCCGGCATTACCTTATCCAAAAAATATGTCCTTGAATACGCTCAGGCAGAAATTGAAGTTCACCGCGCCGACGTGCAGGAAGGCAAACGTTTCCTTCTTATCGACGACCTTATTGCCACGGGCGGCACATTAAGCGCCGCTCGCGAACTGCTGGAAGCTGGCGGCGCAATAGTCCCGGAGATATTCGGCGTTGTCGGGCTGCCCTTCCTTAACTACAAAGAAGTCCTGTACCCAACGCCTGTTACCACGCTGATCGACTACCACAGCGAGTAGCGCACAATAAACCGCATAAACAATTAATTCGCCAAAAACTGGCAACGTGAAGCTGAGACCAACTTGGCGAGGGCTAAAACAACCTAAAGCCTTCGTTAAAAATAAAACCTTTATTGGGTCTACGCCATGTTACATTATTTCATCATCTCTGGTTAAATTTGTGCAAAATTAGATATTCTTACATCACCGTCAGGAAACCGGGCAATAACTTCAAGTTCTCCGCCCATAGCGTTTATATGGCTTCTAAGAGTAGAGATATACATATCGGTCCTCTTTTCCAACTTTGCAATAGCAGGTTGTTGAATATGCAGGAATTCGGCAAGCATCTTTTGCGAAAGACCGCGTGCGTTTCTTAGTTCATTGAGAGGCATTTCTGCCAATGTTGCCTTTACATACGCATCGTTTCTTGCTCGTCTTTCAGTACTCATTTTTGATCTTAATTCAGAAAATTTCTTAGCCATTGTTTTACTCCTTCTTTATTTCCTTTAGGTATTCATCAAATATTTTATCTGCCTTTGGAACTAGATCATCATAGAAATCGTCATTACCTGTTTTATCACCACCAATAAGTAGAACCGCAGTACGTCTGGGATCAAATGCGTAAAATGTGCGCAATGGATGTCCCTTACATTGGCTCCGCAACTCACGCATCAAGCCGTGTCTGGATTGCTTTACATCAGAACTATATGGGAATTTCAATGAAGTGCCCTGATCCTCCAATAAACCAACAGAACGATCAACCGCATCCTGTTCGTCTTCGTTAAGAGATTCCCACCATTCCTCAAACTCATCTGTATATTCAATATCCCACATGGTTATACTATATTCCATAATTGGAATATAGTCAAGGTTACTTGCCATTCAAGTATTTAGAGTCAAATCCACACATGCGTGGCGTGATTGACAAATTTCATTAAAAAATATAACATTCTTCTATAAAAAGGGAAATATAATGAAAAACATTAAACCTGTTTCTTTGTTGGTGGTACTGTCCTGTTTTGTTTTTTCCGGCTGTTTTAGTCCATGGAAAAACGATACAGCAAAATTATTTATAAATTTGGGCGGCAGCCAGGAACGGGCAGTATTTCCCGAGCCTGACAGTGAAATGCTCAGCCGCCTTGAACATTCAGTAGAGATTTCAGGCTTATCAGAAAAATTGAACTTTTATGCCAAAGGCGAAACAATAATAGAAGCGGCTGTTTCTGCCGGTATTTGGAACATTACTGTTTTGTCTTTTCTTGACAATGAGATATACGCAAAAGGAACCGCAAAAGCAGATTTACAGCCAGGGCAGGATAATTTCGTTTCGGTAAAGATGCACAATGCCTATCTTGTTACTTTTGTCGTAGATGATGAAACAGCAGGCAGCCAGTACATAGCGCACGGCAGCGTTGTTGAACGCCCGTCTGATCCTAAAAAAAGCGGCTGTTTTTTTAGCGGATGGTATAGCGATGATTTAAAAAAAGTATGGGATTTTGCTGCGGATACTGTTACCTGCAATTTAACTTTGTATGCAAGGTGGGATGAACAAGACGGCATAAATGTTCCCGGAGCGGACCTTGCTGAAAAATTATCATGGCTCGAAGAAAACGCAATTAGCGGCAGCAAATACAAAGTAGAAGTTGCATCGGGTGAAAATATTGACCCAACAGAACTTGTTTACGATAGTAAAAGCAATATCACTGTTACATTAATAGGCACCGGGCAAGGAGTAACTATAAATCTTTTACCTAAAGGTTCCATGTTTACAGTAGGTTCAGGCGTTACCCTTGTTTTGGAAGACAAAATCGCATTGCGTGGTCTCCCTGAGAACAACGCCGCATTGGTTACTGTATCGGTAGGCGGAACATTGATAATGAATAACGGAGCGGTAATTAGAGACAATTCTAATGAAATCGGCGGCGGCGTATATGTTATGGGAGCCTTCACAATGAATGGCGGAAACATCTATAACAATAAAGCTAAAAATGCCGGCGGCGGTGTGTTTGTGTATGAAGAAGCAACCTTTACCATGAATGGCGGAACAATCTCCGGCAATACTGCCGAATTCGTTGGCGGCGGCGTGTATGCAGAAAATGCATATTTTAAGAAAACGGGCGGAACAATTTACGGTTACTCTGCAAGCGATTCAAACAGCAATGTTGTAAGGAGAAGTGGCACTATATTGTATAATCAGGGTCATGCGGTTTTTGCTACATCATATACTGAAGATCCTGATACATTTGAGCGCTCAAATGTAATTGATAAATTCAAAGACACCGTCACCGGACCGAACGATGGGGAGCTGATATTTGACGGAACTAAAAATCCACCGGATACCATTTCTGAAAACTGGGACATAGCTTCAAATACATACATAACAATTGATGTGGCAAGTCTTGATGATTTTAATGATCTGCCGGATCAGATCGTCCAAATCAATGAATACGAGAAAAAACCATTCAATATAAGTGATGATTATATGGACTACAAATGGTACATAAACGGCGATTTAGTGCCTGGTCAAATACCCCCTTACAGATATGTATTTGCGGGGGATATTATCGGCACGTATGAACTTGCCGTGGTGGTAACAGACAAGGCAGGAGACAAATTCTCCGGCCGCTGCTGGATTATCGTACAATAGGAGAGGGAGCCATGAAAAAACTGATACGCAGCATTAAAAGTAAAACCATTAGCCGTATATTACCGGCAGCCTTTTTTGCATTGGCATTGTGTACTTGCAATAATCCTCTTCAATCTCCTGACAAAACCGTTAATTCCGTACAGCCTGACGGTTCCGGCAATCGGGAAAAAGCGACTGTGACTGTCTCCATCAGAAACACCGGCGCAAGGACAGTGCTGCCCAACGTAGGCATTGAAAGCATTGCGTACTGTAAACTGCTTGGCGGCATTACTGGCACGCCTGAAACTAAGCTTGCGGAATTCCAGCCCAATGGAAACGGAGAAAAAGCAATTTCTTTGGAACTGACTACCGGAGACTGGAACTTTACCCTTGACGCATACGATTCAAGCGGCAATCACATACTTCAGGGAAAACTTGAGAAGACGGCGATTACTGCGGAAGTCCCCAACAATCTTGATTTTCGCCCTTTCCCCCTTAACAGCGGAACAGGGGCAATAGAGATTAAATTTACATTCCCCGAAACCGCCGGCATTAGCGGCATTAATTTAAGCGGGGAACTTGGAGATGGCAGTTATACTATACAAAACACTGCCAAAGAATTCACATATACAGACGAAGAAGTTGATGCAAGTGAGTATTTTATCACTTTTAAATTTTATGATAATGCCAGCAACTGTTTATTGGTTTACTCCGAACTGGTAGTAGTGCGCAGCAACTTAACCAGCGCCAAGGAAATAAACCTTGCCAAGTATTTTCCAATTACCTTTTCCGACACCGCCAGTCTTGCAGCATGGCTTTCCGGTGTACAGGGAAATTATGCTGACACTCCATACGAAATTGCCATGCAGATGCATTTGGGTATCATGACAGCAACGGGACCTTGACGCAAAGGTACCTGTTACCGCTTTTGGCTAGTGTACCATGGCGCATAACGACGCTATATGTAGCGTAGTTCCGTGTAAATCTGTGTTCCATCCGTGAAAATCCGTGTTTCATCGGAAACTCGGAAACATTGTTCACGGAT
>Ga0123356_10004148_pt1 | contig 15036 bp, 7 predicted proteins | sample TergutEmb28metaG_2_FD_92546 | JGI IMG/M metagenome (GOLD analysis project Ga0123356, IMG submission 92546) | Embiratermes neotenicus P3 segment gut microbial communities from Petit-Saut dam, French Guiana - Emb289 P3 | ecosystem: Host-associated > Arthropoda: Insects > Digestive system > Gut ... | reverse complement strand
GCAAATCGGCGATTCGCAGCGCTGGAGGGCGCTGGCCCCGCGCTCTACCGCGCTGGAAAGTTAGCGTGCGCTAACCTCATGAATTTGCGAGAATTCCGCGCCGCTTGCCCAGGGTCTGAACGCCTGAGCTGCACACACCATCCGGGCGAGCGGCGCTGGGACCTGCTGACGAGGGGGAGCGGAGGCGAGGGCCGCCACCAGTACCGTCGGCTTGCCGAAAGAAAACCCCACAAGAAAAATCGACCGTTTTAGACCAATCCGACCGCGTCGCGGGTCACATCGAGTGAGAGCTCAGGAACAGGAATCTGTTTTTGACCAACCCATGGCTGAGCATCGCGGGCAACATATCCCTGCCGCAGCCGTACGATCCTGGCTTACAAAATGGGTCTAAAACTGAAGCGTCAATTTTCACATCGCTGTGGCCAAGCAAGGATTGGACAGTCTTCGGATCGGTTCTCATGCGAATCAGGAAAGAGGCACGTCTGTGTTTCGAGGCTCCTTGGTGCGATCCGGATTCCCACAGGCGGCTGTTGCGCTCACGTTGTGGAAGTGCGGGCTCGCAATCGTCAAATATTATAAAGCGCGCTTCGGATGGAATCGTTCCATGGGCAGAAACACCTGGCTGATCTAACAGAGAGGGGTTTCGGCAATGTCGCGGTCTTGAACGTCCTGAACTCGTCCTTTCCAGTCGCCGCCTCTGCCGTTCCAGTATTTAACCGCCGAATGGATTGTCGCACCCAGATAAAACAGTGCCGCCAGTGGCAGGGTCAATGCCCATGCGGGATTCAGTCGATAGTGGCGCACTATGGTGGAGTATGTGATCGTCATGGCCGCCCAGGCCACAGCTCCCATAAAGATGGTCAGTCTGCCGCGTGTGAGCAACAATAGTGGAGGTGCCAGATAGGTGATCACCATCCCGGCAATGGTGCACAGTAGCAGCAATGAGGAGTGCTTCAATTGATTGAAGGCCGTGCGCGAGACCATGTGCTCGAAATCTGAGAAGGTCTCGTATCGTCGCACGCTTTGGCTCTGATCTGTCAATCCTAGCCACAATCTCCCGCCATGCTGCTTCAGGAGCCCGGCCAGCGCGCAGTCATCGATCACTGCGCCGCGAATCGCTTGCAGTCCTCCGGCGCGGTCCAGAGCCTCCACTCTCACAAGCATGCAGCCACCAGCTGCGCCGGCGGTCGAACTCCGGCGATTGCGAATCCAGTCTGGCGGGTAGAGCATGAAAAAGAAATATACGAAGGCGGGAACGAGGAGCTTTTCGGGAAGGCTTTCGCAAGGCAGCTTTACCATAAACGAGACCAGATCATAGTGACCTCGCGAAGCAATGAGACCCAGATGCTTTACGGTTTCCGGACCGTGCAGCACATCGGCGTCAGTGAGCATGAGCCATGCGGGATTGAATGAGCGAGCGCGCTCAATGCCTTGGTGCATCGACCACAATTTCCCGGTCCACCCTGCGGGCACGGGCTTGCTCTGAATCACAATAAGGGCATCCGGTTTGCCTGCTTCTTCGGCGGCGCTCCGTGCCACATCCGCTGTACCGTCCGTGCTCTCATCGTCCACGAGGAGGACGGGCATAGCAACCTTCTGATTTAGCAGGGATGTAACGACCGGTCGGATCAGTTCGGCCTCATTGCGGGCCGGAACTACGGCAAGCACGCTGCCCGAAAATCCAGCTTTGTCGCTGACATCGGGAGGAGTGCTTTTCGTGCGCCAGAAAGATCCTCTGGCCAAGACGAGATAAGACCAGATTACGGTTGTAAGCGCAGCGATATTTGTTGCAAGCCCCGACATACGGGTGAGCCCGAGAGTACAACCTGTGAGATGTCAGATCAAGGCTGACTAGCGTAAAGAGCTCAGCGTAAAAAACTCAGGCCGAACAGTCGGACAATCTGCCGACGCCGCGGGGGATTGCCTCGGTGAAGGTCATACGAATTCCGTGCTCCGGCCGCAGGATGACCATGGGGCGTGGTTCGATGGTCTGGCCGGGAACCAGATGGAAGTCGTATTTTCTGAGCAGAACACTCAGAATCATGAGCATCTGCAGCATGGCGTAGTTGCCGCCGATGCAGCCCCGCGGCCCAGCCCCGAAGGGCAAATGAGCGAAGGGCGTGTGCAGTTTCTCGTTCGCTTTGGTGAAGCGTTCCGGGTCGAAATTCTCCGGGTTCTCCCAGTACCGCGCGGAATGATGCGCACCGTAAATGAACACAACGACCGTCGAGCCGCGGGGTATGTCGAGATCTCCAGCGCGGTCGTCCGCCAGAGCCATACGGTCGACCATCCAAAACGGCGGATAAAGGCGCAGCGCCTCCAGTATGACCTGCGTTGTAAATTCGAACTTTGGAACGTCGGAGAAGCACAGAGGCTCCTCGCCCAGCACTTCATCGAATTCCTGCCGTACCCTCTCGACAAAATCCGGACGCGAGCTGAGCAGGTAAAGAATCCACGAAAGAGCATTCGACGACGTTTCATGGCCGGCGACCAGAAGTTGCATGCTCTCACTGACGACCAAGTCATCGCTCATCGCTGAGCCGTCGCTGTAGCGAGCATCCATCAGAATCTGCAGCAGATCGTGGCCTGGTTCCTCTTCGCGCCGCCTGCGAATGTAGTCGTGCAAAACGCCGAAAGCACGAGCGCGCATTCCCTCATGTCTGCGCAGCTCGCCTGAGATAGCAAACCAGGGGTTCAGGTATGGCTGAATGGTCTGGCGAACCATAAATTCCTGGATGGTCGAGATGGCCAGGCTGATGAGGTCGATGTCGTCCGCTTTCAACCTTGCGCCAAACAGAGATTTCCCCACCATTGCGAAGGTGATCTTCATCATGAGGGGGTAGATGTCGACTGGGCCGCTGCGCGCCTGTCTGTCGAAATCCCGCAGCGAGTCGGCAAGCGAGCCCTGCATGATCGAAGACAAAATTTCGAGCTGTTTTCGCTCAAATCCCGACTGGATGAGGCGCCGCTGTGTTTTCCAGGCTTCGCCTTCCGTGGTGAGCAGGCCCTTGCCCAGGAAATGGCCCATCCGCTTCTTCTGGATATGGGACTTGTGGTAGTTGTCCGAATTCGTCTTCAGCACGTGCTGAATGACAACTGGATTGGTGGTGACGATGGCCTCTTTGACGCCACCAAAATAAAACCGGAAGGTATCGCCATGGAGCGCGGTGTAGTTGGAGAAAACCTGGACAGGATTGTGCGCCATCGCGCGCGAATCGAGGAAGGAGCGGGAGCGGGGGACGGCGGGCACGCTCTGGGACACGGTCAGGCCTCGCTATCCAAGGGCTTCAGAGGGGAAACTTGATCCTGGTTCCCCAACTGTTTCAAGAGTAGAAAATGATGTTTGATGGCCTCGGTCATGGTCGGATGCTGCCGATAGGATACGCCATATTCTTCGGCGGTCTGCTTCACAATTCGGGTCAGAGGAGCATAGTGAGTGTGGCACACAAAAGGGCACAGATGATGGACGATATGGTGGTTGAGACCGCCGGTAAGCCAGCCGACGAACGGTCTCTCGGTCGCATAGTCGGCCGTGGTCGCAAAGATGTGATGAATCCAGTTATCGAACTCGTTGCGGTCCGAGGGAAAGTACGTGCTGTCGATCACGTGCGTGGTCTGAAATACCAGCGCAACGCTCAATCCGATAATCAAGTGCGAGAGCACGAAAGCCAGACCGACCAGCAGCGGCGATTTCCTCAGCAACAGGACCGGCAAAATCAGCATGTAGGTGAGATAGAACGCTTTCCCTGCAAAGAGAATGACGTACTCTCGCATCGGATGCCTGGTACGTTTCAGATAATCGTGCGATGGGAAAAAGAAGCACTCAAAGTCCCGCAGCAGCACATAGTCGAGAGAAAACAGCGCGTACATCAGCAGGGCATAGATATGCTGGAAACGATGCAGCCGCCTCCGGGGCTCGTGGGGCGTGAACCGTAAGACGCCGCGTCCGGTCAGCGCATCGTCTTCGCCATGAAGATTGATGCAGGAGTGGTGACCTCGATGATGGAGAATCCGCCACATGTAGGAACTGATTCCACAAACATCGAAAACATAATTCAGCCCTTTGTTTACAAAACGTGACGACGAGATCGCGTTGTGGTTGCTGTCGTGTGCAATGTTCAGCAAAAGGAATGTTTGCGCGATCGCATTCAGCAGGTAGAGGCCGACGAACCTCCAGGAGTCCGGCTTGAACGTGTAAAGCGCAACCCAGCTGCCCGCCAGCGCCGCCCACCCCACCGCGATTTTGATCCACATGGCGAGGTCGGCCTTAGGAGAAATGTTCCCTTCGGAAAAGAAATCCTCGAGGCGCCGACGCAAGACCCTGGGGAAAGAAGACTCTGGGGCCGAATCGAGAACGGAGTCTCGCAGGGAGGCCTCCGTTGCTGCAGGGTCATTGATCTCCGAGTTCAGACTAGTTGCCACCTCGTTGATTTCACTGGCACGAAAGGATTTTCAGGTCGACCCGATGCATTTCGGCGCCGTCTGTCCACAGTCGAGTGGGCCAGCCAGGCGGGTTCGGTTGCACAAACCTCCCCTCTGCCGCAAAACCTGAAAACCCGATGTTAGCGGTATGGCTTGCGGAAGATCAAGGGAATTCCGGCTCGGGCCGGAATCGGACGTACCTATGCATGTTCTCGGGGTGAATTTGCCCGTATCCTAGTTCCCGGTTTTTAAAATCTCTGTTAACATCGTCCGCTCAGTGCTTAGTGAACCGGGACGCTGACTCCAGGCGATCCGACGCCGGGCGTGGATATAGCTGCGCCTGTGTTCTTGAGATCGGTCTGCCTCTGGGCACGGAAGAGCAAGCAAGACTTTTGTTTTCTTATATTATATGGAGTCTTCTCATACAACGAACCTAGGAGGATAGCGATTGGCGGGTGTTGCCGCCGTGAGACCGTTCCGAATCTATGATCGATTCGATTTTGGACAAGCTGGATAGTCTGGGGGGGCAGCATCCGCACAGACTTCTCTATTCGTATATTGATGTAAACGGCAATCCGATTGGACGCTACTCCTATGAGGAGTTCCTGCACCGGACGAAGGTGATCGCCGGACATTTGCGGAAAGTGCACGGTTTCGAGTCGCAGGACCGCCTTCTGCTCGCCTACCCGCCGGGCCTGGAAATGATTTGCGCATTTTTCGGCTGCGTGCGCGCGGGATTGATCCCCGTCCCCGTCTATCCTCCCAGTTCTCGTGACTTCCGGAGTGCGCTGTATAAAATGATTCACATCGCGCAGGACTGCCAGGCGGCCGGTATTCTGACGAGCAAAGACTATCTGGGATCCCTGAAGACAAATCTTGCCAGAAGCGGAGTCCGTGGATCGGCAGTTGACGTGGACTACATATCCAGTCTTCGTTGGGTTGTAACGGAGGACTTCGTCGACACGATTACCGGCGAAATTCCCAACGGCGCTTCAAACATTCTGTTTCTTCAGTACACGTCGGGATCGACCAGGGATCCCAAAGGCGTGATGGTCACGCACGAAAATATCCTGCACAACTGTCCACTCGTGATCGACCATGACGCGCCGGTCGTTGTATCGTGGCTTCCGCAGTATCACGACATGGGGCTGATTGGGTGCTACCTTTATCCCGCACTTAAGGGCGGCACGACCTACGGCTTCGCTCCGACGGACTTCATTCAGCGCCCGACCCTGTGGTTTGACGCCATCAAGACTTATGAGGCCAGCGCTTCAGCCGCGCCGAACTTCGCCTACGACTATTGCCTGCGCGCCGGGCGGATTTCGAAGGAGAGCCTGGAGACCTGCGATTTAAGCTCGCTCCGACAGTTGCTGGTTGCCGCGGAACCCGTCAAACCGGACACTTATACACGGTTTTTGCAGGCCTTTCAGCCTCGCGGACTCCGGGCGGAAAGCTTTTTTGTGGCTTACGGGCTGGCGGAGAATACGCTGGCGGTTTCGCTTGGTGGCCGCAACATTATTTCCGTCAACAAGAACGCGATCGCGCTGGGGAAAGCCCGCATGACCAAGGAGGTTTCTGAAATCGGCGCGGCTACCCGGATTGTCAGTTGCGGAACTCCTTTGCCGGGACTCACGGTGAAGATCGTGGATCCGGAGAAGCACGTTGCTCTCGACCCGGGTCGAATCGGTGAGATCTGGATAGCTGGAGGGAGCAAGTGCCTGGGTTGCTGGAATAATCCGGAACTGACGCTCAAGCTGTTTCACGCCCGGCTGGTGGACGATAGCCCCTATGACGACGGCTACCTGCGCACCGGCGACATGGGTTTCTTCCACGATGGCGAACTGTTCGTGTGCGGCCGCATCAAAGACATGATTATTCTCCGCGGGCAAAACTATTACCCGCAGGATATCGAAGCGGTGGTGGAGAAAGCCTCCGGCCTGATCCGGACCAATTGCGTGGCTGCGTTCCAGATCAATGAAGACAGCGAACCGGCGCTGGCCATCGTCGCCGAGGTGAAAAATCTGAAATTGCTGCCAGATCCGCTGAAGATTGCCGCCGACGTCCGGAATTTCCTGAACGTCGAGGTGGCTCTGATCTCTTTTATCGCACCCCGCGCCATCCCCCGAACCAGCTCGGGCAAGATCATGCGCCACAAAACCAAGCATATGTGGCTGCAGGGGCAATTCACGGTGGTTTCGGAGTTTTCGCGGGAAAAAGATGCGGGAGCCTTGGCCTCTGGTTCTGTACACCAATCGCCTCTTGACGTATTGAAAGCCCGTTACAACTTGACGGGCACGGAGTCGTACAACCTCGTCGAAGCGGGGCTGGATTCCTTGGATCTTGTCGTGTTCATGCATGAAATCAAGGAGCTCTTGAAGAATAAAGACGCTGACCTGCTGGCGAGGCAGGTGGACATCGGTCTCATTCAGCGTGTGAGCATAGCGGAGTTGTTTCGACTAGCGGAACAGTTGGAGTGTGCCCCCGAAGAAGCGCTGGGTCCACTGCGGCAAACCTTGGCGGCTTTCCGAGAAGAGCAACGGGCGGCGGAACAGCGGATGATGAAGAACGACACCAGGCTTATCTTCGAGCCTCCCGCCCTTGCGGATTTCGAAGAAACACCAATCTTGAACAATGTTCTGCCGAAGAATGTTCTGCTCACTGGCGGCACGGGTTTCATCGGCCCCTTCCTGTTGAAGAGCCTGCTGGAACAAACCCGGGCGAAGATACACATCCTCGTCCGGGCTTCGGATGAGCACCAAGGCAGGCAAAGACTCAGGGCGGCGATGGAATCGACGGGGTCGTTCCCGGCCGAATTGGCGGAGATGTTCGACACCCGCGTGATTCCGGTTTGCGGCGATCTTGGCCATAAGGATTTGGGATTGATGCCGGAGGTCTGGGATAGCCTCGCGAACAAGATCGATACCGTCTTCCATAACGGCGCGACCGTGAACTATCTGCTCAATTACGACCGCATGCGTGACGCGAACATACTCGGGACCAATGAGGTCGTGAGGCTGGCGTTCGAAGGACGGGCCAAGACCTTCAACTACGTCTCGACCACATTCATCTTCGGGTGGGCGGTGAAGAAAGTTCTGTACGAGACCGACTTCAACGAGAATATGGAGCGTCTCGATTTTGGATACAGCCAATCCAAGTGGGTGTCGGAGCAAGTCGTCATGGATGCCCGCCGCCGCGGGCTTACGACGCGGATCTTCCGACCGGCCCTGGTCAGTCCCTCGATTACCGGCGGGGGCAATAATTTCGACATCGCCGTGCGTTTAGTGGCATTCATGGTGAATCATGGTATCGGCGTCGACGCCCTGAATCAGGTGAGTTTCGTTCCCGCAGACATCACGGCGAACAATATCGTTGCGATTTCCACGACTCCCGGCACGGAGAACAAGACGTATCACGTTGTCAGGGACGACTACGCGAACATGCTGGATATTACCGGACTCATTACAAAGGCAACGGGCCGGCAATTTGAAATCTTCAGTCTTTCCCACTTCGTTCCCGAGCTGGTCAAGAGATGCAGGAAGGAAGATCTCCTGTTTCCACTGCTGGACTTCCTGGTGGGCTCTGTGGACAACATTTCCGCGATGGAGTTCAAACGCTACGACAATTCCAGCTATCAATCGGCCCGCGCCGCCGCCGCATGGGGCAAGCCCGATCCGTCTCTCGAAGAAACCGTCAATGGCATCCTGCGATTCATGCACCGAAAAGGAATCATCTCGGTTGGGATGCGTGAACTCAACACCATGGGCAACCGCCATAGCCGGCTCACCCGCGCGGATGCACCGGGTGTGGCACGGTGACCTTACTGTTTCCGGAATACAAGAGTCTGTTTGAGTTGCTGACCGGTTTCCAGCGTGCCTGATGTGGTCACCGTCATCTCGGTTCCGTCGGCGGAAACCACCCAGCGATCTCTTTGCGTAACCTGATTGTCGCGCCGGTAAATTGCATCGACCGTGTGAGCGTCCACAAGTTGCAGGGTCACGGTATCGTTGGGGGAGTTTCTTACGTCGTATTCCTTGCCGTCAAAGCGGGCGGTGTAGCTGTAGTCACCCGAGAATCGCACGCCGTCCTTTCCATCTGCCTCAATCTTGAGCGTCATCCCTTGTTCCATTCGAGATTTGCTCAGATCTTCGATCCACTCACCGGCAAATAAGTCAGTCGCTGACTTCTTTCCCCCGGCCCGCTTCCACACCGTGATCTTTTCGGAGCGGCCTGCCTGTGAAGTCTTGCTCGTCAACTCGTTGCCATCTCTCGAAAGTCTGTCATGAATCGTGACCACCACAACTCCATCCTTCTTCTCTTTGACTTCGACTTGATGCTTATCGATCCTGCGCAGTTCGATGCCGTCAAAGGCGGGATTGCCTTGTACGGGGGTGTCATGGCCGTTCCGCTTGGCCGTGAAATCGGCATGGGTATTGCCTGAAATCACTACGTGCACTTCGCCGTGTTCAGATCGAATGGAGAGTTTGTTGGGGGGATCGAGGGAAGACTGCGCCGAGATAAGCTTCCAGAAACCGATGCGGGGATCCGCGGCCCCAGGTTGAGGTTGAGCGGCGAAGAGCAAACCGATCAGCAAACTGAAAGACGCGAGCTTGTGCATGGTTTTCCGGAAAAACGCGTATCCCCTACAATAATACGAAAATGCGAAGCGAAACGCCCCGCGGTCGGGATTTGCATCGTGCTTGGGTAACGATGTTGAGAAGTGGGAGAATTCCGTATTGCTGATTTTTTCGCCGATCCTTACGATTCCAAAAGCAGTAGGATTTCGAACTAGCGAAACGAAGAGGGTTAAGCAACTGCGCGATCTCGCCTGACACTATGAATTTCCAGCATTTGCGCCGTTTCTGGCTGTCCGGGGTAGTCCTTGTCGTGGTATTGGCGCTGCTTCCATTTTCCTTTCACGCCGAGCGCCACCTGGAGACGGCAACACGCGTCGAAGGCAGCGAAGCGGGAAAACTCCCCGAGGAGTTGGCCACTCGCTTTCATTCTCCCTTTGTCAACCCTGTGGTTCTGGTGATTCAGGGGCTCCCCCCTGCGGATTCGGCCGAAGGCGAGCAAGTATTGGGAACAATTGGAGAGAGACTGCAAAAAGAACCCGGCGTCTCCGGAGTGGTTTCCCATCTTGATTTTCGCGATCCGATTTTCCTGGGCAAGGGCGGAGGAACTTTTATTCTGGTGGGACTCGCCTCGACCGAGGGGCCGGTCGAGGCCCTCATCCCGAAGCTTCACGATGTGCTGAACTCGCTGCAAAACGAATTGCGCAGTCGCTATCCGGCGGTAAAACTCGAACTGACGGGAGAGACGCCGCTGAATTTCGATATTCGGAAAGCCAGCGCCGCCGACGTACGACACGCTGAGAGTCTCGCGGTTCCCGGCACGCTCGTACTTCTGCTGATGGCATTCGGAAGCATCGTTGCGGCTTTGATTCCACTCGCGATCGGCCAGCTCGCCATCGCCAGCGCACTGGCCATCGCAGGGTTCCTGGCTTTGCGTTGGCACTTGTCCATCCTGGTTCAGAATCTGGCTACGATGCTTGGGCTGGGCCTGGGAATCGACTACGCCCTGCTTATGCTCAGCCGCTTCCGGGAAGCGATCGCCACCGAGCAAGACCGATTCAAATGCTCGTCCATCGCGGCACGCCAGGCAGGTCATACTCTGATGATTTCAGCCGCGACGGTGGCCATCGGATTCCTCGCCCTCTTGACTGTCCCCATTAGTGAAATCCGTTCCATCGGTGTAGCCGGATTTCTGGTGGCAGCAACGAGTTTGCTGCTGTCCGTCACCCTTGTTCCGGCGCTGCTGGCGGCTCTGGGTTCGCGAATCAACTCCGGCCGGTTGCCCATTATTGCAAGTTTTGATGAGCATCGGGCCGCTCGCACGGCAGACCGCTGGAGGCGATGGGGAAGGATGATTGTCGCCCGTCCCTGGCTTGCCATCTTTCTGGCAGGCGTCCCCTTGCTTCTGCTCGCCTCGCAGGCCGCGCGGCTCAGCACCAACGTCCCTGGAGGGGATTGGCTGCCGTCCCAGGCGGAATCGGTGCGCGCGCTTCATACCCTCGAGAAAATGGATCGGGTTGGCATGGTGTACTCGTTGCGCGTAATTCTGGAACTTCCAACAGATTCCATTGCGCAAACGGATGCGGGCTGGAATGCAGTCGATCGTTTCAGCAAACGGCTCGCGAGCGACCCTCGTTCCGAGAAAGTAATCTCACTCACCACAATTGGGGGAAGCGACCGATCTGAACTCAACAACATTCCGCGTGACACGCGCCGAGCATTTCTGAGCCGCGACGGACACGCAGCACTCCTCGAGGTATTACCCGCAACGTCGGTATCTCTGAACGATCAGGTCAACTGGGTGCGAGAACTGCGGAAGCAGGGCGCCGTAACCCTCGCGGGCGCACCTGGGGCCACGTTGCGCATTGGCGGCATTGCCGCACTCATTGCGGATTATCAGACGATTGTCAAGCAGCGTTTCACCTCAGTATTGGCCCTGGTGGTGGGAGGGACTCTGCTGGCGCTTCTTGCTGGGTTCCGGTCACTTTTCGCCGCGGTAAAGGCGATTGCCTTGAACTTGCTGTCGGTTGCGTCATCGTTCGGCGCGTTGGTTCTGGTGTTTCAGGAAGGCCACGGCATTCGCATTTTCGGAGTTCCTGAGGGAACGGGCAGCATATTTCCCATTGTGCCAATCGTTGCCTTCGCCATCGTCTTCGGTCTGAGCATGGACTACGAAGTATTCTTGGTTGCGCGCGTCCTCGAAGCGAGGAGGAACGGACTGAGCGAACTGGAGGCGATCCCGGAGGGGATCGCCAGAACCGCAGGACTGATTACCAGTGCCGCCGCGATCATGATTGTGGTATTCGGAGCGTTCACCTTCGGAAACTTCCTTGTAATCAAGATGCTCGGATTTACGCTCGCGGTAGCCGTGTTCATTGACGCAACGATCGTTCGCATCGTGATTGGACCCGCGCTTCTTCGGGTTGCCGGCGATTGGAATTGGTGGCCTGGAGGACTCTCCACCGAACGCAGTGCATCGGTGATCGCCGCCGGCGAATGATGCAAAAATGATGCCAGCCCGATCGGTGTGACTGCAATGCGGAAAGTTCAATACCTCCCGAACGCGTTGGTTTGTAGCTGTCCGGCTCCAAGAACGGGAAATCGTCCTGCGCGTACCGAAAACTCCGTCCGGTTTGAAAACAGAGAGGTGAACCGGTTAACCATCATTCGGCTTTCTTCCCTCCGGTTTTCGGGCCCGTGCCCTCGAGGCTGAGATTTCCCGGCTTTCGTGACCAACGGACTCCACAAGAAAGCACCACCGGACTCCATCAAATACCGCGTAAATGGCTAAAAATAAGTCATTTGCCTTGCATTGGGAATCCGTCCCATTGAGTGGATATTGCATGGAGCGATAATTTTCGATATTCAAAGCATCTGCCCGCAATAGGGGTTAGGTTACGGTAGAGCGCAGACTTTGCGGTACCTGGAAATGGTCAGAGGTTAGTGCGTGACGCAGGTGATCTCTTGTGCTGCGCAGAGACATATAGAGCGGATGGATCGATGGATCAGCTCGGAATGGGTACTCACCGAGACGCACAGAAAAGCGAAGTACGACGGTACCACCGATATGCTTGGTCCAGCCCGATTTCTGGACCTTCTGGCGATCTCGCGATGACGGCAAAGGAGGCTGCGAAGGGAGCATCCCCCTTCTCAGTTCCCGGGGAATGCGTATGAGCACTCAGCCATGTATTCGCAATGAAAATCGCCATCGAAGTAGCTTGACCTCATCCCGCCGTCCTTTGCTCCTCATGTCCTAGAGGCAAAGGCACGCTAACGTGCACTGAAGTCCCGCGCATCGGTTTTGAATCAATGGTAACCTTTCCATTCACCAATCGAACTCGTTCCTGCATGCTTGTCAGTCCCAGACCTCGCCCCTGGATGGCCGAGTTAAGATCGAATCCTCTCCCCGAATCGCGAACGAGGAGATGAATCTCGCCGTCGGCTTCGTGTAACCGGACCTGGACATGCTTTACTCCGCTGTGTTTGCTCGCATTTCGCAGTGCTTCCTGGAGGACTCGAAAAAGAGCGAGCGAAACATCAGACGGCAAGGGCAAATACAAACCATGGCTTTCGAAATCGATCTCTATGTCGTGTTGCTGGGCGAAATCGTGGCAGGTGCTTTTGATGGCTGACGCCAAACCCAAAATTTCTAATCTTGCAGAGTGCAGATTGTGCGACATGGTTTGCACGTCGGCCGTCAGACTCGTTGCCTGTCTCAGCAATTCAGATACATCACCAAAAACTTCCGGAGGCAGCTTTTCAGACAGTCGAAGTCTATCGAGTTCGATTGCCAATAAAGACAGGCGCTGACCGATATCGTCGTGTAATTCTCTGGCGATCCGGACGCGTTCTTGCTCCTGCGAGTCAATCAGTTTTCGACTCATCGTGGAAAGCGCCTCTTCCATCAGCTTGCGCCGGGTGATGTCCTCAGCCAGGATGAGAATTCCTCCCACGGTACCTTCTGCGGTCTTCCAAGGGCGAACTTCCCAACGCGCCCAATGAGGACCGTCTTGCCCCTCCCAACGGTCTTCGTCAGCTCGGAGGGTTTCTCCCGCAAGGCAGCGACGATGAATCTCTTTCCAACGCTCCGGCATGTCTGGGAAAATCTCATGGTGCAGACGCCCTAGTATCTGCGCTCTGCCAGGTAAATAATCCGAACACCAGCGGTCGCTGACCTGCAAATAGCGCATGTTACGGTCGAGCATCGCGACCGCCGCTGGCACGTTCTTGACAAAGGTTTTCAGCAGTTCTTCGCTGGATTGCAGCAATGCCGACTGCACTTCTAAAGTACGGTTGAGCTCAATGAGCGCCTCTTCTGCTCGTTTGCGGTCGGTTATGTCGTGCAAAATACACGCGGCTCGGTCAATCGTTCCGTCAGTACCTTCAATCGGAAAGTACGACAGCAATAAATCTCTCTTGCCAACTTCCGGAAACGAAAACTTTCTTTCGTACTTGACCACCTTTCCCTTGAAACACTCATCCAGCTTGGGCTTGATGACCGTCTCAAATATTTCCTGGTTCAGTACGTCAGGGAGGAGATGCCCCACAACTTGCTCCCTCGTCATACTCCGCATCTTCAGATATTGACGGTTGGCAAGCAAAAGGCGGTATTCCCGGTCAACAACCCCGATGATATCCTCCGCGCCCTCGACTGCTTTCTCATACTCTCGCAGTCTTTCCTCCGCCCGCTTGCGCTCTGTGACATCTACATTTATGCCGAGCATTCGTGAAGGCTTGCCAGACTCATTCATAAGAGCCTGCCAGCGTCCGGCGATCCAATGGACACTCCCATCAGGCCAGACTGCCCGCCATTCTCCCTGCGTCGGCAGTCCGGTTTTCAATGCCCAGTTATTCAACGCGACGACTCCTGCTCGATCATCGGTGTAAACCAGATTCTCGAAGGCGGTCTGCGTTCCTCCAAATCCGCCCCGCGGCAAACCATACAACGCCTCCAGTTCCGGGGTCCAGGCATTCACTCCGCCCTCGAAATTCCATTCAAAAGTTCCTATGCGAGCGGCTTGTTGTGCCAATCGCAGACGCTCCTCGCTGCTACGTAGCGCCTCTGCTGCCCTTTTCTGTTCCGTGATGTCCTCCACCATCGCGAGCACGAGCGGCGCGGAGCGGCTGTTTAGTAAAGAGAGACTCAATCGTCCCCAGATCAGGGAGCCGTCTCGCCGAAAATACCGTTTGTCCAGCTGGTAATGGTCGATCAACCCTTCTTTCAGCTTCTGGAAGAGCTCCCAATCCTTTTCAGCATCCTCGCGGGGAGAGAAATCGACGCAGCGCTTGCGGCGCATTTCCTCCTCGCTGAAACCCAGAAAAGAGCAAAATGCCGGGTTCACGAACAGGGGCTGCCCCTGCAAATTCTCTACCGCAATCCCTATGGGACTTGCGTCAAAAACATCACGAAAGAGTTGCGTGTCTGGCGTTCGGCTTTGTGCTGGATTTCTCACATGGCACCCAACTTTCGATTTTGAACGCGGGATTGCAGTTACAGGACAGGCGCATCAAAGGGAGAGAAAGGGAATTCTGATCGCGAAGTGATCAGCGCTATCATTACCGATCAAAAAGCTCATGCATGTCCGGGACATACCACCTCTAGCATACAACAGTAGAATGCAATTATAGACACAACGGGTTCGAGGTCAAGTCAGCACCGCGCCGGGGTGACGTCAACGGGACAACTGGAGTCGGTGCGCTCGCCCATTCGACGGACTGAGGCCCTCAAGCGCCAGGCCGAAATCGCCGGGGCTGGCAGATCAGTACTCCGCCGCCAGCTCTTTTGCGGTCAATACTTTCCTGTGGGTCAGGTTGGGTGGTGCAACGTCGGGATTGAGGCGGCATTCGACAGAAGAAGCTTGCAGTCCGAATTTTCCTGCAACCTCGATGACGGCTCGGTTATCTATGCAAGTACCCGAGAGATGAGTCCTCACCGCGGAGGAAGTGATCTGCTATGGCAACCGTTCCGAAGTTCCGCATCGATGTCGACATTCACAATCTGTTGATGCATTCTTCCAACCAAGGGCCCCGCCCTGCCCTTGTG
>Ga0123356_10004147_pt1 | contig 15037 bp, 13 predicted proteins | sample TergutEmb28metaG_2_FD_92546 | JGI IMG/M metagenome (GOLD analysis project Ga0123356, IMG submission 92546) | Embiratermes neotenicus P3 segment gut microbial communities from Petit-Saut dam, French Guiana - Emb289 P3 | ecosystem: Host-associated > Arthropoda: Insects > Digestive system > Gut ... | reverse complement strand
GCTTTCGAGCTTTGGTTTTATAGAAAGGACAAACATGAAGAAAGCTGACATCCAGTTTTTGCAGGAACTCTGTGAAACACCTTCTCCCACTGGTTATGAATGGCCGGCAGCAGAACTATTGCGTAAGAGACTGAAGAAAACCGCAGACACCATTGAGACATCAGTAATGGGAAGTGTGCATGCAACACTAAAAGGCACAGAAAACGGACCTTCCGTGATGATTGCCGGACACATCGATGAAATCGGCTTGATTGTCAAATATATCGACGACAACGGCTTTGTCTATTTCGATGCTCTTGGCGGTGTAGACGCAGCTATTCTGCCGGGCATCCGTGTCAATCTCTACGCCACTGGCAAGGGTACTGGTGGAGCAAAGGATCCAACCAAGCTACGGGGCTTGATTGGTCGTAAGCCGATCCATCTGATTGAGGCTGACGAGCGCAAGAATGTCACTCCACTAGAGAAGCTCTTTATCGACTTCGGTCTCTCTGGTGAAAAAGCCAAAGAGATGATCCGCATCGGTGACTGTATGACCTTCGGAGTCGGATTCGAGCAGTTCGGTGATGGATTTGCCGTCAGCCGCGGCTTCGATGACAAAATGGGTGCCTTCATCGCAACGCTGGTGCTTGAAGAGGTTAAAAAGGCAGGCGGGGCTAAGGGCGATGTCATCGTGGCTGGAACAGTCCAGGAAGAAATCGGTCTACGCGGAGCAACAACCAGCACTTTCTTGCTTGACCCTGATATCTGTCTTTGTGTTGAGGTAGGACATGCAATTGATTATCCAGGTGTGGAGAAGAGCCGGTACGGCAACCTTGTTGCTGGTAAGGGACCGATTATCTCTCGCGGGCCAAACATCAATCCGGTATTCTTCGAGCGCCTGATCGACGCAGCTGAAGCAGCGAAAGCGCCCTATCAGGTAGATGCTGCTCCGCGCGGAACAGGAACTGATGCTAATGCCATGCAGCTGACTCGCGGTGGTAAGACGACAGCCCTGATCTCTATTCCGCTTCGCTACATGCATACTCCTAATGAAACCTTGAAGATAGAGGATCTGGATAGCGCAGTGAAGATGATTACTCGCTTTATCCTTGATCTTGACAGCGAGGTAGATTGGACTCCTGGCTGGTAAAGCTAAAATGGCAGTATGAGCAAGAACAAAAACAGCAAAGGCGCGGCAAGCAAAGCAGGTAGCAAGACAAAGGCTCCGAAAACGATTGCCAGAAACCGCCGTGCCAGCTTTGATTACGAACGGATTGAAACCTTTGAAGCCGGCATCGAACTGACCGGTACGGAGGTGCGCTCATTACGCGAAGGTGGTGGGCAGCTGACCGACACCTTCGCGATTATCCGAGCCGGTGAGGTTTGGCTGCTTGGCTTGCACATCAAGCCGTATAGTCATGGCAACCGGGCGAACCAGGACCCCGACCGCCGCAGACGACTACTGCTGCATAAAAAGCAGATCCGCTATCTGTCCGAGAAGGTGACGCAGGCAGGTTTAACGCTCGTGCCTTTCTCCATATATTTCAGTGTAAACAATCTGGTTAAGGTTGAGCTAGTGTTAGCGCGGGGTAAGAAGACGCATGACAAGCGATCTTCAATGATTGCCCGAGACAGTAAGCGGGAGATAGACAGGGCGCTGAAGGATCGTTCGCTGAGAGACTAACCATCACCGAGTCTGGCGACTTCGACGCATAATATCCTGCGCCATCAATCACCATTTTTATACTGCTTGCACCAGTTAACAGATTTAAGCCGAAATGCATATACAATATGCAGTAAGCGGTTATTGGTCTATCCGAAAAGGAGGTAGGGAATGCTAAGCACACGGGATAATTTTATGAGGTTGATCAAGGGGGAGGACGCTGAGTATCTCTCCACGTACAGTCTTTGGTGGGGGATGGCTTCACCTCCGTTCTTCCGGCCTGAGCCAAGCGAAGATGGTGTGATGAGGAGCATGTTCGGTGTCGAGATGGTCAGAGATTCTGGTGGTATTGTCGGCGCTGCAATGCCCAAGACGCATGACTTTGTGCTAACTGATATCACTAAGTGGCGCGACGTCATCAAGTTGCCCGATCCCAGCGAGATCAGCGACTCTGCCTGGCAGGATGCCGCGCAGCAGGCACGTGATAATCACAATCCTGACCTGCCGTTCGCTGGCGGAACAGGCCTGGGTGGGTTTTTCCAGAACCTGGTTGGCGTTATGGGCTTTACTGATGGCTTGATGGCATGCTTCGAAGAGCCAGATGAAGTCAAGGACATGCTTAATGCGATCTGCGACTACACAGTAGAGATGGCGAAGAAGTATGTTTACTACTACAGGCCAGACTACGGTACTTTCGGTGACGATATCGCTCATGAGCGCAACCCATTTGTATCTCTTGAGATGTTCAGAGATATCTTTGCGCCTGCATGGAAGCGCTACTATGATGTTTTTGTTGAGGCTGATATTCCAGTCGGTCATCATAACTGTGGCTACTTTGAGCCATTCCTAGATGATCTGGTTGGCATGGGCGTCAGCTTCTGGGATCCGGTACAGTCCTCGAATGACGTTTTTGGTATTAAGGAGAAGTTCGGACGCAAGCTGGTCATGTGCCAGGGTTATGATATCCGCTTCATCAAAGATGATACGACCGAAGAAGAGGTTCGCGCAACCTTCCGCGACTACATCTCTCGCATTGCCCCCGGCGGAAGCTATGCTTTCAACCGTGGCGGTATTGAGAACATGGTAGCAAACCGCGACATCGAGAAGCAGTTTATGCAGTGGATCTATGACGAATTCGATGAGATCAGGTACACCTACTTCTAGAAGCATCTTCAAGAAGCATCGTATAATCAGAGTGCCCTCGTCTGTATAAGCGGGGGCATTTTGCTGTAGTATTTGGAGCTCCGAGCGATGACTGGAGTTGGGTGTCAGGCGGTTGCCCAGACGGCTGCCAGGCGTGGGCAAGCGACAGAGATCTGCAGACCTCAGCCTCCGTGCACGCTAGTGAGCTAGCTTTTTCACAAAATTTCCACTTGGGAGACAAGAATCCGCTGGTTCGCTTGCTGCTCTGTTGCATATGCAACAATTTGGTTGCATATGCAACAGATTTTAGTTAGGTTGTAGAGATAAACCTAATAAAGCGGCAAAAACCTGTCGCCTAAGTGGAAATTTTGTGAAAAAGCTATTATGCTAGCTTATCAAGGCGCGCTGCGGGACAGGCATGGCAAGTGCGGCGACGGGACGGGTGCGGTTAGCGCAGCGACTGGAAGAGCGTGGCTAGCGCCGCGAGAGCGCGATAAACCGTGGCTAGTACGGTTAACGCAGCGACTGGAAGAGCGTGGCTAGCGCCGCGAGAGCGCTTGTCGCTGTAACCAACAGAATTGCCATACCGTTACAACATGCCAACTGACTAACAAGCTCCTGGCAACGCAACCGGATCAAAGAGCGATTTGCTAAACTGACTACATAGGTTTTGTCGTGGTAGCTTTGGCTAGGGTATGCGTTTACGTGGGAGCAGTTTTGGTAGATCAGACAGCTGATAGCACTTTGCCTGCAGATAATCAGGATGCCTTATTCGATTCACCAGATGGTCTTGGTGGCCATACACCTGAGCCTAGCCTTGTAGTCATTACCGGTATGTCCGGAGCAGGGCGCACCGAAGCAATGCGAGCCCTTGAGGATATAGGCTTCTTCTGCATAGATAATCTTCCCCCGTCGCTACTGATGAACTTGGTTGCTTTGGCTGGCCTGACCAGCTCAAATCGTAGGCGACTAGCTGTGGTATGCGACATCAGGGCACAGGAGTTCTTCAGCGAGCTGAATACCGAACTGGAGCGCATCCGCGAGATCGGTGTCAAGGTCACTGTTTTGTTTCTAGAGACCTCCTCTGAAGTCTTGCTGGCTCGTTACAAGGCGACACGTCGCAGGCATCCCCTGAGTGCAGACTCGAACACCATCAGCTCGGCTATCAATACCGAGCGTCGGCTGCTGGCAAGTATGCGCGAGATCGCCGACTTTATCATCGACACATCCAATACCGACACCCGTGAGCTGCGCCGCCGCATCCACCAGATCTTCAGCCAAACCTCTGAGCAGGCAGCGCTGTCTGTCACAATCTACTCTTTCGGATTCAAATACGGTATTCCCATGGAGTCAGACCTGGTAATGGACGTACGCTTTCTGCCAAACCCGCACTACGAGCCCGAACTGCAGGAGCTGACCGGCCTCGATGATCTGGTGCGCGCCTTCGTGCTTGAGTCCGGGCAAACGCAGCGCTTCTTAGAAAACTGGTTCAATCTGCTTGATGTGGTCATGCCTGGCTATGTGGCCGAAGGTAAGCAGCATCTGTTGCTGGCAATCGGCTGTACCGGTGGACAACACCGCAGCGTGGTATTAGTCGAGCGAACCGCGAATTATCTGATTGAGCACGGCTATAAAATCTCAGTCCTCCATCGCGACATTGCCATGGCAAATATTAGAGGGGCAAATGGATAAGAACTCCGTTAACCTGCAGCAGAGCAATGCCTCAATAGACACTGAAGACCTGGAAGGCTACCGTTGTGTGGTTATCGGTGGCGGCACCGGAGCACCGGTTAGCATCCGAACCTTGCTGAGTGTGAATGCCCAGGTCACTGCTGTTGTTGCCATGTCAGATGACGGAGGCTCAAGTGGGCTTCTACGCGAGCAACTAGGTATATTGCCGCCAGGCGATATCCGCAAATGCTTGGTCAGCATGGCTGCCGATCAAGAGTCGGTCTGGGTGCAGGCATTCACTCAGCGACTGCCATATGTTAACCACCACCCACTGGGAAACCTGATTCTCTCTACGCTGCTTGAGACATCTGGTTCATTACCGAAAGCTATCGAGTTATGTGAGCAGCTTCTGCAAACACGAGGGAGGGTTTATCCATCTACATTAGAAAGTATTGAGCTGGTTGGTCGTACCATTGATGGAAATGAGATCACAGGACAGGCTCATCTGACGCGATCTGAGAATGCGATTCATTCAGTTTGTCTAGAGCCTGCCGATCCGGAAGCTTACCAGCCGGCTTTGCAGGCGATCATTGACGCAGATCTGGTGGTATTGGGGCCGGGATCGCTATTTACCTCGATTATTCCGAACCTGTTGGTTCCGGGGGTGATCGATGCCATCAGGCAGAGTTCGGCTCAGAAGGTGTTCGTTTGTTCGCTGGCTGACACGCAGGGTGAGACGCGCGGTATGACGGCCTATCAGCATGCGGACGCTTTGCTCAGACATGGGATGCGGGGATTGCTCGATTATGTCGTGGTTCATGATCCTGAGCCTTTGCCGGATGAGTTAAGCTATATCAAACGAGTGCCGGTCGAAGATGACGACACCGAGCGTTTTGCAGACCTTGGTGTGAGGCTAATCGTCCGCTCGTTAGTTGATCCGATCAGACCAACCTGGCATAGCGTTGAAGCGCTAGGCAGGTTGTTCATTGATGTTATGTGTGAGGTAGCAGAGGCGTGACTGTAATGTCGTTTACAGCCGAAGTGAAAGACGAACTGAGTCGTCTGATTCCCGAGAGCCTGGCAGCCTGCAAGGCAGAGCTAGCAGCACTGATTCACATTCAAGGTCGTATTTCAGGCTCATATCGTCTTGAGCTTTCTACCGAGACAGCAGTAGTGGCGCGTACGATGGTGCGTTTTTTGCATGCGATCTATCAGCTGAAGACCGAAATCGGTACTCGAAAAAGTCAACTACATAAAACTTTCAGTTACCAGATTATCGTTCCGGCTCAGATCGGGCTGGAGCAGGCGCTGATCGATATGGGTATCATTGATAAAGAAGGCCATGAGCTGGGTATCGATCCGCGAATCGTGGCGCGTCCCGAGAATGCTGTCGCTTATATACGCGGCGCTTTTTTGGCTGGTGGCTTTATCTCGAATCCGCAAGGCGATTTTCATTTCGAGCTCAGCTGTCCGACCCAGGCTCTGGCAAATGGCCTGGTTGCTCTGATGGTTTCGTTAGGCATTCCTGCACGGTCGCTTAGCCGGCGCAATTCCTGGGTGCTGTACTTGAAGGGTGCCGAGCCGATCACAGATTTTCTGGCACTGGTCGGTGCGCACGCCAGCCGCCTGTCGATGGAGAATGTGCTGGTAACCAAATCCCTCAGGAATGATGTCAATCGCCGCCTGAATGCAGAGATGGCGAATCAGGCAAAGTCGATCGATGCCTCGCTTGAGCAGATCAAGGCGATTCGCCACCTGGCTGAGACGCGCCGACTTGAGACTTTGCCGATCGCCCTCCGGCAGCTGGCAGAGTTACGCCTGAACCATCCAGAAGTGTCGCTTAGAGAATTGGGAGAGTTGGCTAATCCACCGCTTTCGAAGTCGGCGGTCTATCATAGAGTAAGACGAATCGAGGCTATTGCCCGCGAAAGCCTGAACGCGGTAAAAGACTGATCAGGCAACCGTCTCGCAGGTAGGTCAAAGCCCACCTACGAGGCATCACCCACAGGCAATCCGCCTGCTGGCAACTGTCTCGCAGGTACCCGACACCCGGGTGCATGCAGGATCAAAGGTACCCGACACCCGGGTGCATACAAGGTGTTCACCAAAGCAGAGGTGAGTAGTGTAGGGGTCTCACCACAAGGTGGCAAACGAAAGGAGTATTCGATGACCATCAAAGCAGGAATCAGCGGACTAGGTCGCATAGGCAGATTGGCACTATACGCCATGATGAAAGACCCGGATTTCGAAGTCGTAGGTATCAACGACCTGACTAAAGTTGATGCCATTGCCCATCTTCTCAAGTATGACTCTGTGCACGGCAGGCTGTTTCAGACTGTGGAGAAGAGAGACGACGGCTTGGTTTTAGACGGCGCCTTTGTGAAGGGACTCTACTCTCGTGACGTCAGTCAGCTGAACTGGAGCGAGCTGGGAGCAGACATTGTGATTGAAGCCAGCGGCAAGCTAAACGATGCCGAGTCAGCCGGTGGACACATCACAGCTGGTGCGAAAAAAGTCATCCTGACTGCACCGGGTAAGAATGTCGACGCGACTTTTGTCATGGGTGTGAACGAGAAGGACTATGATCCTGAGAATCACCACATCGTCTCAAATGCGTCTTGTACGACAAACTGCCTAGCCCCGCTAGCCAAGGTGCTCCAAGACGAGTTCGGCATCGTGCGCGGATACATGAACACCATTCATGCCTATACCAACGACCAGAATATCCTTGACGGTACCCATAGCGATCTGCGCCGTGCAAGGGCTGGCGCGCTGTCAATCATTCCGACAACCACTGGTGCCGCTACATCGGTCGCCTTAGTGCTTCCCGAGCTTGAGGGCAAACTTGACGGATTTGCAACCCGCGTACCGACCCCGGATGCCTCAATGGTCGACCTGACCGTCGAGCTTGAGCGTGAGGTAACCATAGACGAAATCAATGCAGCCATGCTGGCAGCTGCCGAGGGTGAGCTCATGGGTATTATAGAATACTGCACCGACCCGATTGTCTCAGTCGACGTCATCGGCAACCTGCACTCATGCATCTTCGACGCCAACCTGACCATGGTCATGGGCGGTAAAAGCAATCTGGTCAAAGTCGTAGCATGGTATGACAACGAGCGCGCTTATGCGGTTCGTGTTGTCGACTTAGCTCGCCACATGATGACTGCTTAAAAGGGGGAGAAGATCATGCGTCTGGTCAATGAAGCAAACTTGAATGGCAGTAAGGTTTTGTTGCGTGTCGACTTCAACGTGCCTGTTGAAGACGGTAAGGTAGTCGACGACACCAGGATCCGAGCTGTTCTGCCAACCATCCGCTACCTGCTAGACAACGAGGCGCGAGTGATTATAGCTGCGCATCAGGGTAGGCCAAAAGGCGAGGGCTACGAGCGTGAATACACCCTGGCTCCGGTGGCTCTGGCACTGGGTGAGATACTGAAGATGCCTGTGCCACTGACCCATGATGTACTGGGCATGCAGACTACAGCAGACTGCGAAGCATTGCTGCCTGGACAGGTGCTGATGCTTGAGAACCTGCGCTTCGATGCTCGCGAGCAAGAAAACGACGCAGAGTTCTCGCGCGAACTTGCTGCCTTGGCTGATGTCTATGTCAATGATGCCTTTGCTGCATCGCACCGTGCACATGCTTCGATTGTCGGGGTTACCGAACTGCTGCCCAGCTACGCAGGCTTTTTGCTCTATCGCGAGATCGAGACTGTCCATCGCATGACTACGCGCCCCGAGCGCCCCTTTGTAGCGATGCTCGGAGGCTCAAAGGTATCCGACAAGATCGGCGTCGTCGAGTCGTTGCTGGATGTAGTCGATGGCATGGTTATCGGTGGCGCTATGTGCTTCACGTTTTTAGTTGCTTCCGGATACTCAGTCGGAACCTCTCTGGTCGAGCCAGACTGGGTCGATTGGGCAAAAGAGACAATGCAGAAAGCTCTGGATAAGAACATCAAGATCATGCTTCCGATTGACATTGTCACAGCATCAGCGATCTCTGAGGACGCTGAGACGAGCATCTACTCGATAGATAGCATACCGGATGATCAGATGGGGCTCGATATCGGACCTGCAACTGCAGAAGCATATGGTGAATATATAAGTGAGGCACGCACAGTGCTCTGGAATGGCCCGATGGGAGTTTTTGAGATTGACAAGTTTGCCATGGGAACCCGCAAGGTAGCTACGGCTTTTGCCATGAACCAGAAAGCAACGACCATCATCGGTGGCGGAGACTCCATTGCTGCAATCAACAAGTTCGGCTACGACGACCTGGTTACCTTTATCTCTACAGGTGGCGGAGCCTTACTGGAGTTGCTTGAGGGCAAGGTGCTACCGGGTGTTGCTGCACTGGAGTGACGCACGAAGGTGCCGCGGGTACCGCGCGCGACGGATCGCGAGTGCCGAGCGCGACGACCGCGACGACCGCAAGCGCCGGAGTTTGAAGCAAGTGAATACTAACTACTAGAGGCTAATAAAGCTAGGAGGATCAAATGGCAGAGCGCAAGCCATTGATTGTTGCGAACTGGAAGATGAATAAAACCGCTGACGAAGCTGATATTTTAGCAAAGGATCTGCTTGGGCAGCTTGATGTTACGATAGTCGGGCAACTTGACCTGGTGCTGTGCCCAACATTTTTGAGCATCACTACTGTTGCATCAGCACTCAAATGTGACGGAAGCGAAGCAGGTGTCGAAGCACTACCAGAAATACTCTTGGGAGCCCAGGACGTCTACCACGCACCAGATGGCGCTTTCACTGGAGCTATCAATGCCCGGATGCTTGCAGCTGCCGGGGTCAGCTACTGCATCGTGGGTCACTCCGAAAGACGTCAGAACTTCGGTGAGACCGATCAGACTATCGCACCGAAGCTGGTCGCACTGATCCAAGCCGGTATTGTACCGATTCTTTGTGTTGGCGAGAGTTATCTGAATCGCAGGGCAGGTGCGTCCGATGCACAAGCCTATGTACTCAGCCAGGTCTGTGTTGCCTTAGAGGACGCGCTTGCACAGGGTCTGCAACCCAGTGAGGCTACCCTGGCGATTGCCTATGAGCCTATCTGGTCAATCGGTACTGGTCAAAGCGCAACACCTGAACAAGCGCAAGAAATAGCTACTGCTATCAGAGGCGAGCTGTCCTTCGTGCTTGATAAAGAGCTGGCTCAAAGCACTCGGGTGCTTTATGGTGGCTCGGTCAACTCGGGTAACGTTGCAGAGTTCGCCATGATGCCAGACCTCGACGGCTGTCTGGTCGGTGGAGCCTCCTTGGACGCCACTGAATTCTCGCAGCTCGTAACGAACTATACTGCAGCCAGATCTTAAGTAGCGGTCGAAAGGCGGTCAAAATGGCCGAAGCAGACAAAACAGACAATGCTGCCAGAAACACTGTGCCAGCCAAGCCAGACAACGCAGCCAGCAAAGCTATGCCAACAAGGCTTCCAGCTTTGCTGGTGATTCTTGATGGCGTTGGCATAGCACCTCCAAGTAATACGAACGCCGTGACATCAGCTGATGCTCCATTTCTGCATCAACTTTTCAGTGGCAGTATCTGGCCATATCGCACCTTATCAGCCAGTGGCCGTGCAGTCGGATTACCTGATGGCCAAATGGGAAACTCAGAAGTCGGACACCTGAATATCGGCGCGGGACGAGTAGTCAACCAGGAGCTGACACGTATCGACCTGGCCATTGAGGACGGTACTCTGTGTACAAACGGGATTTTCGTCGAGACCATGCTGCACTGCGCCAGTCAAGACAGGTGTTTGCACCTTATCGGCCTACTCTCCGACGGGGGAGTGCACAGTATGAACACACATATACAGGCTTTAGCCGCTATGGCAGCCGCTTCTGGCGTGAAAAGATTAGCATTACACGCTTTGCTCGACGGGCGTGATGTCACACCTGACAGCGGCATCGACTACGTTCAGCAAATCGAGCAGTTTTTGCAGCATCTCGAAGCTGAACACCCTGGCCTTGACGCCAAGATAGCCACAATCGGTGGCAGGTACTACGGCATGGATCGCGACAATCGCTGGGAGCGGGTAGAGCCTGCTTGGAAAGCCATGGTCACTCCAGATGCCGAGGATGTGCGTCTGGAGCCAGAAGCCAAGGCATCTGAGCTGGTCAAGGAGTCCTACGCCAATCAGGTGCTTGACGAATTCATGTTGCCAGTTGCCATCAGCACAACCGGCATTCAGGATGACGACGCGATAATCTTTTTCAACTTCCGCCCCGACCGTGCCCGCCAGATGACCCGCGCACTGATCGACCCAGACTTCGACGGCTTTGACAGACCACGCATACCGCGCGTCAAATATGTCTGCATGACCGAGTACGACATCGAATTCGAAGCCCTTGGCGCCCGTGTCGCCTTTGCCAAAGAAACCCTCGACTTCGTGCTAGCCGACTATCTAAGCCAGCTGGGCCTGCGCCAGCTTCACATCGCAGAAACCGAGAAATACGCCCATGTGACCTTCTTCCTAAATGGCGGAATTGAAGAAGCCAAACCAGGTGAGCAGCGCATTCTGATACCCAGCCCGAAGGTCGCCACCTACGACCTCCAACCCGAGATGAGCGCCAACGAGGTTACCGAAGCCCTTATCCACGCTATTAAAACCGACGCAGCTGACGTTTTCATCGTCAACTACGCCAACGGTGACATGGTCGGTCACACCGGCATCCAGTCCGCCGCTGAACAGGCGATAACAGCCGTCGATCGCTGTCTTCAGCAGGTGATAGACACCGTGCTCGAAGCCGGTGGGGTAGCCATCGTGACTGCCGACCACGGCAACGCCGAAGAGATGGTGGATGAGGAAGGCAACACCTGGACAGCACACTCGATGTCCCCGGTTCCCTTGACGATTATTGGGGATAAAACCATCGCTCTTGACCTGGAAGCTGATGGGCGATTGTCAGACATCGCTCCGACACTTCTTGACCTGATGGGGTTAAAGATACCTGAAGAGTTCACCGGCAAGTCGCTAATAATTCGCTGAGAGGACAACGCGTTTCGTGAATGCAGCGCGAAGCGCGGCACCTTCAAAGTATACTGTGCATGCTGTTTCTGCTTCAGGAGCTGTTCGTGCAGGTTGAACATGATCTTCTAAAGATGTGTAATTGAGTGCTGATTCTGCTTGGATGACGCTGAATGCTGATACACTTGCCAAATGGAGAAAAACTCAGAAGGAATCGATTCTATTCCAGAACAAGAACAGAATAGCCAGCCAACCGCTCCTGTCAAAGCTGAGAGTGTTGGAGAATCTGGCGATAGCAGGGTCGATAGCAGAAGCAGCGACCGTGTTGATCGTCTTGGCAACGAGAAAGTCGGAAAACTGCTGCTAGAGTTTGCTATTCCGGCAATTATTGGCATGATGGCCAATGGTTTGTACAACATTATCGACGGCATTTTCATGGGTCAGGGAATTGGCGAGGTCGGCTTAGCGACAGCGACAGTTTCGATGCCGATAATGTTTTTCTCAATGGCGATTGCCACTCTTTTTGGTGCGGGCGGAAACGCTTTGCTAGCATTGCGGCTGGGTGAAGGTAAGCGTGATGAAGCCGATCGGATTCTTGGGGTCTGTTTTACCATGTATGTTATCGTTGGCATTATCTGTACCGCATTTATCCTGATTTTTATGGGAACACTGCTTAGGATCTCTGGTGTTGATGATGCGATCTATGAGTCATGCGAGACTTTTCTGCGTATTATTGCCTACGGGATGATTCTGCAGTTCTTCGGCATGGGCTTTAATAATTTCATTAGGACGGCTGGGGACCCTAATCGGGCGCTTTATACTATGGTGTCGGGTATCGTTGTCTCGACTTTCTTTAACTGGTTGTTTGTACTGCAGTTTCATTGGGGCGTGGCTGGGTCTGCTTGGGCAACCGTGCTGGGGCAGGGAACCAGCTTTGTAATGGTGATGTTTTACTTTACTTTGAGCAAAAAGTCGCCTTTCAAACTGAGGCTGAAAGCAATCGGCATCGACGTTAAGATATTCACAAGAATCATAACCTTGGGATCTGCTTCTTTCATCATGTCGATCGCCGGATCGATTATCGCCTTGTACACCAACAACCTGATAGCGCACTATGGCAGCCTGTCACCGATCGGCTTGAGCGGCGCATTCGCAGCTGTCGGTGTGATCGGGCGAGCCTCCCAGGTGACTTTCTTCCCAGTGATGGGTGTTGCAGTAGCTGCGTCGCCGATCTTTGGCTTTAACTATGGAGCAAAGAACTTCGAGCGTGTAAAAACCACGTTCTGGACCGCTTTTAGGTGGATAACCATAATCGGAACTGCTATTTGGGTACTGGTTCGAATGTTTCCTGAGCAGATCGTCATGATATTCGGCATAGAAGGTGAGCTATTGGCTTTTACTGCTCACGCCCTCAAGGTGCAGATGTTCATGGTTCCTGTCATGGGATTGCAGTCGGTATCAGCGAACTTCTTTCAGTCATCCGGGCAGCCATTCAAGTCACTGGTGCTTTCAATGTCCCGCCAGATTCTGTTTATGGTGCCGCTACTCTACATTCTTCCGATCGTACTTCCGCAGATATCGTCCCAGTTCATTGGGCTTGATGGCTTGTACTGGGCATATCCATGCGCTGACGGTTTGTCGGTAATCATCGCCGCGCTATTCATGCGCCGGGAATTCGGCCTGATTAACAAGCAGATAATAGAACGCGACGAAGAACGATTGGCAATGGTCGCAGGGTAAGCGGATTGCGTCGCGCAGCCGGTTGCGTTGCACCCGGCTCCCACGCCCCGTACGCCACCGCGCACAGCTTGCATCCGGCTCCCACGCCTCGTACGCCACCGCGCACATACTGCGTAGACACCTTTGCTCCGCTTGAAAAAGCTGCAGTGGAACTATAAGCCGGATTCTGTCATGGAGAACCATTTATCTGGGAGCAGCGTCACCGCTGCCCTCTAGCGGGCTACCCGAGCGCTAGTCGGGCCAACCTTAGGCGCGCTCCTATTTGCCCTTGCTTCAGATGGGGTTTGCCAAGCCGCCACGTTACCGTGACGCTGGTGCGCTCTTACCGCACCGTTTCAGCTTTTCTTCTGCTTGTCAGTAACAGTGTCCAGTTGGTTGCCCAAAGCTAGAGGTTGCAGAAGAGTTTTCTTTTCTGTGGCACTTTCCGTCAGGTCACCCTGCCCAGCCGTTAGCTGGCATCTTGCCCTGCGAAGTCCGGACTTTCCTCACGCTTGCGAAAGCGCGCAGCTCTCCGTTCCACTGCATTGCGAACAGTATAGCCATTTGCTCCGGTTCGTCCAGTCTGGCTGCATCTCAGCCAGAAAGGCACGCTGCAAAGGTGACGAGCACCCTTCCAGAGAACCTCTTGCAGCATGTGCTATTTGCTCTTGCTCAATTTGTATACATAGAGTATTGTTTCAGCATTCATCAATCAGGGATGGAGGAGACATGCAACCTGACAGGCAAGAAGTCGCAAATCGTATAAGATCACTCCGTGACGACCTTGAGTTGACCGTCGAGCAGATGGCAGAGCTCACGGGGCGTAGTGTTGACGAGTACATAGCGCAGGAATCAGGCGAGGCTGATTTCGACTTCACCTTCCTGTACAAGTGCGCACAGGCTTTCGGCGTCGATGTCATAGAGATTCTGACAGGTGAGGCTCCGAAACTGACCGGCTATGAGCTAACCCGCCAGGGCGAGGGGCTATCAATAATGCGCCGTCACGGTTTTGAGTACTTGCATCAGGCTCCATTTTTTAAGGATAAGCTCACGGAACCTTTTATCGTAACAGCTCCCTACCTGGAAGAAGAACAAAATCAACCGATTCACCTTTCGTATCACCGTGGACAAGAGATCGACTTTATAATCTCTGGACGTATGAGATTCGCCTACGAGGATCATATCGAGGAGCTGTCAGCAGGTGACACCTTATACTATGACTCCAGCAGAGGCCATGGGATGATTGCAATCGGTGGCGAACCATGCATCTTCCTGGCTATAGTTATCAAGCCCCAAGATGAGGATCCATCGGATAGCATCAACATTCCTTAGGCGCTTTTTGTGTCAGACACTAGAAGCGCCGCGAGACTAAAGGTGATGCAACAGGAGGTAACCCTAATACCGATATGGAGACTTTAAAATGCGTGAGATTTATAAACGATATAGCAATGAAACCTTCGATCAAAATGGCTTATTAACCGAATACAGCCTACATTGGCCAAGCACTTACAACTTTGCATATGATGTAGTTGATGACATTGCCTTGGCAGAGCCTGATCGAACAGCTATGGTCTGGTGCAATCCCGAGCAAGAGGAGCATGTATTCAGTTTTGCCGACCTTAAATACTGGAGTGATAAAACCGCGAACTTCCTAGCACGTGCAGGGGTAGAGCAAGGTGACCTGGTTATGGTCATTCTTCGTCGCCACTACCAGTTCTGGTTTGTTGCATTAGCGCTGAATAAGCTTGGTGCAGTGTTAGTACCTGCAACATTTATGCTAAAGGAGCATGACGTTGCCTATCGGGTTAACTCGGCAGAGATCAAAACAGTGATCTGCACCGATCTGCCTGATATCGCCGAAGTCATTGATAACAGTCTGGTTG
>Ga0123356_10004146_pt1 | contig 15038 bp, 12 predicted proteins | sample TergutEmb28metaG_2_FD_92546 | JGI IMG/M metagenome (GOLD analysis project Ga0123356, IMG submission 92546) | Embiratermes neotenicus P3 segment gut microbial communities from Petit-Saut dam, French Guiana - Emb289 P3 | ecosystem: Host-associated > Arthropoda: Insects > Digestive system > Gut ... | reverse complement strand
TTCTTGGTTCTTCAGTTCGTGTACTCAAAAAATTCACCTCCCAATATACTACGGAAAAGTAAACAACAATAGAGCCGGATAACCGCTCATAAACATATGTTGTTGTACGACACCAATAACACGTCCACACAAAAACACACACAACCACCCAGCAACAAGTCAAAGCGCCTATGTGTTATGTTAAGCTATATTTGGGAGTCTAGCTAATGGTTGGGTATGCCGATAAAGATTCTCTTGATTAATCCGCCTCAGACATTTTATCCCGGTTGTGAGCTTCCGGCAGGTAACTTGCCCTTGGGGTTGATGTCTATAGCCGCTGTGCTTCAGCGTGCTGGTTATGAGGTGGAGTTATTGGACGCTTTCTTTATGGGTGCGGGTAGGGCTGGTGGTGAGATTGTTACTTTTGGGTTGTCTTTTGTGCAGATAGTGCAGCAAATTCAAACCCGTAAACCCGATATTGTGGGTATTTCGGGGCCATTCACTAGCCAAATTGGCAATGCCATTCAAACCAGTCAAGCAGTCAAAGAAGCAAACCCAAAAATTCTAACCGTTGTGGGCGGCCCACACGTAACATTGGTGCCCAAAGAGTTCCTCGAACAAACTCCAACTGTTGATATTGTTGTTTGTGGGGAAGGGGAGTACCCGATGCTAGAGATCGCCCAATACCATCAGGGCAAAAAGGCACTTGGCGAAATCAAAGGCATTGCATATCGCCAAACAAATGGAGTAACTCTAAATCCTCCAGCGCCGTTTATTGATGATCTTGATGGGTTGCCTTATCCGGCTTATGATTTAGTTGATATGGAGCAGTACCTAAACCCCAAACACATTGGGTACCGTAGCTTTCAAAAGCATGCCATATCGATGGTGACCAGTCGGGGCTGTCCGTTTAATTGTTGCTTTTGTGCGGTACATCTCCACATGGGCCGAGTTTTTCGTGCCCACTCCGCCAAATATGTCCTAGACCATATCCAATATGTCGTGAACAAGTTTGGTGTACAAAATATCTTTTTTGAAGACGACAACCTCACCTTGGATCTTAAGCGCTTTGAGGCTATATGTGATGGTTTAATTGAGCGAAACATAAAAATTGGCTGGGAAACTCCCAATGGCGTTCGTGCTGACTGTCTCAACTTAGCACTGCTTAAAAAGATGAAACGCTCAGGTGCGAAGAGTGTTTTTGTGGGTGTGGAATCAGGTGATCAGCAAATCCTAGACCAGGTTATCTGTAAGAGTCTTGATCTTGAGGCGGTGGTAGAGTTTGCTAAAAACGCTAAAACCATCGGATTAAAGACTGGGGCTTTCTATATTATTGGTTTTCCGGGGGAGACTAAGCAGAATATGTTGCGTACTGTTGATTTTGCGCTGGGGTTGAAGCGCAAATATGATGTGGGGATGCATTTGTTTATGGCCACACCCTCCTATGGGACACCGCTCTATGAGCTCTGCAAATCTAAGGGGTATATTGCGGTGGATTTGTCTTGGGATGAGTTTGCGGCGGCGCGTCAGCCCAGTGGTATGCCCCTTATTACAACCGAAGAGTTTGATCCTGCCGAAGTTAAGGCTATTGCTGCTGAGGCGCTTGCTCAGTACAGGCGGCTCTCGTTGGTGAATCATCTTAAACATCCTAGGAAGGCTTTGGGGACGGCTTTGGCTCAGCCACAGCTTATTATAAAGTATATCAAGAGTCTGACTAAATAATTGCTTTTGATTATATGCTTGCATGACATCTGTAGAAAATCATATCAAGAATTGTTGTAGATGTGTGGAAATGACAACATTTATATTGAAACACGTGACAAGTTAGTTTAGTGACTTGCAAAATGAAGCGAGATGAAGCAGTCGCGTGTCTAAAAGACATAAACAATTGTTGCCGACAAATGTGCCCTGATGCCATCACCCTTATAAATTCTCCAGCCAACGACCCCCTCTCCATCGGCTACCAAGTTCACATCCAAACAACCCTAGATAACGAAACAAAAACCCAACTCCAAACCATAACCAAAGAACACCACCTAGCCGTCAAAGAAGAACCCCACAAAGTTGTCATCTACCAACCCAAACCCCAAACAAAAATCTAAACACCAAAAACAACAACTAATTCTCTTTAGACAACGCAACCCAAACGGCATCTAATCTTTTACCCAACAAACACCCAGAACACCCCCTAAACGACCCTTCTCAGCTCACTTTTCAACTAAAACTAAACGGTTGCTACGCAGACAAACCAATTAGCTACTAAGTAGTGTGCCCAATCTGCCTGGCTGCTTGTGTTTGTTAGTATATGCCGGCTTGATGGAAGTAATAGTTCTCCTCTTTTTTAGAGCCAAAACTCCGAACTCCATCCTTTCGAAGCTGACTACGTAGTTCCTCGGCGTATTCTTGGGTAATTTCACCTTTTTGTTGCAGATAAGCAATAATCTCCTCTGCCTGCTCCACCGTATCGCATCGACGCAAAAAATCCACCGCCTCCGGATTAAACGCACGCAACTTGTCTGGCACCCGTGCCCGCTGTGGTAACTTCTCTATCTCATGCTCATGGTGATGGTGGTGGGTTTCGCCGCATTCACAAGCTTCTCGCTCCGTTGTTTCTGTATCTTCACAAACTCCCTCAATAGGCACCTGATTCTCGCCACCTTCCAGCTCACGATAGAGATTAGGAAACATTTTCCTAAGATCCTTCTTACTCACAGCCATAACAATCAATCACACAAAAAAGCCAAACGAGCTTTATGTGCTTTTTTGCCAACACCCCCACAACCACAAGAAAATACCTGCCAAAGACCCACCTGTAGCTTAATCTGTCTTGTTAACTGAAGCGGGTCAAAAAATGTATGCGACTAACAAATGTTTAATTGAACGTGACTTTCCAGCCTTAAAACCCAAAGCATCCGAACTATGCTTTGACCATAGTAGACATTACAATATGTGATAAACAATGCAGTGGAATACAATCCATAGGTCGAAAAAGAGCTAAATAATAACCAGTTTATTGCGCTTATAAGAACGAGTTGGGAAGCATTTCTGCAATTATTTATCTGCCTGTAGTATTTATTCAAACAGAACCGGCGCTTTTTTGCTGGCCATTGGTTAAACAAGTTATTTTGCTCATGTTTCTATAGCAAGGCAAGTTGTATTGGATGTGGTTTGAAGAACGGTTGTTGTAGTGTTAACCTGCATCCCCAAATCGTTGATTTTGAGGCGAGGAACTGTACCTGACCGATAAATCCCGAACTTTGCAAGAGTTTCTTAAAGTTGGGTGTTTATCATCGTTTGGTGATGGTTTGGTAGAGTTCTACGGTTTTTTCTGCGATTTTGTTCCAGGTGAACTCTGCTAAGACGCGTTTTCGACCGTTTTTGCCCAGTTTGGTTGCCCAATTATTCGTCTCAAGTGCGCTGGTTACGCCCCAGGCAATATCACTTGGATTAAAGGGGTCAATGTGGTAGCCGCACTGTTCTGGTCCGCAGCAAATTACAATCTCTCGCATCCCACTTACCCCTGAGGCGCCCACCACTACCGGTTTTTCCATACTCATAGCCTCCAGAGCAACAATACCAAAGGGCTCATAAAAACTAGGAAACACGGCAATATCACAGGCCGCGTAGTGCAGTATACGCTCTTCTTCGGGGATAAAATCAAAACAAAACTTGACATACTCTCCCATCTTGGTTATGGCTGTGAGATTAGTGAGATATTCTTGCAGATCACCCACACCCACAATAACCAGTTTGGCTTGGGGCATTTTTGCTAATATGTGAGGCATGGCTAAGATGAGTTTATCTACGCCCTTTACTCCGACTAGACGGCCTATGAAGAGTAGCATATAATCATCAGGTTTTATATCATACTTGGCACGCAGGCGCGCTATGTCTTCTTTGGCTATGTTTGCGGGATTATACTTCTCAGGGTCCACTCCGTTGTAGCTGACCTGAATCTTTTCCCTTGGAAAACCCAACCCCACCAGTTCATCTTTCATGGCATAAGAAACGGTGACCACCATATCAGCCATCTTGGCGGTGCGTAACTCAATGTTGCTGACTACTCCTGAACCCGTACCCATAGTGCGCCCCTTCTCGGTTGAGTGCACATGAAACGCAAACGGCAACCCTGTCTCACGCTTAACTGTTGTGCCTCCCATGGCTGAGAGCCAATCATGCGCCACCACCACATCATAGTGCATCCCCTCTTGGCGAATCAAATCATTGATCAACTTGGCCGCCGAGAGATAATTATAAACCATCAACTTACCAAACAAACGTTGCCCCCGACCCCACTTCCTAATATCCTCCGAAATAACATCAGGCAACGAATCAGAAATATCAATATGAAGAGGTCGATGAACCTCAATCCCCCGCCAAATCTCACGAACCGGCATCGACCCTCCATCATCATTCATCGTAAAAACCGTAACATCATGATCATTTAAAACAAACCGACGTGTAATCTCCGCACCATAAGTACCCAACCCACCAACAATCTTGGGAGGAAACTCGTAGATAAAAACCGCAAGTTTCAAACAAGTCACCACCAAACAAAAAGAAACCTCACTACAAAAACCTTACCCCACCCACACCCATACCACCCACCCATACAACAAACCCTGCAGGGTACAGAAAAGTTTGATTAGCCCCGAACCTATAGTTGGTAGGTTCTGCTATGAGTCTCTCTCCTATTAAACAAGAAATTCTTTCCTCAATGCTTCTAAACGCTCACCCCCAAACAGCTCAAGATATCGCCCAAAATATCCAAAAAGAACTCCAGCCCGTCACCATAAACCTCCTAGGCCTCCAAAACATGGGCTATGTCCTAAATGAAAAAGACCACTACACCCTAACAAAAAGCGGTAAACAAATTCTGGGTATACCTGAGATTACCAAAGAGAAAGCAGAAGCCATTCTCGCATACGCACCCCACGATAAAGCCTTCAACTTTTACACACCAGACAACCAACCACTCCACATCCATGCTCACAACCTGCGGGATTTTGCCACTAAACTTGAAAAAGTTGATCTTGCCTCAATTGAACTTCACCTAACCCGCGGCGACTTTGAAACCTGGTTTAGTTGCCTAGGCGATGAGGAACTCGTCAAAAAAACAATTCTTCTCAAACAAAAAAACCTCCCAAGCAAAGAACTACGCAACCAACTCCAAACCATAACCCAACAACGCTACATAGAACTCGCCAAACTCGCAGACATACCCATCCCAACCGAACATGACCACACTCACCAACATCATCACTAGCTAACATACCTATTTTTGGTTACCCAGACCACCATGTGTTGGTCTGATTTCTGAGACAGCGGTTAAAAAATAAAAATAAATAAAGAAAGAAAAGACGGTTAGGTTATGTGGCTGTAGACGGGGTGGCCTTTGAATTTGAGGTTGGTTTCTGACCACTCGACGCTTCCGCTTGGGAGTCTTGTGCAGAGGGATTTGACAATGGCGCCTGTTGGTGTGAATCTGACGCCGTCTAGCATTTCGCCTTTGGTGACGCCTGATGCTGCAAAGATCATCTCATTGCCTTTTGCTAATTCGTCTTCGGTGTAGGTTTTGTTTACGTCAACTCCTGCGGCTTCTAGTCTGGTGAGTCGGTTGGCGTCGTCTTTTTTGTCGCGCCAGACTTTGACTAGCATGGTGCCGCCTAGGCATTTGACTGCGGTGGCTGCGATGGTGGCTTCGGCTCCGGCTCCTGCGCCTATTAGTAAGTCGATGCCCGAGTTGGGCAGGCAGGTGACTATGGAGCCTGCGATGTCGCCATCGGTTATCAAGATGAGCCGTACGCCCATTTTTCTGAGACGCTCAAGCAGGCCTAGGTGGCGTTCTCGTTCGAGCATGATTACGGTAAAGTTGGAGAGGTCTAAGCCTTTGTTTTTTGCGACGGTTTGTACAATTTCTTCAAAGGTCATATCAGCCGATAGTTTGCCCCTAGATTGGCCATCGGTGGCGATTTTAAAGTAGTATCCATCATCGGGTAATACTTGGAGGCATCCTGCGGGCGCGCAGGCTAATGCTGAGATGGCATCTTTTTTGCCCTTGGAGGTGGCGGTGGTTCCATCGACTTGGTCGATGACAAACTCTACTTTTGGGCCATTGCCGGTGCCAACTTTTTCTTTGTAACTAAAGGCTGGTGCATTGTCTTTGGGGCCTTCACAGCAGATGACCTCGCCGTCTACCTCGGTTTGGTTGAGAACCGCTCGGGAGAAGTCTAGTGCGGTTTGGTCTACTTTATCGGAGTCGCCTTTGCCTATGTGAAGCGCTGCTCCCACGGCTCCGGCTATGGTTATACGCGTTAGAGATGGAGATAGTGATCTAAGAGATGTCATGTTAGTTCTTCCTCTGAGTTTGCCATAAATCTACAAATTCCATATAATTCTGAGCAATCTTTTCAGCCGCCTGTGCTCTATCTATTTTGTTGGTTCTAAATTCGACTAGGGGATCCCAAAATATAGTCCGCCCAACCGCAAACCCAATAATGCCCGGTATGCTGGCGCCTACTTTGAGCCACTCTTGAACCTTTTCTTTAGATTCTCCTCGTCCTAGGGTGATGACGCCTGCTTTGCGTCCATTGCTTTGCGCCTGTGCAACAACAGCTTTGGCTGACTCGGGCTTATCTACGCCTTCGAGTTTCCAAATCGCCGGTTCCACACCCGCATCTTGGATTTGCTTTATACTCTCAACCATAAGCTGAGGCCGTAGCTCAGTGTCATATTTCTCCTTTGACCCGCCTAACTTGGCTAACTGTTCCGAGGTAGCCGGCACAATAAGCTCAAAGAGAAACGGTCGATTGGTCGCTATGAGATAATCACTGAGCTTTTTAAGGCGTTGCAACTGGCGCACATTGAGTGTTGCTTCGCTCTCAGGATTGTAGCGCACCAACACCTTTAGAAAAGTCGGCTCAAATGCCTCAATATGTTTGCTGAATTGATCGCCGTATTCAAAGTCAAATTCATCCTGGCCAGATTTTTCTGCCGGCATAGCAAATTGGAACCCTTGTTGCTTGGCTTCCCGAAGAATATTTGACCCAAACTCTTCATCAACCAACAACCCTGCAATTTCTTTGGGAACCTTTTTTTGAAGCGCCAACTTGAAGCCATCAAAAATTATCTGTTTGGCTTCTTGGATACTTTGCTTCTCCTCAGCCGTTGGAGGCCGGCCTTTAATCCCAAATAATTTCTCGATAAATGATGCACGATGATCAAACGCTAGAATTAACAAGTCACTCTTCGACCAATCAGTCATGTGTTCTTACCGTACTTTTATCTGTTTTCTCTACAATAAATGCCTTATTGCTGACCAGCTTTAAGTCCCTCCAAGCAATTTTGGGGGAAAATAAAAATAATAAAGCAACATATAACACTAAAGAATCAAACATGCCCGAATTACGCGTTGTCACTGTCAAATTAGCTGAGGAAATCTACCAAGAACTCGCCCTACGCATCCCCGAAGGCGACCGTAGCACCTTTATCCGTGACGCCATAGCCGAAAAACTCCAAACCACCCCCAAACCCGACAAACTCTTAGCCCTCCAACAACGCCTAACCCAACTAGAAGAACAATTCGGCCAAATCCAAAAATACCTAAACGATCTCGACATCCTCACATTCCAACACGGAAAAATCAATCCCTACCAATACGCCCAAGACGAAGTCGACCGCCAAATCATCGAATATCTTCTAAACTACAAATCTGCCACCACCCCCGAAATAGCTGACTACCTAAAAACCAATCGCTGGCTTGTCCTAAACCGTCTGCAAAGAATCGAGAAAACCAGCCAAAAACAAGCTGGCAAATCCATCATCGAATACTATGCAGGTGAACGTTCAGGTAAGAAAAAAGCTTGGTGGCTAAACGAAACACTAATCCAAGAGTAGTCAAACTATAACTTAGGGTTGACTATGAACAAACATGTCTCCTTTGTGATGATTCTTATTTTCATAAGCGGAACATTTGTAGCCACATTTAATCCTGTCCTAGCTGCAGATGGCGAAGATTCCTGGAATACAATGGCTCCGATGAATCAAGCTAGATCTGCTTTGGGGGTTGTTGCGGTGGATGGCAAAATTTATGCTATTGGAGGAAGTCTCACATTTGGCACTGCTAATAGTGCAAGCAATTATTTGGATACTAATGAGTGCTATGATTCAAAGTCCAACACCTGGACTACTTTGACCTCTATGCCTACTCCACGCCAAAGTTTTGCTATAGCGGCTTGCGAAGGCAAAATTTACTGCATAGGGGGATATGGCTATACTGAAGAGAAAGGGTTGCTGGATAATCTTGTGGTAAATGAGGTCTATGATATAGCTTCTGATAGTTGGAGTACTAAAACGCCTCTCCCTATTAGCGGTTCAAACTTGCAGGCACAGGTGGTGGATGAAAAAATTTTCGTTATAGTCTCTCGTCTTTTGTATGTGTATGATCCAGTTGCTGATTCTTGGACTCAAAAAGCTTCTCTACCTAAAGCCTCTGATTCTGATCCAGATAGTTATTCAGCTGTGATAGACAATCAGATAATAGTTATTACTTATTTTGACGGAGCGCTAAGAGTCCTGATCTATGATCCAACAACAGATGAGTGGAGCGAAGGAAAACAGGACCGAAATAGTAGCAATAACAGTAGTTCATTTGGTAGCGCTGTTGCTGTAGCAACATTGGGCCGTTTTGCTCCTCAAAAAATCTATGTCCTAAGTGGCGGCAGTACTATATTTTTTAATCCAATAAGTTACATTGCAACCTATGATCCATCAAGTGGTACATGGGAAAAAGTCAAAGAAGATCCAACACCCCGAATGAATTTTGGTGTAGCTGTCCTTGATGATGTTTTATATGTAATCGGCGGAGCCCTCTTGGGAACCGACGGACAAATAGCAACTTCATCGATAAATGAACAGTATGTGCCCATTGGTTATAACGGTACCATATTTTCTGATTCTGATTCTCCTATAGCTAATAAGGTTCTTGTAGGTGCACTAGTTGGAGCGACTGCAGCCATTGTTGTGCTAGGAGTATTATTGCTCATTTTTAAAAACAAAGAGAAGAAATAAACCTATTACCCTCAATTTTTTATATTTGCGTTAATTAGTGTCGTGTCATAGATTCAAAATTCTTCTTATGTGCATTGCCCGTTTCGTTTGTTATTTTTAGGATAACCTGCTTATTTTGTAAGCAACCATTTTTCAATATCAATTGCTGGGGTACCATCATAATTGCATCTAAGAGTAAGTCGAACAAACCGGGTTGCAAATGTACAGGTGATGTCCATATGTTTGTTATCTGAGCAGGTTTATGGCTGACTGAATCGAAATTCTGAAATTGCCTATCTATATACAGACCAAGTAGATACGACGTTAAAGATTGTCCAAAAATAATTGCAACTAAACAACAGGTTGGTATTTTTTACGCAAAGAAACGATATTAGTTGCTGGCAATTCCTAACTCTATCTTACTCCCGAAAACCCATATTAGACAGAAGCCAAGACTGAAGGTAGACCCTTTGTGAAAGATGGGTGGGCTCGTAGTCTAGCACGGATTAAGGCATCGGCCTCCGGAGCCGAGAATCCTGGGTTCAAATCCCAGCGGGCCCGCCAACATTTTATACCAACTCCTCTCTATCCAGTAGCATGTCTACAAATTTTTGACTGATAGTTCTATTTGGTATGCTTCTATATTGAGGCCGGTGGTTATTGTTGGATTTTAAAGATAACATATCGGTCGTTTGAGTATATGAGTTGTAGGATTTTGCTGTTGATGATTTGGGTATCGAGTTGGTTTCGGTCATAGACTATGAAGCCTATGTTGTTTTCGCGGATGTCGTCATTGTAGTCTCGGGTCACTACTGTAAACTCGGGCATTAGCTCGCTAAGTAGGTTCTCCAAGTTGTTGGGATCAAGTTGGGAGTAACTATTTTTTGCGAGTGTTAAGATCTGATAAGAGCATGCAACTGTTTGGTTAATCGCGACATTACTAAATGAATATTGGAATCGCACTGCATCGATTTGGCGGTTTGCTAGGGCACCAATGTTTCCCCACTGTGGGCGGTCGGTAAAGTTGAAGGCGTAGGCGATGTCGTTTTGGCTATCATAGAGGCCTAAATAGCCATTTTTGAGATCAGTGTTTACAAAGCTGACAACTGCCCAATCGGTTTGGGGATTGTCGGTTTCTTGTTTTTCTACTATGTTGCTATCTGCATCCCAGGGATTAACCCAATCCATCATTTGGGGGATTTGGGCTTTATCAAAGGTGAAGCTAAGATCCAAAAATGTGCTCAAATACAGTGTAACATTGGATACTCCGCTTATCTGGGGTGTGACGGTCCATGAGACATCTATGGGATAGGTGATGTTTTGAGTTTGTAGAGTCTTAGTTATGGTAAAGTTTTCGTTGGAGTAAATGAAGCTGATTTTTTCATTATCGTTTTGATTTTCAAGGATGATTTGTTTGCTAAGGGCTGAGAGGGGCAGTTGGTGTTCGATGCCGTTTTGGGTGAAATATAAAAAGTCTCCATTAGTTGCGCTATAGGACGCTCTGTGCCAAACGTGATCTAGAGAGACATAGCTTTCGTCGGTGATGTCTCCTTTTGCTCCATAGGCCTTTAGTAGCGTCTGAGGGTGTTCTATCTCATAGGAGAGCGTTAGAACGGATTCTGCGATTAGGTTTCTTTGGATAACGGGGTTAGTTTGGGCAATTACGGGTTTATCTGAGAATTGTTGGAACCAAAATCCTGGAATCTCGGTAACCACTACGGTTTGGTTTTCGGGGTAGTGGTCTCTTAGCCAGATGCCTGCTTCGTAGGCTTTTATGTCGGTGGTAGCATAGAATGTGCCAGCTTCCATTATTTTCCCATATACAACCTCTGAACGAACTCCCACCGCCAAACATGTCACCACAATCAAACCCACGGTAGTTACTTTGACCCAGGTTTTGCGGAATTGGGCTCGATGGTTGGCATAAAAGCGTGGTATTTTTTGTGCGGCATAGCCAACTGTGACTGCTGCAAAAATGGCCATAAACGGGGTGAGGTAGTAGATAAACCACTGGAAGGGCAGATACAGGCCAAAGAGGTGTGATTGGGCCAGTATAAAGGGCACAATTAGTGCAAAGAGCAGGCCTATGAAATATACTGTGCGTTTGGGGGTTTTGAGTTGTTTGTAGGCAAAATATATCCCTGCAATAGTTAGGAGGGTTATAAATCCAAAGTTGATTATAAACGCGTTTAGGGTGGTGGCACTTATTTGGTAGGCGTAGGCTTTTTGGCTAAAGAATACATGTTCTAGCATTACACCTAGGTAGCCTATCATGGCGCCAAAGTAGTAGAGGAAAAAGACTATGCCGCCTCCAAGGACCAGTGCTACTATGACTTTTAGGTAGGCGCCTCGGGTTTTGCCTTTGGATTTTTTGAGCATATAGAGTAGTACTGGAATTAACACCAGTACGGCTACAAAGGTTGCGAGTTGGTGGGCCATCATAACTGAGAATGCGGCAAAGAAGGTGACCATTAGGTAGCCGAATTTTTCAATTGCTAAGGGTAAATAGATTAGCAGTAGCATCAAAAATGCTATGCCTAATGCGGTTGTGCTACCGCCCCATTGGTTGAGTTCAAAGATTGGAAAACAGAATAGCAATAAAATTGCGGCGATGGCGCCGGTTTTTTTGCTAAAGACTCGCGAGGTGAGTAGATAGACTGACATTATCATAAGCCAGTCCACAATGACTGCTAGGATTTTGACTAGAAAGATGAGTTGTCCAATGTCGCTTGCACCGCTTAGCGATATGAACATGGCCAGAACAATTTGATAGAGTGGGGGTGTCCAGCCTAGGTTGCCTAAGGGGATTTGTCCGGTGTTTAGAAATATGCGTGCTTTCTCAAGATGTACTGAGGGGTCATTGCCCAAAATTACTCCATTCATCGATAGGATGGAGTAGAAGAGAATTACAATAACTGCTGAGAAAATTGTTATGAAGGCTAGTTCGAGTTTCTTTTTATCGTTTAGCATGGTTCGTATTGCGGCGGTTGGGTTCAATCTTGGTTTGGTTCCCCGTTTATTCTAAAGATTGCAACTTCTTTGTTAATAAACACAAGGCTAAAGGTTGGGTCAAGACGGAACTTGGGTGTAATTTTTGCTTCTGTTGGATCACTTAGGCGACAGATAACATAGGAGACGCTTCGGGTTTGCAGCTCAAAACGATAATCAAAGATAGACAAAGCATGGTCTTTTTCCATGGGTTCCAATGCAGTATCTATATTGTTGGTTACTGTTTGGCTAAATGCGTTGTTTATGGTTGTGGGGTTAGTGTATAGGTTTGGATTGTTAGATGCTGAGTAGGCGCCTGAGAGTATTTGGATTTCTCCTTGGGTTTGATCACCCAAACAATAGGTCAGCTCTATGACTTTTACAACCTCAGAGTCACCTATGGTGATAAGTCCCACATCTTCAGGGGTGGTAGTAAAAATTAGTTGCCCAAAGGCTTTGGTACCTGTTTCCACTAGAGCAATGGTGGCTTTGTTGTTGTATGGTATTTGGAAGCCTGTAGTTTCAACATCAATATGCACTCGATTAAAGACAACCTCTGGATGGAGGCTGGTTAGTGTTGAGGTCAAATTAGCAAATCGAGTATTGCGGTAAAGTGTTGTTGAGAGCGTATAGTCAAAGTCGGTGTTGCCTCGTACAACTGTTATTTTTGCTTGGGTTTCATCGCTTTGGATGGTCATGTCTTTTACTGGGAGTTCTGAGAGTCTAAGGGCTGGCTGGGTTTTGCCGTTGAGTTGGTATTCGATTTTTGTGTTTTCACTATTAAAAGTAAAAAATGAATAGGTGTAATAGGTCCAGTTTTGTGCAACTAGAATTTGGGGGTTGTGGCGGGCCAGATATCCGCCATCATCACGAACTTGTAGATATCCGTTATCAATTACATAGTTGGTATCCAGAAGAGTTCGGGCAAATGTTGCGTTGTCGACTTCTCGATTAACGGTTAGGTACTGGGGATCAACCGCGCTAAGGGTGGGTCTTTGGGCAAATCCGCTAAACCACCAGCCATACCATGCATCTGCCACAAATACGGCATTGGGTGCGGTGTTTGTTTTGGCCCACTGAATTGCCTCCCAACCCGGTTGGGTCATGGCTTGATAGAAATCCTGCAGTGTGTGACCCACCTCAAGATCAGGGGTCATAAAGATGGGCAACGCTACAAAAGAAAATAGCAAAAAGAACACTATAAACCCCGTGTAGAGACGCTTTGTAGTCAAGGCAGTAGTTAGACGTTTTGGAATTTGTTGCCATTTGGGTAGATAAGTGCTTAGGGTTTTGGCAAAAAACGCTGAGCCATACTCAATTAACACCGCTATAAACACCAATACTGGCAGAATAAGAAAATACATAAACCGATTATAATCAACAGGAATACCCACCAGATAGCTCTGAGTTAGAATCAGAGGCAGAAACACCCACATGGAGAGAAAGAACGCAGGCAGGGTGAGCATTTTTTTGTAGAACTTTTTGGAGAACACAAAAAAAGCAATAACCACCCCAAAGAGCGGCAACACAATATCTAACGGCAATAGCTGAGCTGAGAGGGTGGCTCCAGCAATCTCACTTGAACCATACTCACTTAGATAGGCTGGAATTGCTTTGATTAAAAACGGCAAAACCAAAACAGCCCCCAAAACTATCGATAACATCCAGTAAAACACTGTTTTTCTTGGGGTGTGAAACGCTTTGGGGAAGAGCAAAACAAACAATGCCACACCCACAGTTATGCCTCCAAACATGGCGGCGCTTAGAGAATGAGTCAGAAACAAGGTGGCTGTTAAAATTGAGGTGGTAATTAGAAACGGTACTTTGGAGAAGCGATCTTTTTGGATATAGAGATAAACTGTTAGGGGTATTAGCATAAGAGTTATGATGTTGGGGTAGCCTGCCCAAAACAGCATCTCAAGATCAAAGCGTGAAATCACTGCTAAAAACGCAACGATAAACGCCGCGGGGGTGGACCAGACTTTTTTAGTTATCAAAAACGCACATACTGGGGTGATTGCTGAGAAGAGACTTACCACTACTGCATGTGCTATGTATTCGGGTAGACCCGTTAGTAGTATGGTGCTTGTTGTGAAAATATGATAGCCTGGAAAAGTTAGTGAGACTCCGCCGCCTATGTGATAATAGTTGTAGAGAAAATCAGTGGGTCCTGAGCCGGTTATGGAGTAGATGACACTGTTGTGTAGTCCAATGTCTGCACCTGGCGGAAACCCCGACCAGAACAGCAAAAGCATCCGATACACAAACGCGAACACAAATATGGCAAGTACCACGATATAGTTTCTGGTCGATTGTAGCATTTACTTTACCGCTTAAGATACATCGTCTGATTTGTTGTTGGTAAAAGGTTAAATATGGATTTCGAGTATAAAAAGCCCAGAGTATACAAACAGGAAAAAGGTGTTTAATATGTCATGGCTTAAATCTATGATGGAAAAAGAACCACCAGAACCAGAGAATCCATTAGGTATAGTAGTTATCGGCAACATCGAACCAGACATGCATGACACAGCAAAAGAAGCAGTCCGCCGCACACTAAAACGCGCAGGCTTCAAAACCATTGACGTCGGAAAAAGCGTTGCACCCCAAGTATTTATCGACAAAGTAAAAGAAAACAATGCAAACCTAATCGCACTCTCAGTCAACACTGTCCCAGCAAAAAACAACCTAGCAAAACTTGACGAACTTCTCAAAGCAGCAGGTCTCAAAGACAAAGTCGGCATCATCATGGGCGGCGCAGCGGTCAAAAAAGAAGATGCAGACGAATTCGGCGCACTCTTTGGTAAAAACAAAGAAGAAGCACCAGAACTCGCAAAGAAAGCAATCAAGAAATAATCGTAGAAGTGGCATAGATGTCATTTATATTCAAAACTCCACAAAAAACATACGATATTGGGAACGCCAAAATTGGCGGTCAACCAGGCGAAAACCCAACTTTTCTGATTGCTTCAATCTTCTGGCTAGGCCAAAAGATGGTAACAGATGCCAACAAAGGTATCTTT
>Ga0123356_10004145_pt1 | contig 15038 bp, 10 predicted proteins | sample TergutEmb28metaG_2_FD_92546 | JGI IMG/M metagenome (GOLD analysis project Ga0123356, IMG submission 92546) | Embiratermes neotenicus P3 segment gut microbial communities from Petit-Saut dam, French Guiana - Emb289 P3 | ecosystem: Host-associated > Arthropoda: Insects > Digestive system > Gut ... | reverse complement strand
TCGTTGGTGGACTAACCCCCCACCCCGGTCATCCTGCCGCCAGGCAGGACCCCCGGAAGCCGACGCATGGACTGTAATTACGCCATCTTTCTTAAGTCCACACGTTCCCGCTGATCATCCTGCCGCCAGGCAGGACCCCCGGTAGCCAACGTAGGGTCTGTGGTAAAGACTGTCTTCCCCAAGTCCATACGTTGGGTGCCGGGGGTCCTGCCTTTGGCAGGATGACCGGGGGATCTTTCTTACGTCCCTACGTTGGCTGCCGGGGGTCCTGCCTTCGGCAGGATGACCGGGGGGGGTTTAGCCTAGTAGGGTGCGATCGGAGAGGGTGCCTTTTTGGCTGAACCATTCGAGGAGGTCGCCGGTTTGGGCTCCTTGTTTTTCTTCGGGGGTTAGTGAGCGCAGGATTTGGCCCTCATGCATCATGACGAGGCGGTTGCCTAGGCGCAGTGCGTGATCCATGTTGTGGGTCACCATCAGGGCTGTGAGGTTCTGCTCGGCGACTTTTGTTGCGGTCAGCCGAAGAACTAGCTCAGCCCGCTCTGGGTCTAGAGCAGCAGTGTGTTCGTCGAGAAGAAGAAGCTTGGGATGGGTAAAGGATGCCATCAGCAGGGACAGAGCTTGACGCTGCCCGCCGGAGAGGAGGCCGACGCGGTGACGCATCCTGTCTTCCAATCCCTGTTCGAGGGTGGCGAGTTGGGCGCGGAATTCCTCGCGGCGCTGTTTGGATAAGCCCCGGGCTAGGGTATGAGGTTTTCCACGGTTGAGAGCTACAGCCAGGTTCTGTTCGATACTGAGGTGAGGGGCCGTACCGGCGGCAGGGTCCTGGAAAACGCGGGCGATTCTTGCGGCTCTGCGGAACTCCCGCTGGCGCGTGACATTACGTCCGTCTATCCTGACCTCACCAGTGTCGACCGGGATTGATCCCGCGATGACATTCAACAGGGTGGACTTTCCAGCACCATTGGATCCGATGATGGTGACAAAGTCCCCTTCGTCTAATTGCAGGTCGATATTCCTCAAAGCGACACGTTCGTTCGCCGTACCGGGATAAAAGGTCTTCGAGACACCAGTCATCTTAAGCATCATCGAGCCCCTTTCCAGGCTCTGCCAATGGCTGGGTCGAGGATTCTTCTTTTTCGTGCTCGGTCAAGGTGACATGTCCGGTGACTGGAGCAACCGCTGACATTGCTGCACCGTCGACATTAGCGAAAGGTGAGAACTGGTTAGGTACGCTGGCCATAGGCTCCGGGTCGTCTTCCTTCGGCCTCCATGGCGACAGCTTCGTCACCAGTGCGTGTGCGCCTTTCCACTGAGACACGACCAGCGCAATCACGACCAGTGCAGCGGAAATGAGCTTCATGTCTGCGTTGTCGATGAACTCCCAGCGCAGCGCCCAGAAGATCGCCACACGATAGAGTACAGCGCCGATGACAACGCCGAATGTCATGAGCCACATATAGCGCGTACCGAAAATGGCATTGCCGAGAATCACCGAGGCTAGACCGATCAGGATCATGCCCGTACCATCACCAATAGCCGCAGAACCGACGTACTGGACCATGACACCACCGCACAAACCGACCAGGCCATTCGAAATCATGAGTGTGACAATCTTGGCGAAATCAGTGCTGATGCCCATCGCTGACGCCATCGCTGGATTATCGCCGGTGGCCATCACAGCCAAGCCGAACTTCGTTGATAGGAACCAGTTCAGCAAAACCAGAATGATGATCACCCCGACGGCGATCAGGGTGATCGATACCGCAGAGCCTCGTAATCGGTTCTCGATAATCCAGGTAAAGATCGTTTCTTTGTTGAGCAAGGACACAGTACTGCGATGCTTGCCGTCATAGCCAAACCACATGATGTGAGTATTAACGGAATACATCGCCAGCATCACAAGTATCGATGCTAAAAGCGGGTCGATATGGGCTTTCGTGTGAAGCAAACCAGTCACACAGCCAGCCAGGGCCCCCGCAACGAGCCCGGCAAGTGCTGCAACCACCGGTGATACGCCGTTAAAGATCAGTATCGCCGCTGTTGCTGTACCGGCAGTAAAAGAGCCGTCAACTGTCAGGTCTGCGAAGTTAAGGATCCGAAAGGTCAGGAACACTCCTAGAGCAAGAAGTGCAGTGATTAGACCTTGATCGATAGCTCCCAGCATGACAGTTGACGGCTCTTTCTACGAGTATTTGTTATTCCTCGATCGTAGCAGCCTGAGCAACCAGATCCTCAGGGAGAGTCAAACCAAAGGCAGCGGCTGCTGTTGGGTTGATGACCAGTTCGGTGCTGGTTGGTGCTTCAGGAGTGATCGTGGAGATATCCACGCCGTCGCGAAGGATCTTCACAGCCATCTCGCCGGTTGCACGGCCCAGTTCGTAGTAGCTCAAGCCGCGTGCGGCAACCGTACCCTTGGACACTGTGGAGGTATCTGCACAGAAAACCGGGATTTGCTTCTCGCGACCGAAGGCAATGACGGAATCGATAGCGTTAACAACGGTGTTGTCTGTGGGAATCAGGATAGCGTCAACGCCAACCAGTGATTCCAGACCAACGCTGATCTCTGCGGCTGAGGTGATGGCCTGTACCTTCAGGGTGATGCCCAGTTCTGCGGCTTCTGCCTGATACTGCTCGACCTGAACAAGTGAGTTCGGCTCGGAGGCATTGTAGAGCACACCGATGGTCTGTACTTCAGGCATGGCTTCGGTGACAAGTTCAACCGGCTTGGCGCCAGGGTTGCCATCGGAGGTCCCAGTGATATTTGCTCCAGCCTCGGTCCAGGACGGTACGAGTTGAGCATCGACCGGATCGGTAATAGCAGTGAAGAGAATCGGGCGATCCTTTTCTGCATTCGCCATCGCAAGAGCGATCGGTGTCGAGATAGCCAAAATCAGATCGATCGATTCATTGGACGCGAACGAGGATGCGATTGTGGCAGCATTGGTGGATTCGCCCTGAGCGTTCTCTTCGATGAGCTTATACTTGATGCCCGCATCGTCCAGAACATCGGTAAAGCCTTGTTGAGCAGCTTCGAGAGCAGGGTGGGAAGCGATGACGGCTACACCAATGGTGAACTCGCCTTCTTCTTTAGTTTCGGTGGGTGTACACCCCGTCAGTGTTAGGCAGAGCGCGGCAGCGACGGCGACACTCGTGGCCAAAAGGCGGCGTGGTTTCATATGCGTCTCCTTGGTAGACAAAATGGGGCGATCGGCGCCCAAGCTCTCCCACCTTAGCGTATCGTCCCACTAAGTGAGAAAATATGTTCACCATGTGTACTATTCGCTGGGAGGATGTGATAGTGGGGTGTGTTGGGGAGGGACGAAACCTCGGTCATCCTGCCGCGAGGCAGGACCCCCGGCAGCCTACGTAGGGTCTGTGGTCAAGCTTTTCTTCCTCACATCCATACGTTGGCCGCCGGGGGTCCTTCCTGACGGCAGGATGACCGGGGGTCGGCGTAGGGTCTGTGGTCAAGCTTTTCTTTCTCACGTCCATACGTTGGCCGCCGGGGGTCCTGCCTGACGGCAGGATGACCGGGGGTCGGCGGGGGGTCTTGGGTTAGTCATGTCAATCGCTCTGTCTCAGTGTTAAGTTATCCCCTCGACACACCCGGTCCTTGCCAGGTCGTACTATTGATCCTGTGGCGGTGAATTCTTCGATGACTGGGCGGCGGTTGGCGCCGTGGTCGTTGATGCTGCTTGCCATCCTGTGGGGATCGACCTTCTTTTCGATCAAGCGAATCCTCAACGTTCTTCCTGTTGCGGACTTCTTGGCTGTACGGTTCTTGATCTCTACTGCGGTTTTGATGGTTGTCTTCTACAAATCAGTGAAGATGAGTCGGCGTACCTTTCTCCGCGGTACGGTCTTAGGGATTCTCTGGGCAGCCGCTCAGTTGCTGCAGACTTCGGGGCTGGCGCTGACCTCTGCTTCGATCTCGGGGTTTGTCACGGGGTTATATGTCGTGTTCACTCCGGTGCTGGGGTTATTGATTTTTCGCTTTAAGGTCAATCGATGGGTGTGGGTTGCCATCGGCTTGGCTACTGTCGGGCTAGCGGCCCTGACTCTGCGTCCCACAGCGGATTCCATCATCGGCCCAGGAGAATTACTGACCATCGGTTGCGCGGTGGTCTATGCCCTGCATATCGTCGTACTTGGGCGGTGGTCGACCCCAGAGGAAGCAAAGTCGCTGACCATCTCTCAATCGCTGTCGATGAGTGTAGTCTTTATCATCTTTGCTCTTCCAGGAGGCATCGCGTTGCCTGCGACGACCGTGGACTGGGCTTGGATGATCTACCTCGCAGTCTTCTGCGGCGCCCTGACCCTGCTCCTCCAAACATGGGCGCAGGGCCACATTGAACCCTCGAAGGCTGCGGTCATCATGTGCTCCGAGCCACTGTGGGCCACCTTCTTCGCGATCCTCTTTGCTTCAGAACGCCCCGGTTGGCTCTTTGCCGCGGGTGCGGCTGCGATCTTGGCGGCGATGTACGTGGTGATCCGACCACCTGGGCAGGACTCATCCGACCCCTAGCTTGTCGGCATTGGTCACTGACATGGGGATATCCTGCGCCAACTGCTTATCGAAGTGCTTAGCTGTGTAGTTATATAGTGCTGATACTCCGAAGCAGACAGCCGCGCCGCCGAGGAAGGCGACGACCCGGATGATGGAACTGACTGAACCGATGTCAAGAGTGACCAGTTTCAGTACGCAGGCGATCACCACGACGAGTCCGTACAGCCGCAGCGGCTTAATCCGAGACCACAGTCCCAATCCGACGATCACCAAGGCAATCACCATCAGAACCAGGGAGAAGGAGAATCCCCAGGTCAGACCCGTACGGGCTGTAAACCAGCTATAGGGCATGAAGATAGCCATGATAGCGATCGTTACACCAATCCCGCTCATGACTTCAACGGCTGTGGATGGCAGGACGCTCTTGGTTCGAAGAGCCGAGGAGGTTGCTGTGGCAGCACGGCGAATCCAGTCGATAAAGATGACTGCGAGAATAACCGCAGCAGCGGTTCCTAGAATGATTGACACTGTATCCGACCAGGTTGACACTACGGTCGAGTCCGCGTAGCGGTAGTGCTCCCACCCCGCCACACTCAGAACTACTGCGGTGATCACAGCAATCACAAGCTGAGAGATCCGGTAGAGCATTGCCGGTGCAGGCTTGATGACAAAGTGCAGAGCCACGAGCGCCAATGCAGAGATCACAACGAACAATCCCATACCAATGTCGAGGGATGGGCCGACAACAATGGCGAATACCGACACCTCGAAGCCGAGGAACAAGGTGCCGACAATGTAGTCCTTGTACTTGGGCCGCTCGTTGATAGGCAACTGGATAAAGGTCACCAGCGCCAGACACACCAAACCTGCAAGATACACGAAGGAAGCCCACACCCCCCAGGCCTTAGTGAGGGACATATACCCATAGTCGAAGGAGAGCATCAGGAGGGCATCGATGACCAGCAACACCCTCGCCAGGCGAATGAGACCCCTGGATCGTGACGCCAGACCAAGAATCAGGTAGGCCGCGAAGAGCACGATGACCCATGACATGACCGGGTATGGTTCGTCCATATTCCAGTAGGTTGGGCTCATCGTCATTTGATGGAGCAGGGCTATCACCGACACGGCTGCGAGCGGCGCAGCCGTACCAATCTCCAGACCTGGGCGAAGTGTGACTCGTGAGTTGGCGATAGTGACAGCAACTGCGGGTAGGAAAGCCAGAACCAGCAAGGCCATCATCGCGTAGATGGTTGCCTCCGGACGGAACCAAATGGCCCATGAATCCAAGTCAAGGGAGGTGGCAGTCAGTTTGGCAATGACCATGTAGACACTGCCGAAGAGCACGACTGCCCACATCAGCGCATTGGTTGCTGTGAGCATGGTCATCGACGCAGGTTCTTTGACTCGGGCGCAGGAGACGAAGAGCAGGTAGGCAATAGCTGTGGCTCCCAGGAATTGTATGAGGAAGGCGGCGACGATCAGTGAGGTCGGTAATGTCGAGCCAAATCCAACCCCGGCGCCAGTAAAGCGGAACCACATGAATGACAATGAGATGATAATCATGAGTTGTGAGGCAAACAGTCCGAACCGATACATCGTTGACACCCAGACAATATTGCCGATGACTATCGCAAGAGTGGCAAGGATTTGGTAGGCCACCAGGAGGATCAGCTTGTCGTCTGTGACTCCTCCTGAGTACGCCATGGTGATTGAGGCGACCATGCCAATGTGGGCGATGATGGCGATGAGCAGGGAGTTGACGTGCTTAGCAAGCCACATGCATGCAAGGATCCATCCAGCGAGTAAGGCGAAGGCGACGATGTCGGAGATCGCGTGGAAGAAGAGATGGGTGACAAGAATTGCGACAAATACTCCGCCCAGTCCGGTTCCAATCAACGCCTTGGTCAGGACAGTTGATTTCTTGGTGTTGAGTCCGTACCCCAGGCCTCCAACACCGATGGCGATGAGGAACATCAGAACAATCTTGATGGCATCGCTCATGTAGGGAACGACCAGCACTCCCAAGAAAATCAGGCCGATGAGCCCAAGTACTGCCGCCAAGATCGGCAGAAGATTTCGTCCCATGAAGTTCTCGGTGAATACCTTCGATGAGGCCGGAGCCCCAGCCGGTGCACCGCTCAGATAGGGCGCGCGAGCAGGGACACCTGCGTTTGGTACGCCTGGAGCCTGGGGAGCATAGACTGGCGGGCTTGCGTACGGTGAACCGCTTGGACTCATGGTGGGTCCTGGTTGAACCGGCTGAACCGGAACAGCATCTGGAGCAGGTGGAGCCATCGGCTGCGGCACAGCACCGTTTGGGTATGCCGGGGTAGCCATGGTCTCAACCGGCGCAGTTGCCTGGGGAATGCTAACCCCAGTTTGCGCCAGTCGACTGTAGACCACCATGCGCAGTTCCGTCATCTGACGCCGTGTCGATGCAATTTGAACAAGCGCGATGATCGCTAGCACCAGTGGTACTAGAACGAACAAAATGGCTAAGAAGATGTACATGGCTACTCCTTTGGTTGTCCCGAAAATAGCGGGATGAGGTCGTCGATATCGAAGGATGCCGCGACTTTTGTACGGTCTTTGGTGAGAAGGCGGTAGTGCTGGGAGATGATGTTTTGCTCGATGATGAACCCATCGTTTTCGGCGACAGATTGCCACCAGGGATTTCCCCCAGATTCAGGCTGAGGGACGGGCTGGCCTGAGCGGGCTAGCGCCGGAATCATCTCTAAAGGGGAGCCGCCGAAAGCCGAAGAAATCACATCCGAGGTAGGAAAGACTGCGCACAGAGCAGCAGCACCGGTCCATCCCAAGGTTCGGCGGCCCTTCTCAATGTCCACCAGTGTCTTCTTAGAAATGCCCAAAGAGTACGCCATCTCCTCCTGCGTAAGATCCGCCTCAGCTCTTACAAGCCGCAGCTTCGAATCACAGGTGTTGATAAAAGCATCCTGCCGATCTGGCATCTCAACTCCTTCCCATTTAGTGTAATTTTACACCTTTTGGGAGAAATTTCAAGGGGGACGTGACACTAATCACAACCGGTCATCCTGCCGCAGGCAGGACCCCCGGCAGCCGACCTAGGGTCCAGGGATAGGTCCTTACCCAAGTCCAAAATTTGGCTGCCGGGGGTCCTGCCTGGCGGCAGGATGACGCGGGAGTTGATCAGGAGGTGTGTCTGGGGGACGAACAACTTGACACACCGCATCACGTCGGAACTTGTGTGATGGTGGTTGGGACACTGGGAGGGCCTAGGTGGCGGCGGACTGCTGTGCGCAGGTCCTCTTCGTCTATGTGCTGGGTTGTTCCTACTTTGGCGGTGACGCGGTAGCCGTACTTGGGGTCCACTGCCATGTCAGCTTGCGCCCATTCGACTCCGTCTATGCTTGTCAGGACCTGTTCGACCTTAGCTAGGTTGATGAACTCTCCTCCAGCCTTGACTTTATCGTCTGCTCTGCCTTCTAGGTAGAGATAACCTTCTTCGTCGACCCAGCCAATGTCGGAGGTGGTGAAGGAGCGGCCTATGGATGCCAGCGGAGAGGTGATGTCAATACGGCCTTGGACCCCTCGGGGTTGGACATGGCCGCGATCATCGAGGATGCGGATTCTGGAGGCAGCCACCGGGCGGCCGAGGCTGGACGGGTGGGACTCTAGGGCTTGCCCGCGGATCATCGTCACCGTCCCCGACTCTGTGGTGCCGTAGTAGTTGGTGACCACCGGCCCCCAGCGACGCTGCAATGTGTAGATGGTTGACTCGTCCAGGCGATCGGATCCTGACACGAGATGTTTGACCAACTCGGCGTCGCAGATTTCCGGGTCAGACTCCTCCAAGTACGCTGCCAGCGCCCGCAACTGGGCGGGTACACCAAAGATGGTGTGTACCTTCTCTCGGCAACTCACCGAGTAGATGGCCTGCCCCCAATCGATTCTTCGGGTGGTCGTTGCCTTGTCGAGAACACCCAACCCCTCGACCCTGCAGGCCGAACTCATCACCACAGGTGATCCCGCCACCATCCCCAAGAATGCGCACGATAGTCCGTACCCATGGAACAGTGGTGCGCACACCAGAGTTGGTTTGCCATGACGTACGCCGGTAGCACCAGCTAATGCTAGTGCGGGCAAGGGAGCGGTCACCCGGCGCCGAATCGGAATGGCTTGCGGAGCTGAGGTCGTACCTCCAGTGAGCATGACGAACTTCGCCTTCTTAGCATTCTTAGGTACGCGAGTGCCGACCTGCGCCATCAGTTGCTCCAACTCGTTCACCGGAACCCGGCGCCCTTGGAAAACAGCAAGAGCCTGGATTGCGACAGGCGAGTAGACGACCATCTCAATCTCATCGGCGTGCAGGCACTCCTGGAGTTCATCGGAGCCCATGCGAGGGTTGATCAGCCACGCATGACCGCCGCAGAGACTGACTGCTCCCAAGGCCATGAGCAGGAAACGGTCGTCATCCAGCATGATCCCAACACGGGTACCAACACCCACTCCTTGAGCAGCCAGGCCCGCTGCCAGGCGCTCGGTCGCAGCCCCCAGTTGGCGATAGGTCAGTGATCCATGGTGGTCGATCAGAGCAGTGGCAGACCCCCAGGTCAGAGCCGGGCCCAAGATCCCAGCTGCGGGTGTCATCCCGTGACGCGGAAGGGCATAGGCCAGCATGATTCCGAGTTTGATCGGGTGAGTGGTGACCGAGAAACTCCGTAAGCCCTCGACAATCTGGGAACCTGCTTCCCTGAATGTTGGACGCACAACTGAGCGGATGGACGTGACAGCGGGGACGTATAACTTGTCACGTGAAGAAACTCGTTTCTTCACGTGACAAGTTATACGTCCCCCTGTCACGTCCCACACCTCACGCAGAAAACTCATGGCTTCACCCCGAGACTCAGCGCTAGTTCCCAGGATCGTTGAATCGCTGACGGGAATCCTCCGCTTACTGCTGCACTCAGACGCGCCCACCAGGGGATCAGATAGCGCGGCTTGTGAACCAGCGCGTAGCAGAGGATGTCGGCTGCCTGGGCGATGCTGAGCTCAGGGATGAGATAGCGACCAGCGGTGGGAGCACTCATGGCTGTGGCGACGCGCGGCATATGAACACTCGTCATCGCGACCTGGTCACCTCTCAGTTCGGGCGCCACCGATCTCAGCCAGAGCTCATAGGCCCCCTTGGATGCCGAATACGCTGACCAGGCTGGCAGCGGGAGGTCGACACTGGTGGTCGACACTGAGATCAGATGCCCGCAACCGGCTGCTCGCATGGCTTCCACGATAGGCATTGCCAGTCCAACCGCGCCTAGATAATTGACCCCTGTCGTACGGCTGAGATCATGGAAGCGATCGGCGTACTGACTCAGGGTTCTGTGGATGGAATGCCCGGCATTTGAGATCATAACAGCGGGTGTCCCCCACTGATCCACGATGAGTCTGCCTGTATTCTGCGCCCAGTCGAGATCGCGCAGATCTCCTGGCAATGGATGGAAGCGCCCGGGTGCTGGTGTCAGACTTTTTCCGAGTTCCTCCAAGTCAGCTCCAGTACGGGCAATGCCGACCACTGTGGCTCCGAGGCAGACTAACCGGCGTACCATGTCAGCTCCGATCCCTCGCGAGGCCCCGGAGATCACGACCAGACGCCCACCAGCTACCCGGCGCACCTGGTCGGGTGAAGCACCGAAGGGTACGCCCAACACCAGGGGCATCCACTGATTCATCAGTCGCTCATAGTCTCGTCAACCAACTGTCCGCGATCACGGAGGTCTTGGAGGATGTGGGCATGGAAGGTCTCGTCGATTCTGTATTTCCAGCGGTAGATCGCATACCCGATCAGAGTGAGAAGCAGAGGCAGACCCATCATAACGATCTTCATGGTGAACAGACCCGACTCTGACACATCGGCGGGGGTTTCAGCAGTATTAATCCCGGTCACAATAAGGGTGATGGCGACGATCTGGGCACCCAGAGCAGCCCCGACCTTGTTAATGAAGGGCTGGAGAGCGAAGGTGATGGCAGTGTTGCGCCGACCGAGTTTCCAGTGGCCGTAGTCGATGGTGTCGGAGATGAAGACGAGCATCAGCACTGTGACGAAGGCGCAGCCGACGAAGAGCATCAGAGCGGGGATGGCGATGATGACAATATTCATCGGGGAGAAGTAGAACAGTACGTAGCCCGCGACGATCATCGAGGTCGCAATCGTGTAGAGAGTGCGCCGTTTGAATTTCTTGCGCAGGAAGGGGAAGATCACGTACCCGGTGATCATGCCCACCCCGAGAACAGCACCGAAGGGTGAATACATGTTCTCGTCGCCGTAGAGGTACTTGAAATAGTAGGTTCCGAAGGTTGTCAGGGTGATGTAGCCGGTCATGAAGGTCACCATGGCGATGGCTGTCCAGAGTAACTGATCGTTCTTGACGACCACGGAAGCGATCTGGCGCAGGGAGACCTTCTCCTGCTCGATGACCAGACTGGGTTCCTTGGTTCCGATCAGAGTCACCGATTGTCCGGCAATCATGATGATGACCACCGCGACTGCGAAAATAAACCAGGCTCTGGTGTCACCGACCACGCCCCCCAGCGAGTTTGTGACTGGAATGATCGCGACGACAACCGCAAAGAGTCCCACGGTGGCGAATATCTTTGCCAGTGACCCGATCTTCTCGCGCTCTTTCTGATCTAGTGTCAGGGCTGGCATCAGTGACCAGTACGGGATGTCGTTCATCGTCCAACTCAGTCCCCACAGCAGATAGATCCCGGCGAAGACAACGATGAACGCAGTGTCGTTAAGCCCCATGTCAGTGAATAGCAGGATCGTGAACAGACCCGAGGCGAGCATGCCTGCGAGAATCCAAGGTTTGAAGTGTCCCCATCTGGATCGCGTGTTATCGACGATGGACCCCATAACGATATCCATGACCGCATCAAAGAGCCGCGCCACCAAGATCAGGGTGGCCACCCACCCCAGCACGAGGTCTGACAAATCAAGAACCTCAGTCAGGTAGAAGATGAAGTACATGCTAATCAGCGTGTACACCATGTCGCGCCCCAGCGTACCGACAGAAAAGGTCCACTTGTTCTTGTTACTCAGGTCAGAAGCCATGGACTCACTCTAGTACGCAAAACCCCTCCCCCGGTCACCCTGCCGCCAGGCAGGGCCCCCGGCAGCCAAACTAAGGAGTGTGGAAAAGAAGACTAACCCAAGACCCACACCCCCGGTCATCCTGCCGCAGGCAGGACCCCCGGCAGCCAAACTATGGAGTGTGGAAAAGAAGACTAACTCAAGACCCTACGACAGCCGCCGGGGGTCCTGCCTGACGGCAGGATGACCGGAGGTTGGCCGCCAGAGACACTGCCTAACAACAACATGACCCACAACCGGTCATCCTGCGCGCAGCGAAGCGAAGTGCAGGACCCCCGGCAGCCACCCCCCGGTCATCCTGCCGTCAGGCAGGACCCCCGGCAGCCGAACTATGGAGTCTGGAAAGGAGTACCCCCAAACCCGAGGGCGCCTGCGTCAGCAATGATGCCGATTCCACCCACACAAGCGCCCACGGGCTGCCTAGGAAAACTAGAGCAACTCACCATGGAGGTGAACGAAGATCTTCTTGAAAATCGTCGCTAGGAGCATATAGAAAATAATAGTAGCTAATAAAAGCAGGAAGTACACGGAAGGCAGGGCCGACATTTGCAACCAAGGTCCGGTAATTGTAAACGGCATGATCGTTCCCACAATGATGCCTATGGAGGTCAACGTGGTGAGTTGCCATGACGCATGGGAGTGAATGAACGGCAGCTTGGGAGTACGCAGCATATGGATAATCAACGTCTGCGACCACAAAGACTCCACAAACCACCCGGCATGGAACAGCGCCACAAACTTTGTCTGATCGGCTGCTCCCAGTGAATGGTAGGAACCTCCCAACACCGAAGGCCCAATCCAGAAATACATCGCAATAAAGGTCGAAATATCAAACACCGAACTAGTCGGCCCGATCCACAACATGAACTTCGTAATCGAGGATGCATCCCATTGACGAGGCACCTTCAGAAAGTCCTCGTCCACGTTATCCCAGGGGAAGGTCGTACAGCTCAGATCGTAGATCAGATTCAGAACAAGAATCTGGATCGGGAACATCGGCAGGAAAGGAATGAACGCCGACGCCACCAACACCGACAGCATGTTCCCGAAGTTCGAACTGGCAGTCATCTTGATGTACTTGATGATGTTGGCATAGATCTTTCGACCCTCGATCACACCATTCACGATGACCATCAGATCCTTTTCCAACAAGATGATGTCTGCGGATTCCTTGGCAATATCGACTGCGCTATCCACAGAAATCCCAACATCGGAAGCCCTCATCGCAGCCGCATCATTGATCCCGTCACCCATGAACCCGACCGTATGACCAGCCCCACGCAAGGCTGAAACGATCCTGGCTTTTTGGGTCGGAGACAGTTTGGCAAAGATGTCGGCTCCCTCGACCGTACTTGTGAGTTCGTCGTCCGTCATCGTCTCAATCTGGGAACCCAGCACAATGGAATCGTAAGACAGTCCCACCTGCTTACAAACAGCTTTCGTCACCCCGTCGTTATCACCAGTGAGAACCTTCACCCGTACGCCGTACTCCTCCAAAGCAGTCACTGCGGCGGCGGCATCATGCTTGGGCGGATCAAGGAAGGCAAGGTAACCGATGAGAACCATGTCAGCTTCATCAGCGACCGAGAAAGCTCCAACACCGGCGTGCTCTGTCTTCTGAGCTACCCCAAGTACGCGAAGTCCATCGGCGTTATAGCCGCCGCACCGATCAAGAACCTCCTTGCGGATCGCATCCGTGATCTGGGTCACCTGCCCACCATAGTCAACGAAGGAACAGATACTGAGTATTTCCTCGATCGCGCCCTTGGTGATCATCTGAGTCTTGCCGGTTTCATCAGCAACGACCACACTCATCCGACGACGATTGAAGTCGAAGGGAATCTCATCAACCTTGGTGTACTTCTTCCATTTCTCGAAGTCAACGTGCTCTTTCGCGTACTCAATTATCGACAGATCCATCAGATTCTTCAGGCCGGTCTGGTAGTTAGAGTTCAAGAAGGCATGTCGAAGTACGCGGTCGTCATCATTGCCGTGAATGTCGAGGTGATACTCCAAGACGATGTGGTCTTGGGTGAGCGTACCGGTCTTGTCTGTGCACAGAACGTCCATGGCACCGAAGTTCTGAATCGAGTTCAAGCGCTTGACGATGACCCGCTTCTTTGACATCGACACCGCGCCTTTGGCGAGGTTCGCGGTGACGATCATCGGCAGCATCTCAGGCGTCAGACCCACGGCAACAGCGATCGCGAAGAGGAAAGCCTGGAGCCAGTCCCCCTTCGTGAAGCCGTTCATCAGGAAGACCACGGGCACCATCACCAACATGAAGCGGATCAGAACCCAGGAGACCGAAGAGACCCCTTTTTCAAAGGCAGTCGGAGGAGCCTTCTGCTGGAGTTGGTGTGCGATCCCTCCCAGGGAAGTGTCGTCTCCCACGGCAAGTACGATCCCAGTCGCTGCTCCGGAAACCACAGTGGAACCCATGAAGGCAAGATTGTTGATTTCAAGCGGTGAGGAGCTTGTGGCTTGGGCCGGATGGGAGAACTTCTCGATCGGCTCACTTTCCCCGGTCAGTGAGGATTGAGAGATGAACAGATCCTTGGCCTCGATGATCCGCATATCTGCGGGGATGATGTCTCCGGCCGCAAGATAAACGATGTCGCCGACAACCACGTCCTCCATGGGAATCTCAGCCTTCATAGAGGCCAGCTTCTGGGTATCTGCTTCAATGACTTGGCGCTGCACTGCAACCGTGGTCGCCACCATACTGGTGAGCTTGTCGGCTGAGACCTCACTGCGGTGTTCCTGAATGAATCGAAGCATCCCTGACAGGGTGACCATGACCAACACAATGACGACCGCAGGATAGTCACTAGTAAAGAAGGAGATCACAGCCAGTGTCAGCAGCACAGCGGTGAACGGGGAGAAGAAAGCCTTCACAAACTTCACCGCAACAGGGGTTTTCTTCTTCTGGGTAATGACATTGCCGCCGTACTGTCCCCGTGATTGCACGGCTTCTTCCTCGGTGAACCCATCACGGGTGTTGCCGTACTGATCAAGAAGTTGGTCACCCTGATTCGCCGCAGCGGACAGGAGACGCTGGGCAACCCGAGCAGCCTCATCCGAGGTGTCATGGGTCTGTGTAGAAGCGGTGGACTGTGTTGAGGTGTTCATGGCTGAACCCCTGTCGAATATGCCGATCGAATTCAGGGTGCGAGCCGGACATGGCTCGTATACTCACGCCGTACTGGGCTAGTAGTCATCTGCTATCTATTACAACCTATGCCACCACCCGCAATACGTCAACAAAACGTGACAGGGGGACGTATAACTTGTCACAGACCATGCCAAGGGGTCAGGAGGCTGTTGCATGGTTGGTTATGTGAATGCTGGGGAAGACGGCTACCTATTTATGCATGATATGGCTTTGGGGTGGTGTGG
>Ga0123356_10004144_pt1 | contig 15040 bp, 13 predicted proteins | sample TergutEmb28metaG_2_FD_92546 | JGI IMG/M metagenome (GOLD analysis project Ga0123356, IMG submission 92546) | Embiratermes neotenicus P3 segment gut microbial communities from Petit-Saut dam, French Guiana - Emb289 P3 | ecosystem: Host-associated > Arthropoda: Insects > Digestive system > Gut ... | reverse complement strand
TTGCGCGGCGCGGATAGCCTGCTGCATCTGCGCTGTGGCGAAAGCCGCCTCACCGCGCGTCTGGAATCCGCCGCCGCGCGGGAATTGGCGCAAAACTGCTATATCAGCATACTGCCGGATAAGCTGCATTTATTCGACGCAGACAGCGGAGAAGCGATTTAGGCTTTGCGGTGTCCTGCCCAAAAAATTACCGGAAATTAGCGGTGGAGCCAGGGCAAAGATAAAAATGCAAAAAACAAATTAGACGCGGATTAATCGGATTCAAACAGCAGATTTTCGCGGATCATTTGGAATTAAAAATAGCAGCGAAAATCCATTCAAATCCGTTAAATCAGTGTCTAATTATTCCATACCTATTTTTTCTTACTATATCCATAGGACAAAAAACTGACTGGAGGTACTATGAGTAAAAAAATATCACAAATAATAGCCATCATTATGTGTTGCTGCGCTATCCTGTTGACGCAGGGGCAGGCGGCGCGAGCGGCGGATGGATCCGTTACGCTTGAATTCACGGATATCGCGGCGCGGGTGGCCGCCCATAATAATACCGTGCGTATCGGCAAGCTCTCGCTCTCCGAGGCGCAGAACGCGCTGCGGCTGGCGCAAACGGCCAACCGCGAACGCCGGGAACAGCGCGCGCCCATCAATGAGGCGATCGGCGAGACCAAGGAGATGATCAATAGCGGAACCCTGGACGAAACCCAATTGCGGGAAGCGCAATCCCTGCTCTCCACGCTGGAGCAGGTGGCGAGCAGCTTAAGCAACAGAAATACCAGCCAACTGGAGCGCACTGTAGAGGCGGTGGCCTTGCAAAACGCGCAAAGCCTAGGCCAATTGGTAAATGGGGCGCAACAGTTGTTTATCCGCGCCCAACAATCGCAGCTTAATCTGGCCTTGCAGCAGAGCAAGCTGGAACAGGCGGAACAGGCGGTGAGCAAAGCCGAGATACGCTTATCTCATGGCCTGGGTACGCCCGCCGCGCTCAGCGAGGCCCAATTGCAATTACATTCCACGCGCTTGGAACTGGCGGTGATGGAAAATCAGCTACGTATCATGCTGGCGCAGTTGCGGGATTATACCGGTTATAAGCAAGGCGAAACCCTGTCGCTGGGCGATATGCCGGAACTGGACGGAGATTTTTTGGCAACCATCGACGTGGAGAGTGACGCCGCCGCGGCTGTCAGCGCCAATTATGCCCTGAAGCTGCTTAATATAGACCGCATCAACGCCACCGCCACCAGCGCTAAGAATAAGATCACCATACAGATGGAGCAACAAGAAGCCACGGTGCGGCAAAACATAAAGCAAAAATATGACGTGCTACTGGAAGCCCAAGCCAAGCTGGAATTAACCGTGGCGGAATTACGGCAATCCGAGCAACAATTGAAGACGGCGGAAACAAATTTTAAGCTGGGTAAGATAGCGCAAAACGCGCTGGACAAACAAAAAGCCACGCTGGCAGCCAAACAGACGGCTTGGCGGAACGCGGCGTTGACCTTGGTACTGGAAATAGGGGATTATCGGGCTAAGGTTGGGGGGCTGAACTGAACAGACATCTTGCCCATCCCATAATATTATTGTAGCTAGGATGGTGTAATATGATAAGAAGAGTATGTGTTTTGCTCATTGTTAATGCAATTATTCTCTCAGTTTATGCTACTAATACGTATGCTGCAACTGATATCACATTTAGGGCAACGCTTGCCAGCTCAGATTACCGGGCATATGCAATTGACGAAAATGCTATTTTGTGGTCTTGGAAAATAGGGGTTGGCGATAGCTTCAGAGGACAGTCACTTTTACGTACTCACAAAGTACAGTTGTTGAATAACGTAATAGGCGTATATGGAGGTTGGCATAGTGGATTTGCTATAAGGGCTGATAACAGTTTATGGACGATTGATGAAAATGGTAGTATGCATAAAAACACCGAGCCTCCGATTAAAATTATGGACGATGTGACTGAAGTTGCTTGTGCAAATTCTCTTTGGATCGCTTTAAAAACGGATGGTACTGTTTGGCAATATCCGTATAATAGTGAGTATGATTCCTATGGCAAGCAAATGATAATGGGCGTTAAGCAAATCAGTGCCAATATTCGCTCTTTTTATGCCTTAAAAGATGACGGCGCACTTTGGGGTTGGGGCGACAACTATCAAGGCGATTTAGGCGTAAAAACAGGAGAAACCAATATAAATACACCCATTAAAATATTAGATGAAGTTGAAAGTGTTTATGCATTTGGACTTTCGGCGTTTGCTATAAAGAGCGATGGATCCCTTTGGGGATGGGGTAATAATAACGATGGCCTCATCTTCACTGGTGAAGACGAAACATGGGCTTTTGATCCATACCCTGACGGCAGCCAAAGCGTCATTACTTCACAGTTTACCCCTGTTAAAATGCTGGATGATGTAATAAAAATAGCTGGGCGTACTCACTTGACTGTTATTAAGAAAGACCATTCTTTATGGGTATGGGGAAATAACAATGATGGTCAGTTAGGCGATGGTACTACAAAATCAAATTATATGCCCACAAAACTTGCGGATAATGTTGTTGATGTTACCGCTACAGGAATGTTCACTATTTTTCTTAAAAATGATGGTACTCTTTGGGGATGTGGAAAAAGTATTGCTGTAGTGTTAGCTTTGGATGAGCTTGATAATAACGATGCTCGTATTTCTCCGGTTATAATAGCGGATAATATTGCGCAACCAAATGCACTTATTAATTTTTCTTTAGGAAGTATGACAAAAGCGGATGAGTTAGAACTTATCACCGATGCGTCAAATATACCCGATACTATTTATATAAACATAGATGGGATACCGCTTACAACAAAAAATCTTTCATTTATTGAGCAAGGTGAGATAATGGTTCCTGTGCAAGACCTCGCAAGAGCAATGGATATTGATGTATTTGGCATGCCTGATTTTTATGACGTGGATGCAGAAATAATATTATCTGATAAGCTCTATTACACCGATCTTTTTGTGGGAATAAATGACGGTTATTCAGGGCTTGATGTTCGCGGGGCCAATTACAGCAAATATATTGATATGGATTGGAGTATTGACGATAATTATGTTAGGCCAATGATGATTGATGGTTGTGTTTATGTTCCGTTGCATCCAGTTGCCGCTGTCTTTTGCTTTGATGTTCAATGGGATGAAGACGCAAAAACCGCGACATTGACTAATAAATTGAAAATACCCTTCTTTACAGATAGAAATGTTAATAAAGGCTACTCTCTTTTGAATAATAGGTTGACTATTTCTTTGCCAGAAGGTGTGAAGATTCGTGATACCCGTGACAATGGCATTAGAGATTCTGATACAGATGGCGATTACGAAACAAGTATTCTGTTTTCTGGAAATTATCAGACATTGGAAGTAAAAGCATCCGAATTATTCGCTTACAGTACGGGAGATTTAAAAAAGGACGCCGAACTCTTTATTAATTTACTCAACAAAAGGTATTTTGAACCTGCTGTGTATTCGACATCTAAACCAGTTATCATGGGCAACTTGGCTTACATTTCTATTCGACCTATGAAATATGATAGTTTAAGCGACTATCTTGTAGAAGGCGCACTGGTTCGCGGCGCCGACAACATGCTTGTATTTGTTGGCGTATATGCCGACCACAAAGCCATGACATACCCAGAAGATTGTCACGATATGGCGCAAAAAATGATTGATTCTCTTAAAAGTGGTGCTCGTGTACTTGTTGTGGAAAAACAATCAATATTAATGGATGACTATACCATACAACTTGCACCTGGTTATTTACCAAATGTCTATCGGGGCCCAGATTTTGATGTATGGTATTTTAATAAACTGGTCACCCTTGATGATATTCGTAGTTCTTTCAGCATATATCGTGGTAATCATCCATCTTATGATGAATCAGAAATCCCTACATACACTGTCGAAGATAAAGCCCTTAATAATTCAATTACATGGAGCGTTTTTTTAGACGAATCTAAGCAATTTGGTGATAATAGTTACGCAAAAACTCTTATTCGCACAGGATTCAGTGGTTGGGATCAGTTCATGAGTATCGTTGCCTACCCTGCTTCTGAATCAGATTGGAAAATAATTCGCGAGATGGTACGTAGTATGCATAGTGTGAACGATGTAACAACATCTTATCCATTATGGTTGTGGTGTTGCTTGATATTTGTTCTTACTGCTTGTATCATTCTGTTGCTTGTTTTTAAAAGAAGGAAAACCAGGCAAATGAAAAATAGTTGATTGTATTTGAATCTTTGAAGATCAATGCTATCAGCATGATTGACATAAGGTCGAATTTCTTCTGGCGAAGCATTTTTGTGTTCATTAGCCCACCTTGCCATGCTCGTTATCAGCGGCATCAAGCAGCTTTTTTATATCATCCAGATCAGGTAGGGCTTTTTGCCACGTTTCCGGCATTTCGTTTTGTGTCCTATATGTAGCTACGCCCATCGGTTTTGTGTAGTCGCGCACGGCAAACTCAACAATGCTTCGATTAGCTTCTTTGCACAGCAAAATGCCGATTGATGGCTTTTCATCTTTCTGTCTGACGTACTCGTCGAGTGCGGACAAATAGAAATTTAACTGTCCCAAATATGACGGTTTGAACGCACCACGCTTTAATTCAACGGCGACAAGACAGCGTAACTCACGGTTAAAGAACAACAAATCTATGAACCACTCTTGTTCAGCAACAATTACGCGGTATTGATTGCCGATAAAACAAAACTTATTGCCAAACGAAAGTATAAACTGTTTGATATTCGAGATTATTTCGCGCTCTAACAACCTTTCATCGGGATCAATTTCATCCTCAATGTTAATGAAATCAAGCAGATACTCGTCCTTAAACGCGCGGATAGCACGGCGGGCCTGCTCCGATTCAGGTAATGATTGGAAAAAATTATTTGGCAGTGCCCCCGATCTTGAGTACAAATCGCCTCGAAGTTTTGATTTCAACATATCGACAGTCCAAAATGAAGCTGCACACTGTGCGATGTAGAACAGCCTGCCGTCTAATGATTTTTCTTTCGCTAAGATTTCTGAATGGTTAGTAAATCCGACTCTAAAAAATTTGTCTGCGGAAAAACCGGGCATTGTAAAACCATTTATGTGTTTTGGCAACAGGCTTAAATCAACAAAAAAATCACCTTTATGCGGCAAAACCTCCACAGAAATTGCATTTTGTGTTTCTGTGATTTCTGTTTTATTTTCAATTCTTAAATCATCCATTGTCAATGGATGATTTGTAAAAATAGGCTGCCACGCCTCATAAAATAATCGCATACGCCTGATTGAGGCATCGGAAAATCCGCGAAGTCCCGGTAATTCGCTTTGGAGGGTTCCAGAAATTTGCTTAATTGCGCCCTGTCCCCAAAAATTATTGCGGGAATTCTGTGAAATATATCTACCGACTGCGTAATACAGGCCAAGTAATTCTTTGTTGACAAGTTTTGCCGCCTGATAACGTGATCGTATAATCGCATCCTTAATTATGTTTACCGCATCATCAAAGTTCAAGTCAAGGGGTTTAAGCAAAAGTGTAACTGGTGTCTTAGAACCGTAGGCCAAGTTAAAGGAGTTTGAGGCAGTGATATATATTAAGGCTATATTTTTCTTGCCTATTACCTTGAAAGAAAATATAATGGGGATAGGGGTCGAATTCGACTCCTTTAATAGGAGACTGGCTTTAATACGTTTACCTTGCTCCTGTAAATAAGTATTGGTGTGACAAAAAAAGAAATGGGGATTACTCGTGAAAAAAAAAGGCCATAAAGATAAAATCAGATACAAAAACAAGGTCAGGAACCGGCAAACAGCCACAACAAAGCCAGAGCCGGAAAAAATAGAAAAGGATAGCGTCGCTGAAGAGTCTATGAAACGGCTGGAACTTAAGACTTTAGAAACATTCGGCTTGAAGGAGGATAGGATTATCAGGGACAAGTCTTTCGCTAGTATGTCCGAGGCTTTATTGGAATTTGCCGCACCTCTTTTGGATGTAATTGATTACGACGATAAGGAAATTTACGAAAGTACAATTGCAGTATCTATGGCGATTTGGAACAGTTCTATTATGTTGAAAAATAATAAAAGCCGCAGAGAAGTAAAAAAATTACTTAAGCCGTTTATGCAAGATGCCGAATCAAAAGGTATAGTGAAACACATGTTGCATCGCAAACAGCAGATGTTCCCTGATAATAACAGGTTGATTTTGAATTTTGAAGTGACCGAGAAAGCCGATAGCTTTCATCTGTCAGTAGTTTCAACACTGCCATAATAATAACAATACCAAGAAAGCATAATATAATCGCCTAAGCATACCAAAAATTGCTAAAGGAGATGAATGTTATGATGCAGTTTTATACGGTATTTGCCATTAATCCCGGTTCGACATCAACAAAAATCGGCCTGTTCAGGAATGAGACGGAACTGTGGGTGCAAAATCTGGTACACCGCGAGCAGGAACTCCGTGAACATGAAAAGATTGGCGAGCAACTGGCTTATAGAAAGGAGCGTATCCTGGAAGCATTAAAAGAAAGCGGCCATGACGTGTCGGAATTGTCCGCCATAGTCGGTCGCGGGGGCATGCTGCCGCCGGTACAAGCCGGCGGATATACGGTAAATCAATGTATGCGCGAACGGTTGCAAAAATCTCCGACCGGCTTCCATGCCTCAAACCTCGGCGCCTTGATCGCGGACGCTATCGCCAAACCATTGGCTATTCCCGCATATATCTATGACGCGGTATCCGCTGATGAGTTATACGAAATCGCTCACATTACCGGCATCCCGGAAGTGAGCCGCCAAAGCTTCTGCCATGTGCTGAACGCTAAAGCAACTTGCCGCCAAGCAGCGGAAAAGACGGGGCGGCGTTATCAGGATATGAATTTTTTGGTGGCCCATCTGGGCGGCGGCATTTCGATCAGCGCGCATGAAAAAGGAAAAATCGTCGATGTAATTACCGACGACGCCGGACCGTTTTCCCCGGAACGCTCCGGCAGCATACCATTGCGCACGATTGTCGATATGTGCTATTCAAACGAGTATGCGCACAAGGACATGGTTTATAAGCTGCGTGGCATGGGAGGGCTTAAGGCGCATCTGGGTACCCATGATTGCCGGGAAATCGAAGAAATGATCGCCGACGGCGATGAATACGCCGCCAAGGTTTATGAAGCCTTCGCCTATCAGATTTCCAAAGGCATCGGCGAGCTGGCGCCCGTACTTAAAGGGCGGGTGGATATGATCATACTGACAGGCGGCGTTGCCTATTCGCAAATGATCACGGACTGGGTCACGGAACGGGTATCTTTCATTGCCGACGTGGAAGTGATACCCGGTGAAAATGAATTAGCCTCCCTGGCATTGGGCGCCCTGCGTATATTGCGCGGCGAGGAATCGGCGCATGAGTTTTTAGAGCTTAGAACTTAGAGCTTAGAGCTTAGAGCTTAGAACTTAGAACTTAGAGCTTAGAATTTAGAGCTTAGAATTTAGAGCTTAGTTGATAGGTATCATGGTGTGTAGAACTTTTACCTGTTTTCGTTAATTTTGTTGACAAGGGCCTGATCCCTGCTCCCTAAATCCTTTGCGACAAAAATGTTGCGGTGGTTGATGTGGAAAAGGGTTCCGGCGGCTGAACGCGAATAATATATAAGCATATACCTTTTACCTCCCTGTATAAACGTTTGTTATAAGTGCAAACGTAAAATGCTTGGCGTTGTTTGATCATAATATTATTTTACCGAGGAGGTCTGCTTATGCGCAGCTTTGTGTGGCGCGTTATCATCAATGCGCTGGCCCTGTTGGCCGTAGCTACAATATTAAAGGGCGTGGTGGTTGAAAGCGTTTTCAGCGCTTTTATTGCCGCTTTGGTACTGGGCGTGCTGAACGCCTTTATCCGCCCTGTTTTGCTATTATTCTCGCTACCCTTAAATATCATGACGCTGGGTTTATTCACCTTCGTGATCAATGGCCTGCTACTGTGGATGGTCAGTGTTTTCGTGAAGGGTTTCCACACCAGCGGCTTTTTCCTTACTATAGCGGCGGCAATTTTGCTCAGCATCATCAGCGGCCTGCTTTCCTGGCTATTGGGAAAACCGGATAAACACTGATAGTCTGCTTCGCAGACCAGTTTTGAGTTATGAGTTTTGAGTTGTGAGTGCCCCCTTGATCTGGAGGTAAGAATGCACAGAAAAGTTTACATAATATTCACCGCTACCTTGTTGATTGCCATATCAGCGTTGTTCATTGCACCCTTGCCGGCCTTGGCCGCCGACCCTATATCTGTGCTGGTCAATTCCAGGCTGCTTGATTTGGATGTTCCGCCCATAATTGAGGAAGGGCGCACACTGGCGCCGGTACGGGCTATCACCGAGAGTTTGGGCGCTTATGTGAGCTGGAATGAACAAGAACGGCGCGTGGAAGTGGAACTGGACAAGCGAAAATTGGTATTATTTATCGACGATACCACCGCTTATGTGGACGGTATACCCAAACAACTGGATGTGCCGGCGCGTATCGTGGAGGGGCGCACGCTGGTGCCGGCGCGTTTTATCAGCGAGAGCCTGCGTGCTGTGGTGGATTGGGATATCGCCACGCGCACGGTGATCATCATTACCTATGAAGACGCGGCCCCTTATTCCACCGCGTTGGCGCAGATGGAAGCCGAGGTGTTGCGGGAGATAAACGCGCGGCGGGCTAAATTATCCCGTGAACCTTTGCTGGCGGTGGATGAGATGATGCAAATGGCGCGCGGCCATGCGGCGGAATTGGCAAAGAACAGCGCCTTTTCCCATGATTCCGCCCGTTTTGGCAATACTACCGACCGTGCCGCAGCACGCGGCCTGAAAGTGAGCTTCGAATATTTGGCCTACGGGCTACCGGATGCCGCCGCTATTGCCGAGGCCCTGCTGGGCGCCGAACAAGGCGGGCGGCTATTGGCGGAGGAAGGGCGCTTCTGTGGCTTGGGCCTGTATAAAACCACTGCCGACGGTAATGCCGATATTTACGCGGTAGCTGAACTGACGGAAGGAGAAGGCTTCGTGCTGGGCCCGCGTCAGCGCCGCCTGGACGCGCCACAGTTCACGCTGGCCGGCTACGCGATTGCCGGAGCTCCGCTAACCATATACCAACTCAATGCGCAGGGCGAATATCTTTCCCGCCAAAGCCATACCCTTACGGTGGATCCATCCGGCCGCTTTGCTTTCAGCACAGATTTGTGGCAGCAAGGGTGCTTCGCCGTGACCGTGGGTAAAGACAGCGTGACCTTGCTCTACGAATAGCCGTCGCAAAGTTTTTTTGGAAGTTTTTTGGAAGTTTTTCAGGAAAGTTTTCATTTTGCCCTTGCTATGTAGAACAAAATATTGTATAATAATTCTCGCCGCCTGCATTAGCAAAACCGTTGCACAAACCACTAGCGCAACCGGTACAGGCATGCCGCTGTAGCTCAGTAGGTAGAGCGCATCCTTGGTAAGGATGAGGTCACCGGTTCAATCCCGGTCAGTGGCTCCACTTTTCCCCTCTAAAATTGCCTAAAATTGGGTGAATTACTATCAATCACTGTCAAATTTTTGGAGGGATTAAGGCAGACGAACCGTGCCACGGTTCGTCTGCCTTTTCTTTTTTCGGTAACAAATTTTGGTAGGCGAGGTCGAGCGTTTTCGCCGCGCTTTCGAAGACGGCAAAAACCATTGACGCGCGTTGTCAGATATGATACCATATTTGCATATTTAGTTGATGATGTGTTTACTTTGGCGACAATGATACCGGGAAGGGAAACCGAAGTTATGGATAACATATATGAATTACGGCTTTATGATACGCCGCTTATAATATTTACCCTTGAAGAACGTGGCATTGAAGGATTGGGTGCAGAAATCCTCAGTATAAACGAGCAAGAGAAAAAGGTATTTCCGCTTGAACTAAAGTTAACAGGTGAAGGGATCGTCAAATGGCTACAAAATAGGGTCATCCCCAAAAATCGTGCTTTTGTGGATGAAATACTGAAAAGCCTGAATCTCTCTGCCAGAAATACCAAAGGGATTATTGACGTGTGTAAGGGATTGTCACTCAATGACAGCTATTGGATCGTGCCGCGGGGTTTCGATGGTACTTTTGCTCAATATAACCTTTACGAAAACCGCTTTTCGGAAATCCTTTCACTCGTTGCCTATACAGGGATTTGGCAAAGCCATGGGGCGTTTTCCACCTCTCCGGAACTTACCACCAGCGGTATGCTGCCCAAAGCGTGGCGGCTTATAGAAAGCGACGGAATTTATCTTTATAAAGGCGGTACAAGCGGCGCGGCAAATACCGGCAATGAGCCATACAGCGAATACTACGCCTGTCAGGTAGCACAGGCCATGGGTCTAAACGCCGTGACATATGATTTGGAAAACTGGAAGGGTATTTTAGCCTCTAAATGCAAACTTTTTACCGACATTGATACGGCATATATCCCCGCCGGGCGCATAGTCCGCGCCGGCGGACTCAAGGCTTGCCTAGACCATTATACAAAGTTTGGAGAGGGTTTTGCGGAAGATATGCGCAGTATGCTCGTATTCGACGCGGTAATATATAATTCCGACCGGCATTTCGGAAACTTCGGCATCCTGCGGGATAATCATAGCGGCGCGATTATAGCCCCCGCGCCGCTGTACGATCACGGAATTTCGCTGTTCAATTACGCGATGAAGGACGATTTTGCTAATCTTGATGAATATGCTGGCACAAGGTTTCCTGCCTATGCTGATGTGACATTTGAGAGTATTTGTACGGATGTTATGGGGAAAACGCAAGCCGGGCAGCTGAGAAGTTTGATAGGCTTCAAATTCAAGCGGCACACTTCAATTAATTGGCCGGAAGAGCGGCTTATCGCCATTGAGCGCCATATACAGAAGCGTGTGCGGCAGCTTTTAGGGTTGCAGCGGTCGAAATAGTAACTTATGGATAAACCACACCAATAATAAACAAGAATTAACTCCACACTTCACACTACCCCTATGCGGTCAAAGACCGCATAGGGGTAGTGTGTTGATATTTTTAAGGAAAATATTGAAATTTCACCAATTCTAGCAGGATAATATAGGCTTATGTAGAAGAAATATATTGAAGTTTTATCATAATATATATGTTATATTTCATGGGCTGGCAGAATGATAATCGCAAATATTTGCATAGTTGCACGGAATTCTTCTGGCGGGCTCACCTTTAGATGTTTCCGTGTTTTTTTTGTACTAAAAAAATTGAGGAGAAATCTGTATGAAAAGTGGATAGAAACCGGAAGACAGAGAGCAAGCTGGCAGTTTTTTGCTTAACGAAGTTAGACGCTAATATATGTAAGATTCTGGTAAACGGAGGAGTGGCTTGATGAAAGAATATGGCGACGAGCTGTTTATTTACGCAATGGCGCTGCAACAGGATGAAGAAAACGAAGATGCGGAAGATGAGCAAGACGAAGAACAAGATGACGAAGAACACGAAGATGAAGAACACGAAGATGAAGAACAGGTTGAAGATTTGTTTGATAAAATAACAAAGGACATTGAAAGACTTTTAAACGAATAGCGAGGTGAAGAGTATGAAACCTATTATCGACGGCAGTTTTACGGTTGCCCCTTTCGAATTCGACAGCATAGAGAAATTAAGGATCGAGCGCAATATAAACGAGCACGCGACATTGTATGTAAGAGGCGTGGCTAAAAAAGACTGGCAATACATGCCGGTTATGGATGCCACGGAATATACCAATATAAAATGCGAAGCAGAAGGGGTCGTCTATTTCAGCGGCATTTTGCAAAGCGTGACCACGACCAGTGTGGACGACGTGTACTACCTGGAAGCACGCGCCATATCCCATACCATTATGCTGGATACCAAGCGGCATAAACGGGCTTTTCAAGATACCGGGGCGACTTACCAGGACATCGTTGAAGCAATAATCGGCGAGGGCGGGGGTTCCGTTAATTATCATGCCGACGCGCAATCTGTGGAAAAAATACTGGTGCAGTATGACGAAACAGATTGGCAATTTGCTTTAAGGCTGGCTTCCCATACACAAGATGTGCTGACGCCAATATGCAGCAGCGACGAACCTGAATTCCATTTTGGTGTGGAAGATGAAGCTTTTGCCGGGGAGATAGAAACAGCCAATTTTTCTGTTTTGAAAGATTTTGATTTATTACGCTCCAGGTCTAATGACGACCAGCCCCTGGATGAGGAAAGCGTCACTATGTACAAGGTAAAAACCGAGGATTTTTCCTATGGCATGTTTGACGTAGGGGAAAAAGTGATGCTTAACAAAAAAGATTTGTATGTGCGCCAGGCTGTACTTACCTTGGAACAAGCTGTTGTAAGCTGTTCTTATACCCTTTGTTCAATTAATGCCATTACCGCGCCGAAAATCTATAACCGCAATATTACCGGCCTGGCGCTGGCGGGAATTGTTCAAGTAGCTGAAAATGACGACGTGAAACTGGATTTGCATATAGACCATAAGCCGGGTACGGTTCAATTCTTCAAATATGCCACGGATTATAGTCCGGAGAGCCACACCGGCTGGTATGTGATGCCGGAAATAGGGGACACCGTATTCCTGATTTTCCCTTCAGAAGATGAAAAGGATGCGCACGCTTCCTCTTCAATGAGGCAGAGCGGAACAGGTAAAACCGGCGATCCGCTAACAAAATTTTTACGGACTCCATTTGGCAAGGAAGTAAAGTTGAATGATAAAGAAGTGCTGATTACCGGTAAGGATGATGAAACCTATATTAATGTCAACGAAGACGGTGGTATTGAGATTTTCACCTTAAAACCCATTAAAATCTTTAGCGACCAAACTTTGGAAATTACCAGCACAGATGATATGACCATTACTACCGAGGCCAATATGTTCATTGACGTCAGGCAAAACCTGAAAATAAACGCTGATGCTTCCATTGAGGTTACTTGCCAGGATAATGTGATAAAAATTGAGCCGGCAACCGGTATAGCCACCAGCACTGATCAGGAAATAAATATGATAAGTGCAAACGACACAAACATTGAGAGTAAAACCAAAATGGCTATGACTTCTGGCGATGATATGATGCTTTCAACAAATAAGAAGCTTATTGAATCGGGCAAACACGCAGTTATCTTAAATAACATGAGCAATGCCCTAGCTATGACGCCTGTTGCGGGCATTGCTATGGCTTCGGCAATGAAACTAGCCATTGCCAGCAAGGGCGATGCGGTAATTGCCAGCAGTAAGGGGCTGAATCTATCAGCAATTAAGGATGTTAAGACTACAGCAGGTAAAAAGCTTATTGAGTCGGGCAAAGCCGCAGTTGAAGTAAACAGCGGCGGCAGTTCCCTCAAGATGAAGCCCGCTGGTGTGGATATAAAAGGAAGCTCTGTAAAACAGAATTAGTAAAGATATTTCGCGTAAAAGGAGGCAGCGTATGCATTTTATTAAGGTTTTACTGGTCACGGTTACTACCTTCGTTTTGGTTTTGCTAGGGGTTGTGGCTAGTGCTGATGGTAAAACTGTTAGTACGAAGGCAAAAACGAATAAAAAGGCTAAAAAGGATGCGCCGGGAGCAGCGGGAGATGCTGCTGAAGGAAAAGCAAAAGAAACAGCTAAGTCTGATGTGCCCGCAGGAGTACCAGTGCCTACACCTACCGGACAGGGTGCGGGCGGAGTAATTAAGGGGCATAATATCCCAGGAGGGTCGGCTACTGGATTAAGTACGAGAGCAGGAGGCAGCGGCGCAACACATCCTGTCGTCAAAGATTTATATAATAATGTGCCAAAAGACAAAAGGAGCTTATACCATGGGAAATGTGCTGAAGCTTCCGCTTTAAGTAAAATTGCAACTGCTGGAAATGCAAAGACAGCAGAAGATTTGAAAAATCTTTGCAAAGGCGCTACGTCTACTGTATGTAACAGTAATGGCACATATTTACCTCCATGTTCGTCTTGTAATAGCGTATTAAATATTTTAGGTATTATTGCACAAAGATAACGAGTTAATGTAAACATAGAGAAGGGAAGGATATTCTAATGAGCATTATCGACAGAGAAGACATACACGAGCAAATCGAATTAGCTAAGGTTGTTGATGTCGAAAATATCCCATATGAAAAATTAATGGGCGTTCTTATTGGTTTTGTTTACGACGAACTCTATGTAAAGAATTGCTTTCAAGAACTAAGTATAGATAGTAAAGACGAGGCAATAATCAGAAACTATGCTCTTCGAGGGAAAGCGTTCCTTAACAAGGATTTGACGAAAGAAGAATTAACCAATGAAAGAATATCTGCATGGACAACACATGACAGCCTGATAGATGACAGTTCGTCAAAGGTGCTACTCAGGATTATTATTTGCTTATTATATGATAGGGAAGATGCCGAATATGATGTGTATGGATCAGGAGAGATTCTTGGAGTGATTTTTTCGTTGTTTTTGGATTTAGGAAGCGGGTACTGCTCTCGACTAAGACATTATCTGCAAGAAAAACTTTCATAATTAACGCGGGCAGAACGTAAAAAAACAAGATTTTTGGGTTGCGGGTGAGATCCGCGTTGGTAACTGTCAGGGAAATTAACTCTAATCAATGTAGCGGAGTTGGAGGTGAAGGCTATGGCGAAAGAATATGTTGTACATGGCGCGAAGATGGAATGTAAGATGGGAGATTCTTCAAGCAAGCTGAAGATATTGCCACAGCGAAAAGAAAAACTGACCGGTAAACGGCAAGCCAATATAGGCGACTGCAAACCTATGGTAAACGTGCCGCCGTTTGGCAAATGCAAATCCATGGCAAACCCTGCCGTAGCCGCAGCCACTGCCGCCTGTAATGGCAAGTTGCAGCCAATGCCCTGTACCCCTGCATGCTCTGTTTGGATTGGTGGCAAACCTAATCATCTGGTCGAGAAAATGCCGGCTCTTATGAAGGGCGATAAAGCCATGTGCCCTCTTGGGGTAGGTATTATTGAGGTTAAGGAGAGTGGACAAGGAAAGGGAAAAAAGGGTAGTAGTC
>Ga0123356_10004143_pt1 | contig 15040 bp, 18 predicted proteins | sample TergutEmb28metaG_2_FD_92546 | JGI IMG/M metagenome (GOLD analysis project Ga0123356, IMG submission 92546) | Embiratermes neotenicus P3 segment gut microbial communities from Petit-Saut dam, French Guiana - Emb289 P3 | ecosystem: Host-associated > Arthropoda: Insects > Digestive system > Gut ... | reverse complement strand
CGGCGAGGGACTCAACACCATCTCCGGCGGCCAGGCATTGTTGAAGCTGATCTTGATCTCACTGGTCATGTGGTTCCTGATCGCGCTCGCCTACCGCGAGGTTGCACACTCCTATCCCGTGGAGAGTCTTGAACTCGGGCCACCCTCCATAGATGTGGAGACCGCCCAGCTGGCAAATCTGCCCGCGACCGCGGGCCAGTCGCTAAGCGATGAAACGGTGGCGGCGCTGAACTCGAGCCTCGAAAGCAAAGGCTATTCCCTGAAGAAGCTGGACGGGGACTTCTGGCTGTTTCACCGCGATCAGCGCATCAAGAAGGTCGGCGAGCGTCCTCACCTGGCCAACATGGATATTCCTCATGTTCTGCTCCTGATGGGCTTCAGCATGATCGGTTCCATCGTGCAGCTCCCCGCGGTCGGCGGGGGGAGTCAGTTGGCGGTGATCAATGCACTCCAGGTGATCTACGGAATTCCGCCGGAACTCGCGCTCAGTTGCGGAATGCTTCTATGGCTGGTGACGTTTATGTCCTGCATTCCGGTCGGCCTGGCTTTTGCGCACCAGGGACATTTGTCGTTACGCAAGCTGTCTCGCGCAAGTCACGAGGCGGACGAGGGTCACTCCGCCACCGCCGTCCGTTGAGACCTCGACCCCCGGGAATCGCTGCCCGTGCCACCCGAAAACGGAGGTCTCCTCAGGGTAGAGGAGACATCTCGGCCGAAAATCTGCCGCTGGACCGGCGAGTCGCGATGGTTCGCCTGCTAAAATGCACTGAGTTTCCAATCACCATGAAGTGCCCTTTTTGCGGCTTTGCCAATGACAAGGTCGTCGATTCGCGCGAGAGCAAAGAAGCCGACTCCATCCGCCGCCGCCGCGAGTGTTTGAAATGCCAGAAACGCTTTACCACCTATGAACGCATCGACGAAATTCCCTACATGGTGGTCAAGAAAGACGGGCGCCGCGAAAAATTTGACCGACAAAAAGTCTTGAACGGTCTGCTGCGTGCCTGCGAGAAACGCCCGGTTCCGATCAGCAAGCTCGAACAGATTGTGAACGAAGCCGAGGCGTTTGTAATCGAATCTCCCGAGCGCGAACGAAAGACCAGCGAATTAGGCGAACTCATCATGAGCCGGCTGCGGCGATATGACAAAGTTGCCTACGTGCGATTCGCGTCGGTGTATCTGGATTTCAAAGATGTGCAAGAGTTCATGACGGAACTGAAAGACTTGTTGAAGACCAAAGATTCCGCCGAGGTACAAAGCAAGGGTTCGGCCAAGCCCATGTAGAGCGGCTTGGAATGATTCGACTCCGACTGGTCCACGGGCGAGGTAACGAAAAAAGAGATCTTTCGCGATTCCATTCCGATGACTCACAAAATCACATTGATCCCCGGCGACGGCATCGGCACAGAGGTCACACAAGCCGTTGTCCGCATCGTCGAAGCCACCGGCCTTAAGCTTGAGTGGGAAACCATACAGGCGGGCGCCGAGGCTTATGAAAAATACAAAGAATACATCCCCAAGGCCTTAACCGAATCGATCGAGCGCACGCACGTGGCGCTCAAGGGCCCGATCACAACCCCGGTCGGCGGCGGCTTCTCGAGCATCAATGTGCAATTGCGCAAGCAGTTTGACCTTTATGCGAACTTCCGCCCGGTCCGCAATCTGCCGCACATTCCTACTCGCTATCCCGATGTCGATCTGGTGATCGTTCGCGAGAACACGGAGAGTCTTTACTCCGGACTGGAGCACGAGGTCGTTCCCGGGGTGGTCGAAAGCTTAAAGATCATCACCGAAAAGGCGTCCACGCGCATCGCCCGCTTTGCCTTCGAATACGCGCGCAAGAACCGGCGCAGGAAGGTCCATGCCATCCACAAAGCCAACATCATGAAGCTTTCCGACGGCCTGTTTCTGCGCTGCTCGCGCAACGTGGCCAAACAATATCCCGAGATCACCTACGGCGAGCACATCGTCGACAATGCCTGCATGCAACTGGTCATGAACCCGTATCAATACGATGTGCTGGTGATGGAAAATCTTTACGGCGACATCATCTCCGATCTCTGCGCCGGACTGGTCGGCGGACTTGGACTTGTGCCCAGCGCCAATCTCGGCGACCATTGCGCAATCTTCGAAGCCGTGCACGGGTCTGCACCGGATATTGCCGGCAAGAACCTTGCCAATCCCACGGCCCTGCTGCGTTCCGCCCTGCTCATGCTGCGGCACTTGGGCGAAAGCGAGGCGGCCGGCCAAATCCGCGATGCATTGGAGAAGGTCTACCGCCACCGCGAGAAACTGACGAAAGACGTCGGCGGAAACGCGGGAACCACGGAGTTCGCGGATGAGGTCATCCAGGCCTTGCATGAACAACAGAGGAACTGAGGAACAGTGAGACGGGTTCCTAGGATGGGGATTTCCGGTTCCAGGTCAGGGTTGCGGTGGTTGGTTGCAGTGGTTGCAGCGTCTCTGTGCGTCGGGCTCTTTCTGGGTTCCGCGCGAGCGGCCGGCAATCCCTCTTCCGAAGCGCACAGGCTCGTGTTCATGACCGATTTCGGCCTGGTCGATGACTCGGTCGCCATTTGCAAGGGCGTCATGCTTTCCGTCGATCCCCATCTATCTATCGTCGATCTCACCCATCAAGTCACACCCTATTCGATCCGCGACGGAGCTCGATTCCTTTGGGGCGCGACCCCTTACTTCCCTAGCGGAACCGTCTTTGTGGCGGTCGTCGATCCCGGCGTCGGGAGCAGGCGCAAGGCAATTGTCGCCAAGTCAAAGCGCGGGCAGTATTTCGTGCTTCCCGACAACGGCCTGCTTACGATGGTGGCCGACCGCGACGGGCTCGAGGGGGCGCGGGAAATCACCAACCGCGGCTGGATGGTCGGGTCGGCGTTGTCCTCGACATTTCACGGGCGCGATATCTTCTCTCCCGTGGGCGCCCATCTCGCCCGCGGAGACAACTGGGACCAGGTCGGGCCCGAGCTGCCGGCGGAACGACTGGTGCGCCTCGACGCGAAGGCGCCCCGCACTGACCGAGCCGGAATCCACGGCGAGGTCATCGCAACCGACGGCCCCTTCGGAAACCTGGTGACCAACGTCGATGGGGGTGATTTTCTAAAACTCGGGTATCAGCACGGAGATGAGGTCCACATACAGATCGGAACCGTCCGTCTGATTGTGCCGTTCGTGCGGACCTTCGGCGACGTGCCGGTGAACGCCCCGCTGCTCTATATTGATTCCAGGGGACGAGTGGCGCTGGCCGTAAACCAGCGCAGTTTTGCCTCCCTCTACCATGTGAAACCGCCAGCGCCTCTCGCCATCGCAGGCCTAGGCAAGTGAACCGTGCTGCCGGATCTTTAATTGAGGTCGGAAAGAACCGCCGTGCTGTAGGTGCCGAAGTCCAACGAGACTACGGTGCGAATTTGCCCCGCGCTGAAGGAGAGGGAGCCGCTGTTTACGAGGGGGATCTTTTGGCCGCTTTCCGTAAAAATAATCTGGTAACTGCCGGCTGCTAAGGTCTGGTATCCAGAAGCCGCTTGGAAGTTCAGCGTAGCGGCGGGGCTTACCGTAGAAATATCGGGGTTAGAGGCGGGAACGATATACACATCAGCAGGCGAAATTGAACTCGAGGCGTTGATCGTGCGAATCTGAAAGTTGCCCGACGACGGCGTGGTTTTGTTGTCGGTTAGAACCGTCAAGCCGGAATCGGTCGCAAGAATGGTATGGTTTTGCCCCCCACTTATTGTCACGGTCTGGTTCAACAGCGTGGTGCCCGCGCTCTGAATTGCAACCGGCACGGAACCAGAGCTTGCCGATTGGTATCCTGAAGCTGTCCCATATGCGACGCCGCTCGCCAAGGTGCTGTTATTGACCAGCATGGTTACGGTGGATTGGGCATTCATCGCATTCATCAATCTGGCCTGCGTACTCCCAGATCCGCATCCGGTTGTAAGAAAAATCATGCCTACGGTGATGACACTAATCGCTACGACTGCCGGTTTCCACATACGAATCACGAAGGGCTCCTTCAGGAGAGTTTCTTTGAGGTTAACAGAATGGATGCGCCGAGGTGCGAGGAAAGTTGTGTAAAGAGAGGTCAAGTTTCAGTAAAGGGTTGTAAACCAGAGTTTGCCAGCGCGAATTTCAAAGACGGACGCGAGCTGCCCGGGGACTCTCAAATGGTACCTGGCAGATTCGTGAACCCGACGGCCCTACACTACGATCGCTCGTCGGGGCGGCAACAGCAACTCGACGGGCCCTACTCCTGGCGCTCGAGGCAGCGGGCGGCGTACAAGAAGCACACCCCCGAAAACAGAATGAACCCGGCTGATTCGAGCGCCACACGATTCGCATCGCCAAGCCCGATCGTGACCCAGCGAAGGCAGTCGATCTGCCAGGTAATTGGATTCGCCAGCGCTATGGCGCGAAACCACCGGGGAAGCGGCTCCAGGGGATAGAACAGATTGCTGGCGAACAGAATCACAAAATACAGGATTGAAGTGATGGTGTTAAAAATGTCGTTTCGCCTGGTGCTGAGCGCGAAGATGGAATAGAGGAAAAACCATCCCGCAGTGCCAACGACCATGGCTGCAATCACGAGCGGCATACGGCCCCAGCGCAGAGGGATATGGAACAACATGGCCGCCAGGCCCACCGTGATGATGGTCTGGGCAAGAGAGACGAACAAGGTAAACAGCACCTTTCCCAGCATGTAGGCCCCGCGGCTGAGCGGATAGGTGAGCATCTCGAAGAAGATGCCGTTGTCGCGGTCGAGGAAGAACGACCATGAAGTGTTCGAAGCAATGCCAAAGCTCGCCATGCCGAGGACGCTCGCGAGAAAGAAGGCGTTGTAATCCAGGTGTTGGGGAAGCAGCGGGGCGCCGAGCGCAGAGTTCACGCCCACGCCGAAGACAAGCATGTAGCCGAGCGGGTAAAACACGTCCCAAAATATGAAGATCAAATTGGTCGCCCGGATCTTCGCTTCACGGTAAAGCATGGCATCTATGGCACTCACGGCCTTCCCTCCTGCTGTGTGAGTTCGAGGAAGACATCTTCGAGGCTGGCTCCGTTCACTTCGAGCCTCAGGACCCGGCGATTGCGGGCGAGGGCCGTGACCACCTCGAGCACCTTCCCTTCGGGCGCTTTGAATGCAGCCTTGAGTGTGTTGTTCTCCACCCGCGTGCGCAGTGTCGGTATGGCTTCGAGTTCCCGATCGATGTCGCCGGGATTGGCATCGAAAGTCATCGAGACTTCATAGACACCCTGTGAGAGCAGCTTGAGTGCGTTCAGATCACCGCGCGCCACTTGCCGGCCGTGGTCGATGATCAGAATGTCCTCGCAGAGCTCTTCTGCCTCGCTCAGAATCTGCGTGGTGAGCAAAATCGTGCGCCCTCGGCGGGCTTCCTCACGGATCATCTCGATGACCTCCCGCTTTAGCAGCGGATCCATCCCGGTCGAAAATTCGTCGAGAAACAGCACCGGAGTTTCGACCATGAAGGCCTTGGCCACCTGCACCCGGCGGCGAAAGCCGCCGCTGAGGTCCTGCACCTTGCGCTCGACTTCATTGGTCAGCCGCAAACGCTCGATCATCTCGCCCGCCCGCCGCCGTGCCGTCCGGCGGTCGAGCTGATGAAAGCGCGCAAAGGTAAGCAGGTTGTCCCGTACGCTAAGCAACAAGTCCACTGCGGTTTCCTGAATTACCGACGCTATGCGCCGGCGTACTTCGAGGGGCTGCCTGGCGACGTCGAATCCCATTACGGACGCCGCTCCCCCCGTCGGGCGGCTGAGCGTAGTCAGAATCTTCAGGGTCGTGGACTTTCCGGCGCCGTTCGGTCCCAGCAAACCGAAAATGGTGCCGGGCGCCACGGTGAAATTGAGGCCATCCAGGGCACGAACGGAGCCGAAGATTTTCACAAGGCTACGGACTTCTAGAGCATGGATCATCGAAAGCATTCCTTTTCAGGGACAAGTCTGTCGATCGGAATGATTAAGGTGCACGCGTCTTTAAAGCTGGACGCGTGTAGTCGGCGGCAAGCCGGGAGTCAGAGAATAACGGCGGGAGTTTTCATAGCCAGACTATCCAATGGAGATGCTACGCGCCGGAGCGAGGAGCGTCAACTTGGCACTCGCCCGCGCCTTGTAGCGTACGCTTGCCGACCTCAAGAGTTTCGGCCAGCAGCGCCGCGTTGGCGTTGGATGATTCACGCGATGTACATTAGCTCGATGTATGTACATCAATAGAAAAGAGATGACGGCAGGTGACGACGCTCAAGCCACACGATTCCCATGGCGTTCCTGGGTCCAGCCTGCGGGTTTGACGGAGGCAACTTCAAACGGACGCCATCGATCTTCCGAACGACCGGGGTGTCACCAACGGAAGGTTGCCGACGCCGAGCCGTGGTGGCGTCCGGCTTGGATAATGTCCATGGATATATTGTAAGGATGTTCTTGCCTCGGTAGAACGCGCGGTATTGAAGACTGAATCGATCTAACGGGATATATTGCGACCGCGGTAAGGCGAAAAAAATGCTTTGCATTCTCCCCTGAAGAAGGAACGAGAGCGAAGCGGGCGAAAACTCAGTATCCAGTTGAGATCATTGGCCTACGCCCGCGGGTTGACGAATCGTGTCATAGTCCATTCTGAAAGTTGTGTTTTTGGGGTCGAGTTCGCATGCCCGGCGAAGGTGCGGGAGAGCATCGGCAAAAGCGTGCCCATTCACTAACTCTTCCCCGAGGTTGTGCTGACCTACAGCAATGTCGGCCCGGGAATCCGAAGCCATGGCTCTTTCCCACTGCTCCTTCGCGCCAAACGTACGACCAATGGCGAAGTAGGCTATCGCCAGCTCAACTTGTTCCGATGCAGTCAGCGAATGGATGCGCGGCTCGAGAATTGAAATAATCTCTGATGGAAATGCGGGATATCCTGATGCGGCAGGCCCATCCCGCGGCCCGGAGTCACGCCCATTCCAAAGCGGGTCATTTAGAAAAAGGAATCGGGGATCCATGTCCATTCTGTGCTCCTTCTCGAGCAGTTGGAGGTTTCTCACGCGCCGCCGGGCGAAAGCGGGATCGTTTGTTAATTCCTTTGTTAGTTCATTTTGGATAGCCGTCGCAGCCGCAGCGCGGATCTTATCCGCCTGACCGAGGTCGCCCTTTGCATCATGGATTTCTGCCTGAAGATACAATGCCGAGAAGTCGTAGCGGTCCGCAACCAGAGCAGCCTTAGCTTCAAGAAGCGCGTCGTCGTACTTCTTCTCCAGCAGCAATACGTGCGCCAGTTTCATTCTCAATTCTGCGAATAGAGCTTCGTCGCCATAAGGCAGCTCACCTTTGACCAACCCTAGGATCACTGCCAACCCCTGGCTGCTTGCCCTGCGCAGATCGCGTGGATTGGAAAGACGCGAATCAGTTGGCTCATTCCCGTCTGTCCCAGACGCCAACCTGAGCCAGGAAAGCGAAGCTCTATATTCAGACTCCGCCCCCCTCAAGTCCCCGGTTCTCAGGAGAGCCTCCGCGAAGCCTTCGTGGAAAGACTTCGGCGGATCGATCCTCCATATGCCGTCAGAAGGAAAAGCGATTGCCCGGCGGAAGGCTTTGGCCGCCTCCTCCCTTTTGCCAAGCATAGAAAGCACATGACCGTAATCAGCCCACCACGCTGCGTTATTAACATGCCGGGCCAGTTCGCTGCGCAAAGGCAAAGCTTCTTGCGGTCGTCCTCGTTGCTCCAAGTCGCTGGCAAGCAGATATGACCAGCCGTCGTATTCCCGGGTGTCGTCGTGCCGAGGTACCGCAGACATTTGCAACCGGAACTGAGCTATCGCATACTCAGGGTCGTCCAGTTGATCGTTAGCAAGATAAAAGATCTCGTCCAGCGCAGAACTTGCAGAACGATCACGGCGGTTGTTTTTCAACCAATTCGTGTCTTCGACAACGATTGCCCGCGAGGACTTGTTTTGTTTCCGCAGAAGCTCAACCAGTTCCTTGTGCGCGTCAGCGTTGTGGGGGTCACGTTGAAGCTGTATCCGCACCTTGTCTTCTTCTGATAGTCCCAAGGTCTTACGGTCAGAGGGTAAAGCCTTCACAATCTTGAACGCTTCAACCGTCGAGTCATCCCCAACAGGCAAAGTCTCGCCCTCTTCTGTCACGATGTCCCCACCTGAGTCCTGTAATTGCTCGCTGGCTTTGCAGTACCGTTTGTCCAACTCTTCCAGGGGCACAAACAGACGGTATTCTGAGTAATGTCCCAATAGCCGGACCTTGTTTTTTACAGATTTAGCAACAACTTGTGCCAGCACTGAGTCCGAAACCTGCCAGGTAGGTGGCGGCCACGCAAGGGCGAGTAAAGTCATCTGAGCGGCTTGAAGTTCGGCCTCCGGCTCAGGAGCTTCTCCACCTCCCTGGATTGGAGGCGGGGACAGACGGGGTTCATTCACGGCAGGTAGCGGCAGCAGCGGCGATCCGCCTTGCAGAGTTACAAAGCCACCTACCATAGCCTGGGTATATGTGTTGCGCTCTACAAGTTGAGCAGACGTCATCCTAACGCACGAGTAATGCCGAACCATGAAGATACGTCCCTTACCAGCGTGGCAAACAAACGTCCCGCCCAAGGGTTTAATGGTTAGAAAAATGGGACGCCTGGCTCCATATGGGTGCGTGGGATCGCTGGGAGGAGGCTCCACGAAGCAACTCAATTCGTGGCCGATCAGTGCGCCGTATTCGCTGCAAAAGGTTTCGCATTCAGCTTTGATTGTTTGCTGCCCGTGCCGCAAGGTGACCGTTGCTTCAAGCCCGTGCCTTTGATAGGAAGTCAGGATATAGCTTGTGTCCGGCGATATCTCAGGAAGCGTAAAAGCTGACAATAAAACCACTAGCCCAAGCCCAAGAGTGCGCTTCACCGCCCTAGCATCCATGGATCGAATAGGGTGCCGAACTTGAGGCTAGATGTCAAATCGGATTCCCGGATGTGTCGGATTCCCGGATGTCGGGCAATTCCCGGAACTGGACGCTGATCGTCAACAAGCAAGTGATGGACGTGCCCGGCGGCGGGCCGCGTGGGGCATCGCCAGCCATAAAGGTGACACCACGTCGGCATATTTGGGGCTGCTTTGTGAATACGGCGAGGGGCAGTACACGGCGTACTGTCGAGCAGCCGAAGAGCGCGCGCGGGCCCGAGCTACCTCCCGGCGACACAACGCCGTAAAGTCGACTTTCAGAGCGGTTGTTGATTCGAAACACATTTTCAGGCGGCTTCGGGATTTTCGTGGTACTCTGCTCCGCTAATGGATGGGCCACACCATGTCCCCTCGATCTCCTCAAATCCTGATACCAGTGTTTATACTTGTCTCATTCGGCCTGGCCGCCTTCGACGACGTCGCAAAACCTCCTGCTCCCGGTACAGACCTCGCTTCTGCCGACCAGCTCTTTCAGAGGGGCAAGTTCGCTGAAGCCGAAGCGAGCTACCAAGCTATCCTTCAGAAAGACAGCAAGCTCGTGCCTGCGCAAGTTGGACTAGTGCGCTCGAGGTTGAAACAGCAGAAAATCGATGAATCGCTTGAAACCGTGAATAAGGCTTTGGCCGTGGCGCCGGATTCAGCCGCGTTGCTTGCAGCGAAAGGCGACGTTCAGTTCCGTCGCGGCGAAATGGCGGCAGCCGAGACATCGTATCTCGTTGCAAAAGCGCATAGTCCCAAGGAAGTGCGCACCTACATCGGACTGGCACGGCTCTATTCGTCTTACTCGCTTTATCGCAAAGCTTACGACTTGCTGGAGACAGCTCACACACTTGCACCGACAGACGTAGAAGTCCAGCGGGCATGGCTGACGATGCTCCCTCGCAAGGAAAGGCTGGCGGCATTGGAATCCTATCTTGCCGAACCGCATCCCGACGATCAGGAAGAAACGCAATGGATGCAGGAGTACTTGGATTTCCTCGAGGCCACGGTTGACAAACCCGTCCACGGGTGCAGGTTGGTCAGCAAGGTGGAAAACACCGACACCAAGCTGGAGGTCATGTACGGGTCGGACGGACACCGAATGAAAGGCATAGGACTTTCCGTAAATCTTAACGGCCACCACACACGGCTGCTGCTCGACACTGGCGCTGGTGGCGTCACGGTCAACCGTGGCAAAGATGTGATGGTTCTCCGCGGCCCACTTCGTATATGCGGCCGTGGAACGAATGGCGGGTGAGTAGACCGATGCATCACGCACGCACAGCACATTAAACTCCCTCGGCAGGCGCTTCACGTACTGGTACATTCGGTCGAAGTTCGTGTCGGAAGCACGCCGTGCCAGGGCCGACGCTACCGCATATTGCGCGGCGGCGTTCTCCGGAACCGCTTCCCGGGCGGGATTGAGCACGATCGCATCAAGGTTGGCAACTTCCATAGATCCTATGGCAACGCCGAGAACTCCGTGGCGGCGCCATTGCCCACCGCGCCGGCAAACAATTCGTGTTCGGGCTGACCGATCGGGACTAGAGTTGAGGATGCGCGACCCGAACAACTCGTTCAGATGCAATTGCGAGGCGCCCCGACGCTCTTAACGCCTTATCCATGTAACCTACCTCCTTCCTCGATGCTGAAACTCCAAACTGCAGCTCCTGTCCTCAACGATGTAGGTGTAGGTTGATAACCCGGAAGATTGTTTCTGTGAAACGCGGGCCTCCGGCCGCTTCCCGCCTTCCCCCCATCAATTGAGACCCGTTTGCCAAAGGCCCGGGCGCTCCACGAGGTCGAGGAAGCGGAAGTCTTTCAACGGTTCCTCCAGGTGGCTTACGCTGTATCCGCCGTACTGCTTGTCGTCGAAGTCGACGGAGTACCAGGTCCCGGTTTTCCGGTCGAGGACGTAGACAGCGCCGGATTCGGGATCTCCGGGCGCGAGCAAGAACAGCAACACAGACTGGAGAAATTCATCCAGCGAACAACCTCGCGTTGCCATATCGTCAAACTTTTTTCGTTTGTGACGTATCCTCGCCGGCTTGAGCTACGTAATAGCCAATAGAAGCACTACGATAGAAAGGAAAACGATATGGACCTCAAAAATAGAACAATCCTCATCACGGGAGCGAACCGTGGCATCGGCCGGGCACTTGTCGAAGAGGCGCTCAAACGAGAAGTCAAGAGGGTTTATGCGGGAACTCGCAACTCATTCCAGTATTCTGATAAACGGGTGACGCTCCTGACTCTGGACGTCACCAACGCCGAGCAGATCCAGCGGGCAGTCAGCGACATCGACACTCTGGATATCCTCATCAACAACGCCGGGATCGCCATGTACGACGATTTGAGCAAGCCTGACGTGATCGAGAAGCATCTGGCCGTCAACCTGTTCGGATCCCTAAATGTGACTCGTGCGTTCCTTCCGCTGTTGAAACGGTCAAAGGGCGCCGTCGTCAACAACCTTTCAACGTCGGCGGTTGCGCCCCTGCCGATCATACCCGGCTATTCCATTTCGAAGGCGGCCACGCTCAGCATGACTCAGTCGCTAAGGGCGCTCCTGACCGGCCATGGCGTGAGCGTCCATGCCGTCCTGAGCGGGCCTGTTGATACCGAAATGACCCGGGGCGTCGATTTCCCGAAGGCTTCGCCCGAGTCCGTTGCGGCTGCCATCTTCGATGGCCTCGAAAAAGGCGAAGAGGAGATCTTCCCGGATCCCATGTCCCAGTCCATCGCCGACGGATGGCACAACGGCGTAACCAAGGCGCTCGAACGGCAGTCAGCGATTTTCGTCCCGGAGAGTGTGGCGCTCTAAAGGAGCCTCGAATGGAAAGAGATTGAGGACACAAGGAAACACCCGGCTGGTAGCGCGCCTGGGAATGGAGATCACGACCCATGTTTTTCGAGCGAACCTCACAGCAGCCATTTCAGTACCTCGGCACTGCTGTTTCCTGGGAGTGCAGCGTTGCCGGCTACCTGGGGCGCGGACATGGACGGCATGGCGATGCCCGGCGGCGGACGATGTCCATGGCATGGGTGCCAATGCCTGCGTAGACCTAGGTGAGGGGGCTAAGGGGCCGCCGCGTTATTCGTTTGGCATTGTGGGCCGTGGGGATGGTCTCGATGAACCTGGTGCCCACAATGTGCCGGTAGTCAAGACGACTGGCGATTCAAGCAAAACACCTCCGCGACGAGCGACAAGCTGTTCCGCATGTACTTCATCAACAACCGCGCCGACGGGGCGATGGGGACTGTCTGGAGCCCGAGCTAAAGCTGGCGGTAGTCCCTTCGTACTTCCCGGTGGACGACAAGCTGGCAGTCTGCGGGGTGCTCAGGCAGCGTGTTTTCAAGACCAGCGGAGGCGTCATGAAAAGCCCGAGTGACAATCGCTACATCCAGGACTCCGGCGCATTCGAAGCGCGCTACCTGGCATTCCTTGAGACGATCTCCACGCTTCGCCCGAGCTTGCATCGATACTGCGCCCGCATGACGGGCTCGGTGATGGACGGCGAAGACGTGGTCCAGGAGACTTTGTTTGAGGCTTACCGCAAGCTGGACAAGTTCGACGAGAGTCGTCCGCTAAAACCGTGGCTTTTTCGGATTGCCCACAACCGCTGCATCGACTTTCTCCGAAGCAGGGGCGTACGGGACGAAGCCGATGCCGCCGCCGCTGTCCCAGACGCTATGGAACCAGCTGACGCGGTCTTAGCGACAGGAAAAGCTTTGGAACACCTTGTGCTGACCCTTCCTCCCAAAGAACGCGCCTGCCTGCTTCTGAAAGACGTCTTCGATTATTCGCTCGAGGAGGTTGCGGAACTGGTGGATTCCACCGTTGGTGGCGTCAAAGCAGCACTCAACCGCGCTCGAACGAAGCTGGCTGATTCGTCTCCTCAAGAGAAGCCGGCTCGAAGCGCGAGCCCGGAGCTGAGACGAGTCATGCAACTCTACGTCGAGCGCTTCAACCGCCACGATTGGGAGGGAGTACGTGAACTGGTCAGTGCCGACGCACGCCTCAACGTTGTCGAGCGGTTTGCCGGCAAGTTTGCCGACGCTCCTTATTTCTTCAATTATGAGAGATGGCCGGCACCGTGGAAATTGGCATTGGGTGAAGTGGACGGTGAACCAGTGGTGATCGTTCTCGAACGCGGTGCAGACACCTGGACAGCTCACTCAGCCATCCGGCTCGTCATCTCAGGCCAGCGAATCGAACGCATTGTGGATTATATACACTGTCCGTGGGTCCTTGCGGCCGCAACGGATGTGAGTGTTGCCAAAGTATGAAGGTCCCCTTCCCGCCTGCCGTGCACTTAGAGTCGATCCATGGTGGTGACCCTGAGATACGAGTAAGACAAACCGAAGATGTCAATTTGCGTCAGTCGACCATTCATCCTGCAGAATTCGCGGATGATGGGATGAGGAGCACCCAGAAAACAACCCAATGGTTCGCAAAGATGTTACCGGGTCTTGCGGTCCAGGGTGTTGCCTGGCGCCAGAGTGGGTTTCCTGGCGCCAGCAGGAACAGCAACACAGACTCGGGAAATTCGATCCAGCGAGCGACCTCTGCCTGCCCGGCCGCTCGCGAGAGTATGGTGATTGCAGTTTGCAGATCGGCATCTCGACCGAGCTCGAGAATTGGCATTGCCGTCATTCGTCCAAACATCACACGATCCTTTCCGGGCACAAAGCCCAAAGCGTTCTTCAATTCACACACGCGGGAAATTCGCGCACCATTGTTGGGAAACAATCCTCCTTGGCAGGATTGTGGCTGGCGGCGGAGGTTTGTAAAGTGGGGGCTACGGTGAACCACCTTCGGCCACGGAGAATCCGTGCCCGCAAATCCGGCCCCCAGAATGACTTCTGAGTATCTCGTGATCCGCTCGGAATCGGTACAGTATCTCCTGCGGACAAGCACGCTAGCCCCGGAATCTTGTGGTGTCGAGAGGAGATCATGGTGCCTGAACCCACGATCTGGGTGTTCTTCTACGGGTCGTACATCAATATGGATGTACTCCGTGAAGTGGAATACACTCCTGAGAAATGGGAGGTCGCGCGGCTAGCTGGTTTCGAAACTTATACCCGGCCCCGAGCCAACCTTGTCCGCTCCGATCGGCACTCCGTCTATGGCATTCTTGCCACTGGAACCCACGCTGAACTCGCTCGCTTGTAGGCCCACGCAAAGGATGTCCTCGGTGAAACCTATCTATCCGAGGCGGTACTCGCAGAAACACTCGACGGAAAGTGGAAGCCTGCTCTTTGCTATGTCTGTCCTGCGACGGACCCGAGAGCAGCGGCAAACGATTACATAGATCGGATCGTGACACCCGCTCGCAAATACGGCTTCCCAGAGTGGTACGTCGAGCGACTTGAGAGCTTCCGCCCATAAACCCGAATTGGCAACAATTGCGCCCGGGCAGCCACCGACTGAACTCGATTTTCGCAGCGGATGCGAATCTAGGGCTGTTTTTTCTTTGCCAGCGAGAGCGGGTTAGGCCACCATCGGACGGTCGACCGGAGTCCGTTGCAGCGAGGATCTTGCCGGCGCGGAGTGCTCGCCGTTACTCGTCCATTGGTTCGTCACTTCGCTAGCAGGAGGCCACTAGTCGTGGCCAGCGGCGGACTTTGTGTGCGCATCCTTGCCATCCATCCGGTGCCGAGATAAACAAGGAAGCTTCGCACGGCGATGTTGTACATGCGCTCGGTGCCAGGACTGAGCGCAACGGAGAGGGACTCAACGGCGCGCGCGAAGACTGGTGCCAGCGGATGCTGGAGCGGAGGCCGCCGCCAACGCTTCACAACGTGGTCCTCGGCTGGGCATGGATGCAGTGTGCCGCAGCGCGGGCATACTGAACATAGACATCCTGCGGAGAGATCTGCACATAGTGCAGAGTGGTTTGGATATCCGCATGGCCCATCAACTGCATGAGCGCGGGCAAGCTGATGCCGGCGCGCACCATATCCGAGGCGAAGGTATGCCGGAAGCGGTGCGGGTTGGCGATCATTATGCCGGTGGTGCGACGATGATGGCGGAACAGAGAGCGTAATCCCGCCGGTGTCATGCGTTGGCCGCGCGCGGGCCCTTTCAACACCACGAACAGTGCCGGCGAGCAGGG
>Ga0123356_10004142_pt1 | contig 15042 bp, 5 predicted proteins | sample TergutEmb28metaG_2_FD_92546 | JGI IMG/M metagenome (GOLD analysis project Ga0123356, IMG submission 92546) | Embiratermes neotenicus P3 segment gut microbial communities from Petit-Saut dam, French Guiana - Emb289 P3 | ecosystem: Host-associated > Arthropoda: Insects > Digestive system > Gut ... | reverse complement strand
GGGACGGTTCTCTTGTGTTCTGTATGTTTCTTTTCACATTTACTTTAAATAAAAGCTTTTGGGAACTCTACCCTTACAGTTTTCTTCGGATCTACGACCTGACAGATGCGAACGTCTGCAACCAGAGAAGTCATCATTACCGCATCTTCTTCGGTGAATCCTTTTTCATCTGTCAGATAACCGATCATGTTTATTACTGCCATTTCCACTGCTTTGTCCAAATCCTCATCGGAGGCCAGAGTCATTACATAATTATCATTAACGATCATCGGAAGTGGTAAGGTCTTATTTTTTATCAAATCGACGGTAACCGTAACTTCTCCGGCAACTTCAAGACCGCTGACACCGATTTCTCCGTCTGCCATGACTGCGTGCAAGTCTCCCATCGCCAGTAACGCACCCGGTACATTGACCGGCAGCAGCAGTGTCGCACCTTCACTTACTTCTTTGCAATCCATATTCCCGCCATGTAAGTCCGGTGCGCCGCATGAAATCGCATCACCTTTTGGTGCAACACCGATAACACCGATCATTTTATTAAGCGACAGTTTTATATCATCGGAAAAGACAGCAGTATCATCTTTTATGGATAATACTTTAATAGCAGTGTTTTGCATCGCAGCACTCATAACACCCATTCCCTTGCCGCATATTACGACACCGGTATCGGCGACATCAATTTTCTCGATTTTGACCGACAGGATATCCCCTTCCGACGCATCATTGATGTACACCGGACCGGTCGCAGGGTTTACACGACTCCAGTCCAACCCGTTAAAACCGCTGTCAGTTGTTTTAATTTGTCCGTGTAATGCATCCCATGTTTCAAACACAATTTTACTGCCGGGGTCAACAAATAAAACCGGCTTGTTATCGGCACTCATGCTGTATATGATATTATCTTTAGTTACTCTATGCATACTATAACCACCCCTTAATAAGAAGCATCGTCAACCATGAGCAAAACTCAAAAAGTTTAGCATTATCAACCGCACCGCAACCTACTCCGCTCCGGACCCCTCATTCAGCTTGCAGTCGAACGTGAACTTCGAGCCTTTACCGGACTCGGAAGCAACCCGTATATTACCGCCCATCATTTCAACGATGCGCTTCGATAAAGCAAGACCGATACCGATACCCCCGTGTAATCTGGTGTCGCCCCCGTCCCCCTGCTCAAAAATGTTAAACAACTTCTTCTGCTGTTCATCCGATATGCCGATACCGTTGTCCGAGACTTCGATTTGTAAGGTGATAGTTCCGTTTTCCCTGTTGAGAACACGGACGGCGAAGCTTATTTCACCATTAGCGGGCGTATACTTAACCGCGTTTGCCAGCAAATTGGCAATTACCATCTTCAGGCGCTTCTCATCGCCGGTCAGGGACGCCGGTATCAAAGGGTCGATAGAACGGTCAAAAGACTGCTGCTTGACGGATGCATTATGCTCCGCTGTTTGCAGAACCTCATCTATCATATTGCTGAAATTGAAAACCGAATCGTTAAGCTTGAATATTCCGTACTCAATTCCGGAAATATCAAGCACATCGTTTATCACCTGCAGCAACCTGCCGGAGGCAACGTCAATTTCCTGCAATGAATCGATAGCCATTTCGGGCTTCAGCTTGGCGACCTGCAGCATCCCCATTATAATATTCATAGGGGACAGCATCTCATGGCTCATACGCGAAAGAAACTCACTTTTAGCGCGGCTGCTGTGTTCCGCGTACTCCTTTGCGGCGACAAGTTCGTTTTTAAGCTTCAGCACGGTATTCAAATCATGCTCTATCGCATCCCGCTCAAAAACACCCGAAAAAACATCCGCAACAAGCATAGCCAGGTTTATTTCGTTGTCATCCCATTTCCGGCCGTCATCCTCCCTTGAAAAGTCAATAGCCGCACACATTTTTCCCTTTATAAACACAGGTGCTGTAATATAGCTGTGGAAGTTTTTACGATACGGTTTCATGGCCTCCTTATAAGTCGGGTTGTTTGAATGAAGACATAACTCGCCTTCACGGTTTATCAGCGAATTATTAATAATCGACCTCATCGGCTCGTCAAGCTCAAGCTTGTCGCCAATGCGCGTTTTCAAATTCAACGTGGGATTTATCCACTCGTTCTTACATATGAAGATGTCATCATCCATCTTATATAACAACAACTGCGCTATATCCATAAACTCGCCGACCATACGCAGCGTATCTGCTTGCAACAGATCGGTAAAGGTGTCGGATAAAAAGTTATGGGTTATCTTTGTCACCAGAGCCTGCTGCCGGTGCCGTTCAATGAGCTTTATTTGATTTTGGACTCTGATTTTTACAATATCATTATGGAACGGTTTTGAAATATAATCCACCGCACCCAATGCCAACCCCTTTTTCTCATCGCTTATGCCATCAAGCCCCGTAATGAAAATTACCGGAATGTCGCGGGTTTTACCGGAGCTTTTTAACGCCGCAATAATTTCATAGCCATCTTTATCGGGCATCAGTATATCAAGCAAAATGACGTCGGGCATATCGCTTTCCACGGTTTCTACGGCTCTGCGGCTGTCTACAACCGCACAAACGGTATACTCGGTTTCCAGGATTTCTGTGAGCGCAATTATATTGTTCGGCTCATCATCAATGATAAGGATGCTGTAATTATTCATTTTTTTCATCTGCAGTCTCCATGTCCTTTCGTAGTTTTTTAAGCGATGCCAACGCTTCCCAGAATTTGAACCCTTCTATTTGAGTTATTAAATCCTCCGAGCCGGGAATGCTATATAGTCTGTCCACAAGCTTTAAGCTCTTTGTATTATTGTTTTGGATAAGAGGCTCCAACTCGTCAAGCAACTCAAATGCCTTCTTCGCGTCAAACGCATCAGGCGTATTGCGTGATTTATGTTCATCCATTAGCGGAGCTAAATCATCAAGAGCCGACAAGATTTCCGCTTTAAAGACCTTCATTGCTTCCTCACCCGGCAGTGCTTTCTCGCTTTTCAGCGAAGCCTCTACCTTGGCGGCGGCGGAATGAAGCGATTTCCTTTCGATTTGACCTGCATTACTTTTGAGCGTATGCGCCAATCTGTGAGCAAGCTTTATATCGCCACTGTTTGCGGCTGAAATAATATCGTCATATATGGTTTGATTATTTTTGACGAAGTTGGTTTTAATCATTTTTAATGCATTGCTGTCTTCTATTGCCATACGGCGTCTGTCAATAGTTGTATAACTTTCAACGGGAATATACTTCGCCAGACATCTCCACAAATCATTTGTGGTGAAGGGTTTTCCGACCGTGTCACACATTCCGCTTGCTTTATATAACTCCAGGTCGTTTGACATGATGTTTGCAGTTAAAGCTATGATAGGGGTATTAATGCCCATAGCCGTGATTTTCTGTGCGGCGTCAAGCCCGTCCATAACCGGCATATGGATATCCATAAAAATCAAATCAAACGGTTTTTTCTTGTCCTTCATTCGCTTTGTTATGATGTCTATGCCTTCCTTTCCGTTGTGCGCCGCTATGGTTTGGAGACCAACCCTATCCAGATGATCGCATATAACCTGCTGATTCAGGCTGTTGTCTTCGAAAACAAGTACTTCGCCCTTAAAGATAGGCTTCTCAAAATCGTTCAGTATAAAACTTTCGTTAGGTATATCCTCCTCGTCGATGAGGTTGAATTTCAGTTCGAAGCAGAATTTGCTGCCGACGCCCGGAGTGCTTTCCACACTCAAGGTGCCGCCCATCAAACCGATAATGTTTTGCGTTATTGTCAGCCCGAGACCGGTGCCGCCGAATCTGCGTGTAATGCTGTCCTCCGCTTGTGTAAACGGTTTGAAGACCCTGTCAATCTGCTCAACAGACATACCGATTCCGCTGTCTTTTATTTCGAACATGATGGTAACGCTGTTTTCATCGGAAGCGGAAACGGAAGCCAGAAATTTTACTGTGCCGGAATTCGTAAACTTAACTGCGTTGGAAAGCAGATTCATGATGATTTGGCGCAGCCTTACCGGGTCACCAAGCAGTTTTTTTCCGATGGACGGTTCGGCGTAGCAATAAAGCATTATTCCTTTTTCCGCGATTTTCGGCATGATTGCCGATTGGCAGTGTGCGAAAATATCAGGCAAATCAAACGGGATGTTTTCAAGCTCAATCTTACCCGACTCGATTTTAGAAATATCAAGAATGTCGTTGATAATTTTCAGCAGCCATTCCGCGCTGTCCTGTATATTGCCGAGATAAGCCCGTGTTTTCTCGGAAATATCATCATTCTGGGCAAGCTCCGAGAAGCCAATGATGCTGTTCATCGGCGTTCTTATTTCATGGCTCATATTCGCCAGAAATACAGTCTTTGAGCGGTTTGCGCTCTGAGCGGCTTCTTCCATCGCCTTGCGCTCCGTTATATCTCTTGCGACCCCCATTACTCCCACTGCTTTGCCGTTTAGCACAAGGGGAACCTTGTTCGTTTCAAAAAGCCGTATTCTTCCGTCCAAATCGGGAACATTTTCTTCGTAGACGAAGGAGATGTTATCGTTTATGACCGCAATGTCTGCGGCTCTGTATTCCATCGCAATACTATGCTCAACCCCAAGACCGCTCTCATCATCTTCCCCGATAAGGTTTTCCTTCTTCAACCCGTGATACCTCAGCAGGGTTTCGTTACAGCGTGTGTACTTAAAATCCATATCCTTGCAGAAAATGTGATCGGGGCTGGAATCAAACATAAGCTGGAGTGTGGAGCGTTCATGCTCAAGGTTAAATTGCAAATTCTTTGTTTCGGTAATATCCATAAGTGCGCCGGCTACACGTATAGCATTGCCGTCTGCGTCGCGGATGGATTCACCCGCAGCATGGTAGTATGAATACTCCCCGTTTTTCTTCAGAAGCCGGTACTCTACGTTAAATGGCGTCTTACCTGTAGTATCATATAAATGACTTGCAAAAGCGTTTAAGGTTCTTTCTTTGTCGTCGGGGTGCAGCCGGTCTATCCAACTGCCGAGTACATTGGGGAAGTCGTTATCATCCGAATACCCTAAAATGCTTCTGAACTCGTCCGACCAAGCGACGGAGGTGTCCGGACCAACGGGCTCGCCATCAACGGGTTCACCGTCCCATAAGGCTATATTTGCCGCTTTAATAACCGTGTTCAGCTTAACAAGATGGAGCTCATTAATATCGTTTATACGGACAAGCTCCGCTTCACGATCGCGGATTTCCGTCATATCCTGAACATAAGCTATAATGGCGAAATTGTCATCATACGGGATTCTCTTAAGTTCAACGCTTAAGCTCTTTACTTTCCCGCCGAGCTTTATTTCGGAATCAATCTTTATGAAGCCTTCCTTGACTGCTGCCATAAAACCTTCGATCAACGGAATTGTCGGGCGACCGTCTGACTGACGCTCGGGGATGCTGCTTCTCAGGCGTTCCACAAAGCCGCTGATCATTTCTGATTTTTCTTTAAACCCGAAAAAGCTGAGTGATGCGGGGTTACAGTCGATTACATTAAAATTGCTGTCGAACAATATGTTGATATGCGGGTTGGATTCAACAAAACGCGTCGTGTGATTATGCGCCCTGTTCATGCGTTCCTCCATTGCATTTGAGATACGCCGCGCAAGAACAATGCAAATCGCGAGGACAATAAATGTTATCACCAATCCTATAACGGTAAATATCAATACATCCTGAAATGCTGCAGCGGTGTCGTAGCCTACAAATACCATGCCGACGACTTCGTTGTTTATACCGAATAGGGGAAAATAGCTGGAAAGCAGAGTTTTTCCCGAAAAATTTACTCTGCCCTCAAAAGCCTCACCGGCGAGTACTGTCTCGCTTATGCTTTCATCTGCGGTTCTCCCCGGCGTATGGGCGTCGCCTTCATTTAAAAAGGTGGATGCAACAAGCTCGTCATATAAATACATGGATATTTCGCATTCCGTAAGCTGACCGAGCCTTTCCACAAATGCCTGACTGTCAAGCCTGAAGCCCAAAGATATTGCACCCACAATATTCTCATTGAGGTCATAAATAGGAGCACCCGCCATTACGCCCAGGCGTATGGTAACACCCGGCACAATATATGATTCAACTCTGTTATCGAAAGCCGACTGGACATGGGAAAGCCCCATGAGACTGTCACCGCGATTATCAGGGTCATGAACCCTGATAATAACATTTCCGTCCCTGTCGACTATAGTGCAAAAATCAAGATGCGCCATGTTTCTTAATGAGTTTGCTATGACGGAGACCCGTTCAAAGTCATTACCGGCGAGAGCTTCGCTTAAATTCTGATGAACCCTCATAGCCGATGCTGTCAGAAGCGCTTTGTTTAGCAGCTCGTCAATCTCGACTTCAATAATGCTCTGCGCCACATCGACTTTTTTGCGCATGGAGTTATCCTGCTCTCTGTTGAAAAGCAAAATTGATGATATTAGAACGGCGATTCCACATGTGATAGTCAGCGTAATCATCGGGATAAAAACCCTTTTCCTGATGCTCAAATGTATAGCCCTCCATCACTACTCAAACCTGTCACACCTGTGTTGTCTATTTTAGCATAGCTCATTCGCCTATACAATACTGGTATCAGTTTTTTTGAGGTGGAGCTATAATTGACTTTGTGTAGACACCATAAACACAAAAGTGTATACTCTCATTGGAAAAGAAACGTGCAAACAGCCCGGCATTTTAAAGTTTGTAAACGTAAAAACAGTGAAAAATATCAAAAAAGCAGGTGGAAAAATGATTAAATCAAAACGCCTTGCAGCTCAGGAAGCAGCACGCTGCCTCTTATGCGCTGACGCACCATGCAGCGCTGCATGCCTGAAAAACGCAGAGCCTGCCGGATTCGTCCGCTCTATGAGATTTGAGCATGTTGCCGGACAGATGCCATGCGCCGGATGTGAAGCCCCATGTGAGAAAGCGTGTCTGCACCCCGATTTTCCCGTTCGCATTCGTGAAATAAACGCATTCGGGAGAACAGAGCCGGTAAAAAGCGAAACTTCACTCGCTGTAGATTTTTGCGGATTAAAATGCGAAAACCCGTTTTTCCTCTCATCATCCGTCGTTGCATCAGGATATGATATGTGCGCAAAAGCTCTCACAGCAGGATGGGCCGGTCTGGTATACAAAACCATAGGGCTTTTTCCTATCGAGGAAACATCGCCCCGCTTCGACGCGATTTATAAGGACAGTGTGGAGTTCATCGGCTTTCGCAACTGGGAGCAGATTTCGCACAAACCGTACAAAGAAGAATTTGATATTTTAAAGTCCTTAAAAGAAAATTTTCCATCAAAGATTATCACCGCTTCGATAATGGGACGCGACAAAGCAGAATGGGAAGCATTGGCGGAGCTTTGCAATGAAGCAGGTGTAGACATGATAGAGTGCAATTTCAGTTGCCCGCATATGAGTAAGAACGGGCTCGGCTCGGATGTAGGCACTAACTGGAAACTGGTGGAGGAATATACCTCTGCTGTGCGCAGAAAGACCGCACTTCCCATACTCGCAAAAATGACGCCGAACATAACAAACATAGAAATCCCCGCCATTACAGCCATGAATGCAGGCGCAAACGGCATCGCGGCGATAAACACAGTAAAGAGCCTTACCTCAGCATTAGACGAATCGCGCCACCCGACAGGCAGCGGCATGGTGTCCGGACTGTCAGGCAAGGCTGTAAAGCCTATTGCGCTGCGTTTTATCCACGATATACGCGCCGCGCTCCCGGACGCACCTATCAGCGGTATGGGAGGAGTTGAAACATGGCGCGACGCAGCGGAGTTTATAGCTGCGGGCTGCTCAAACATACAGATAACAACGGCTGTTATGCAGTACGGTTATCGGATAATAGACGACTTAACAAGCGGGTTGAAAGCATATTTGTCGGAAGAAAACATGGAACTGTCCGGGCTTGTTGATAGTGCGAGGTTTGTGCAAACCAACACCGTTGACCGTGAGACGCGGGTATATCCCGTTACCGATAAAGGCAAATGCGTCAAATGCGGCCGCTGCCATATAAGCTGCTCGGACGCGGGGTATCAGGCGATCAGCTTTGAAAACCGTGTTCCGGCGTTAAACGGTGTTAAGTGTGAGGGATGCATGCTTTGTTCCCTGACATGTCCGGCGGGGGCGATTTTACCATCGAAACGTATGCCGCAGCAGTAAAAGCACGGAACGTATTTCGGGGAAAAGCTTATTTCGCCACATAACGGTCAAACGACCCGCAATAGTAGGCTAACGACCCCGTGCGACCGCATAAGCCTGTGAACACAGTGTGTCCACAGTTTGACACAGCCTTCCATTAAGACAATTATGGGCCTGCATTTGACAAATCGCTCAACAAACGGCTCAATGTGTCTTCTGATAATATATAACCAAAGCTCCGCTTGTAAATAAAGGAATCGGATTCCAATATTTATGAGCGGAGAGATTTTGTCAACCAATAAAAAGGGAGATGTCATTCACGAACAAAAACCCGCTAAAATGCTCCCGCACTTTGAAGCTCTAGCAGTTAAAAAGCTCGCTCAATTTTGTAAGGTTAAGTTTTGTTAACCCTTAATGTATTTGAAATGCGTGTATGTTACAATTCGTTCATAATTATTTATAACGCAGTAGTATCAAGGAAAATCGGAGGTGATATGCAAAAATCGCGGGGTCTCAATAATAAGGAACCACAACCTTATAACAAAAAGGGGCTGAAAATAGGGAACCGCAACCCTACAACAAAAGAGGCTGAAAACAGGGAACCGCAACCTTATAACAAAAGAGGCTGAAAACAGGGAACCGCAACCTTATAACAAAAGAGGCTGAAAATGGAGAACCACAACTCCAGAATAAATGAGGCACAAAAATATTATTTTTGGAGGCTCATTTATCATGAAGAGAAGACTACTATCCATTTTGCTTGTAACGGCAATGCTTATGTCGCAGGTGCCGTTTTTGGCAATGGCGGCGGATGGTGAGGTCGAGCCGGCAGTTGCACAGGCTGAAACAGTGCCTGAACCGCAACCCGTACCGGAACCTGAACCGGAACCCGAGCAGAAGCCAGAACCCCAGGCTAACGAAGAGCCTGAGGCGAAGCCTGCAGAAGAACCCGAAGAAAAAGGCGATTCTGCATCCGATGTAGACGAACAGGATGACACATCGGCAGGAGCGGATGACGAAAACGAAGCAACAGAGTCAACCGACCCTATAGCAGGTGCAGATGACGACGACGACGAAGATGAAGCGGAAGAAAAAATCGAAATTGAAAACGACGAACCGGATGTCGGTCTCATGCCTCTTATGGATGAGATCAATTTTGATGAGATCTTTGCCGAAATCGACGCACTTGACCTGCCGATAATACAGACCCCGATTTGGGGTCAAGGTGCAGTTCACACATCTGGTCAAGGCAATATTGCTATTGGTGGTACAGCAGCAGTACAGTATTCAAATCCGTGGGTTGCTAACAATCTTGCACCTGCTATTAACAACGGAAGTATAACTGGTGCTGTGGGCGACAATTGGAACTCACATGGACGTGCGGGTTTTAATAATGGAATATGGGGTACCAACAGTCCGTATCCAAATGTATGGGTTAACATACATTGGGGTACAACGGAGCAAGCAGTAAATGCTATACGTGTTGCGTGGTCATTCGATAATGACCAACTGGGTAGCAACGACCACAATTACGGTGTTACTTTACCGCGAAGGGCTGTTTTGCAGTATTGGAACGGTTCACGTTACGTTACAATCAATAATATAAGAGACGCAGCCGGTAATCCGATAAGTGAAATAGGACGGGCTGGTCGCGTAGGCACCACAACAAACGCCAATGTTCAGTGGAATAATGTAACTTTTGACCCTGTTGTTACAACTTCACTGCGACTGGTAATAACACAAACCAGAGACAACGCCGGGGTGGCTGGCGGCGGTGCAGGTATCAAGCAGTGGGAAATCTTCGGAGCTCCTACAGGCGGTACAATGGCAGCACCAGATCTGTCGATTCAAGTGTCACAATACAGTTGCCCAGAGTGTGGGACTAACTCATTGTTAAATTGCATATGCTGCGATATTTGCAAAAAAGCCGACTGCATATGCTGTGATGTTTGCGAGGAAATCCCCTGTATATGCTGCGGTGATTGCAATGAAATCCCCTGCATTTGCGAACTGCTGGCAGCAAGAGCAGCTCTGCAAGAAGCAATCGATGACTTTAGAGCTTTGCAATTAAATGAAGACGACTGGACAAAAGAATCCTGGGAAGCTGTTCAAAAGGCATACATCGATGCAATGGCAGCGATGGTCTTCTCATCAGTTGAAGCTGTAAATGCCGCGAAGATTGCACTGGCAGAAGCAATAGGTGGTTTACAACCCGCTTCGACCGAAGTGCCGTTTGAGCAGCTTATAGCCTTACTTGGAACGTTGCAAGTAGACTTGTCGGTTCAAGCAACTTCCAGTAGTATCAGCCAATTCCAAGCTGCGGTCAATGCTCATTTGCTTGCAAAAATAAAAGACATTGCAAGTGCCAACGATATCAATATCGGAGAGCTTGACCTTAAAGTTGAAGCAAGATATACATCTCTCGCAGCCGAGGGCATGCCGTACTTTATAGATGGCTGTGGGCTTTACCTCGTCGATACTATCAGCGGTGAAGAAATAGAGATTGCTTATGAATTTGAAAGACATGCGGGTTTAAGTGTCTCTGAACTTGAGAAATTTGACGCTGACCAGTTATCTTTTAATGCCTTGTTCGGAGCACTCATGGCGAAAGTAGAGTACGATTTTGATGATATCAATATAGACCTTTCACTCTATACGCCGGAGTCAATCTTAGCCGCTTTCGAATTGGGAGTACAGAAGGAAATCCCCAGTGGAGAGTTGTGCATGCTGTTTCTATCAGGCGGTATTTTCGGTGTAGCAGATGGACAGCACCCGGTTTTAGTCAACTGGTACGGTGATTACTTACGCAGTGCAGCAGCAGCAGTAGAAGCATTGCTTAAATTGCCGGGTGAAAACGATTCCTGCGAGATTTGCTTTGAACCGTGTGACTTATGCAAGCACGCAGCCGATTGCTGTGAACTTGGACTCGAGTGTGCCAAACCTTGGGTGATCATAGGCGGAGCATGCTATGAAACTCTCGCCTTAGCAGTAGCTGATGTCGAATCAGGCGAAACGATCTTACTGAGAAGAGACACAATAGAACGTACAACAACAATTGATAAGAGTACTCCATTTACAATCGACTTGGATAAAAAAACACTGAGATTTAATGATCCTGGTTTTTCTTCAAACCTAACTCTTATTAATACAAACTTATTAATTACAGGTAACGGCAAGATATTTTCCCATAATGCACTTGACGCTAGAGGCGGCAATGTAACTGTTCGCGCAACAATGGAAACAAATGCGCTAGCCTTTATTTTAAGAAATGGTGCGAATGTGACGTTTATTGGTGATGTTACATCTAACATAGAGGGAAGACAATTTTCAAGAGCAACCTCGATTATGGAAGGTTCGCATCTGCACATCAGAGGTAACTTTACAACCTACACACAAATGGAACCGCTTTCAGCAACACAGATTTCCACGATAACTATAAATGGCGTGTTCACTGCAGAAAGTAATCCTCGCCCAATTACTCCCGGTACTCCGCAAAACCCGGGTGCTACAGGATTCAATTTTGTAACTCAGTCATCAAAAGCAGGATTTCATGAGTGGCGTCAGAATGGTGGCGGAACCAATATTAATTACATTTGGATTCGCGACTTTAATAATTCCAGTGGTATCTTCTGTGCCGAATGTGATGATAATCCATGCACATGCTGCCCGGAATGTGAGAAAGACCCGTGTGAGTGTACACATGAATGTCCGGGAGACCATCCTTGCACATGCGAAGATCATCAATGCGAAGAGTGCTTGGAAGATCCTTGTGTATGCGCGGAACCCGAGACATGGGAGATTGATGGAGTATTCTTCCATACACTGGCAGATGCACTGGAATTAGTAGATTCGGGTGAGACAATCATACTGCATGCTCAGAGCTACTCATTTGGTAATGTAACGATTGACAAAGACTTTCCGTTTACAATCAATACAAATGGGAACTTATTCAAAGGCAACAGCTTTACAGTATCAAATACAGATTTGACTTTTGAAGGAGACATAGTATCGATTGTCAGTTTAAACAACGGTGCAAAGCTTACTATTGAAGGCGATATAACAGCACCGGTGGGTGTTACTGTATATGGTGCAGAGTTAAAGATGAAAGGCAATATTAATGCTCCCACTGCAAGAGCTGCACTGGAAGTTTCTGATTCGATTGTAGAAATTGATGGTAGTGTCATTGGAACCGGATCATCAACTTTAATAAATATCAGTAGTTCCAGAGTGACAATAACAGGCGATCTTGTTGGCGGAGGTATTAGCGGCGTTAGTGCTGAGGAAAACTCTATTGTAATAATTGGCGGCGAGATAAAAGATGTTGACCCAGACTATTACATATATGGTATAGACGAGTCTCTCAGAAAAGAGCAAGGTATATCAAATCACGGTGATTCCACAATGAGAGGCTACTTTAAGTACGATCTTCCCAGTACTAACAGCGTCGTATGGGTGATAAACCCCGATTACACACCGCCGGTAGGACCGTGGGTGATTGGTGATGAAAGCTATGCAACATTACTGCTCGCATTAGCTGCAGTCCGAGAAGGTGAAACAATCTATCTTCTGAGAGACGTTTCAGAGAGTGGTGTCATCATTTCGTCTGTTAGACAAATAAGAATAAACAAGGGTTTCCCATTCACGATTGACTTGGATGGAAACACATTGTCGGTATGGGATCAGATTAATGTCATGTCAGGCACAAACGTAACCATTAAAGGTGGAGAGATACGAAATGCCGGATCATGGCCGCAGAATGAACTGATAAACATATCAGGCGGTTCAAAAGTGACAATCGAAGGCACAGTCAGAAACACAGTTAGGGACGCTTTTGTTGTAGATGGCAACGGCTCGTCATTAGCTTTTGAAGGCGATATGATTGCACAAAGACAAGCAATAAGAGTTGATAGCGGTGCATCAGCAGTAATAAGAGGCAATGTTACCGGAGGAAGTGCTTCAAGTACTGTAAACGTAGGTGTTCAAGCGATACGCGGCTCAACTGTAGATGTATACGGAACAATAACAGCAAATCATTATATCCGCCTTGAGTTCACTAACTATAGACAAGATCAATTTACATCTCGTGGCGAGTATTTTGTTTACACACAAGGTGCAAATACTGTAAGAGTGCATGACCCTGACTGGATACCGGTAGATAAGTCTGCTCTTGCAGCAATAATTGAAGAGTTCGAAGGCTTAGACGAAGAACTTTACACAGTAGCATCTTGGGATTCGGCATATGAAGTCTATGAAGATTCAGTTGATGTATACGACGACGATGATGCAACTCAAGAAGAAGTAGATGCAGCAGTTGCAGCACTCAGAGCAGCAATTAATGCATTAGTACTCCGCCCGACAGGTTCGTGGGCAATCGGTGATAGGGGTTTCGCAACCCTTGCAGATGCATTAGCGGAAGTAGATGATGGACAGGAGATACTTCTTATTGCAGATAATTACTTCTATCCCGGAGGCATAATAAATAACGGCAAAGAGTTTACCATTAACGTGGACAATAAGCCGTTCACATGTGAACCATTTGCTATCAGAAACGGAACAGAGCTTACTTTCATAGGTAACATTATCAACAATGATAGCATTGATGTTGCAGGCGCGACATTTAATCTGGAAGGCAATATCAAAGGTGGATTGGTAACGATTATCGCCGGAGTAAACGGAAACGTTAATATTAAAGGTAACATCACCAGTCCGGGAAGTTCGGCTGTTCAAGCAGCAGGCATAGGCTCACATGTATTCATCGACGGCAATATCATCGCCACAGGCGGTGGCGATGGGATTCTAGCCCAAAATGGTGCCGTAGTGATACTCAAAGGAGAGATGGAAGACGTTAATGGCTATATTAGTCTGATTATCAATCCGCCTCTGAATACCACTAAATTAACAAAAGAAGATGGTGTAAAACACCATAACGATGCAGAGATGGAAGCCTACATAATGTATACCGACGGTACAAACTACGTGTGGGTACTAAATCCAAGCCCATGTGAGAACTTCTGTAACGTCTGCTTCGAATGCTTAGACTGCGACGAATGCACATGCCCGCAAGGACCATGGCAGGTAGGCGATGTACGCTTCGAAACACTACCGTTGGCACTGGCTGAAGTAATCAGAATCGGTACACCGGGACAAACGATCACCTTGCTAGATGATTACCGAGAAACTCAAGTGATTGGCTTAGGCGACAACTATAATATACCTGACGATCTCACATTTGAGCTAGGTGATAATGTACTGGATATTGGTGCTAACTTCTATGTTTCAAACAGAAAAGTAGCGATCAATGGCGAGCTACAGATAAGCGGCGGAACCGGAATAGGTGTGCTAGGCGGAGCTGACTTAACAGTCACAGGCGATGTAAAGCGCACAAACAACGGTAATGCATTCTACCTCACAGGAACAAACAAGCTGACAGTGAATGGAAACGTGCATGGAGGAAACCCAACGGCCTCCGCTGGTGTCGCATATGCAATCCACGCAAGAAACACCCCCGGAACACCTGATATCACTATAAATGGTAATGTCGTAGGTGGTATGTTGCTACAATCGACAGGCGGAGCAAAAGCAGTAGTGAATGGTGATGTTATCAGGAGTGGATCGCACAACGGCACGAACTTCACCATGGGTGCAGCCATAGACGCACAAAGCGGAGCACAAGTGACGGTCGATGGTAATGTAAGTGCAGTAGGCACAGCAATCAGTACACACAATACAGTGACCAACAGTGTAAAAACATCAGTTACCGTTGGATCACCCGGCAATTTCAGAACTGTAACATCCGGAATAGCATCCGGAGGCACGAATACTGCGGTTAATGTTCAAAACAATACCGAATTTACACTATACGGCGAGATAATACTTAGTGGAACAGCAACAACCCAGCACCTTCG
>Ga0123356_10004140_pt1 | contig 15049 bp, 15 predicted proteins | sample TergutEmb28metaG_2_FD_92546 | JGI IMG/M metagenome (GOLD analysis project Ga0123356, IMG submission 92546) | Embiratermes neotenicus P3 segment gut microbial communities from Petit-Saut dam, French Guiana - Emb289 P3 | ecosystem: Host-associated > Arthropoda: Insects > Digestive system > Gut ... | reverse complement strand
TTTTGTTACAGCTCACGATGGTTTTACCCTCAATGACCTTGTCTCCTATAACTACAAGCACAACGAAGCTAATAAAGAAAATAGCCGCGACGGGTCAAATGATAACTTAAGCTGGAACTGCGGACTTGAGGGCGTTACAAACGATCTCTCTGTAAAGCGTCTGCGCGAGCGGCAGAGAAGAAACTTTCTCGCTACGCTGATTCTCTCTCAGGGCGTACCCATGATTACAATGGGAGATGAGTTCGGACGCACCCAAAACGGAAACAACAACGCCTATTGTCAAGATAACGCTATTTCATGGGTCAACTGGGAGAAGGCGTCTCAAAACTACGAGCTTTTAGAGTTTACAAGGTTTCTTATTAAATTTTTCCATGAGCATCCGGTTTTACAGAGGCGAAATTTTTTCAGCGGACGCAGTATGAAGCCATCCGGCAGTAAAGATATTTCATGGTTTCACCCGACAGGACGGGAGATGAGTAATGCCGACTGGTTAGACAGCGGTTTACGCGCACTCGGCGCAAGGCTTGCCGGAGACGCAATTTCTGAAACAGGGGAGTGCGGGGAAAAACTTATGGATGATACTCTTCTTATTTTGCTTAACGGACACTTTGACCAAACGCCTTTTGTAATCCCGCCCACAAGCAGCAAAAAACCGTGGCAGCGTGTGTTTGATACAGTCAGCGCTTCTGTTGACTCTGAGGAACAGCAATTTATGGGCGGTAAAGTTTACAATATGTGGCCGCGCTCTTTGGCGCTTTTTAAGAATTAATCCACATCCAAATCACTCTTATTGCGCTCCTGCGAAATAGGGTACTTGAGGATAAGGCTATTCCTGCTCTTGTTATAACACTCTCTTTTTTGAGCGGGCAGTTCTTCTACTGTTGATACCACAAATCCTAATTGCTGAAACCAGTCTGATGTCTGAGTTGTCAACACAAATACAGAATCAAGTCTTATCTTAGTTGCTTTTTCAATAAGATAAGACATCATTTTTCTGCCAATGCCGCGGCTTGCGAAAGTTTCATCAACAACTATGGCGGCTATTTCGCCGGTTCTCTCTTCGCCAAACAGATGAAGCGCGCCGCAGGCGTGAAGCGTTCCGTCTACTTCGTAAACCGCGTAGTCGCCGAGTCTCTCTGTAAGATCATTTGTAGTGCGCGCTACAAGCGCCCCTTCCTGCACTTTGGGCTGCATGAGAGATAGCACTCCGGGAATATCGGCAATTGTCATCGGACGGATATTTTCATGCTGGTTAGAGTACACCATTGTACCAAGACCGCGGCTTGAGAATATCTCCTGTAATAACATACCTTCTGTCAAACCGTCAATAATGTGTACACGGCGTACCCCTTTTTTACACGCGCGGTAGGCGTAAGAGACAAGAGTCCGCTGCTCATCCTCATCATGCTCCTCTTCCTGATTGAGGTCGAGAAACTCTCCCGCCTGCGCGGCTGTAAGCTGAGAGATAGTACCGTCTTCGGATACATAAGCATCATGCGGAATTTTAAACCCCTGCGCTTTGATGCCGCCGTGTTCATTTACAAAAAACAGCTTAGAGGCTTTCATCTGCACGCTGAGCGTAAATGCAAGCTCACTTGACGAGAGATTATAAGGTTTACCTTTAGCGCTCCAGCCGATATTGGGGAAGATGGGTATAAGTCCCTCATCAAGCACTTTGCTCAGTATGTCGGTTTGCAGGTTCTCAACTACACCGGAGTTCTGAAAGTCAACTCCGCCGCGCACTCCTATTCCTCTTGCTTTTACCCAGTTGCCGATTATTGCGCTTGTCTCATGTTCCGCGAGCATGGTCATTACATTGTTTGAAACGTCAAAGGCGGCCATTTTTATAAAAGGAATCGCTTCCGGCGAAGAGACGCGTATCCCGTTTACTACAGGGCATTCTATATTGTAAGCCTTAAGTACATCGTTTATCCGCGTTTTAGCTCCGGGCACGAGTATTATTTTAATCCCCATGCTGTGCAGAAGCGTTAAATCCTTAATGAGTACAGGGAAAAGGTTATTAGAGATGAGCGCGCTGTCAATTTTAATTACAAACGTCTCATCCTTAAAACGGTTTATATATCCGAATGCCTGACGGATAATATCTACCTGCTCTTTTATTCTCGTCTTGTCCATTTTCTGTTGGCTTTCCATCTATTATATTTGTAATAACTGTGATCTCATAATTATAGTATCTCGTGGATTGTTAAAGATGAAATATAATTTTTTGCGCGTGTTTACTGTCCTCATAATTGTTTTTTTTGTGACTTCTCTCAAAGCTCAGGATTCACTCTCTGTTGGCAATGCTTCTGTTTTGACTGACAGCAGTGCTGTTAAATCTGAATCTGATACAATCGTCAAAAATATATCCGCGGACAGTTTGGCTGACAGCAGTGTTGTCAAATCAGATATTGTATTGGATTCTGTCGGGATTGCTTCTGATACTAATCTCGTGAGAAGTGAGCAGTCTGATTCCGCACTGCTTATGCTTGCCGAAGATTTTGCTGTTCAGGAAACCTTAGCCGTTGTACAAGATACGCTTGTTGAATCATCCGCGGCAGAAGTTTCAAATGAGGTCTCCTTGTCAACTCATAATACTGGTGAAAATGATGAAAAACTAACTATAAACTACAATGAAGCGGTAAAACTGTTCTTCGCTGAGAATAAGATACTGCGCTGGGTCAGGGCGAATATGCTTTATCTATTTTTCCTCTTTGTCTCGGTGATAATTATAACCGCCGCGATTTTTTTCTTTTCAACAAAAAAAGACGGACGTAGGTTTCTCACCACGACAAGACTTTCCGTACTTGACAAAATGGTGCAAAAGGGCTGCCGCTGTATCGAATCCAATTATATGGACCCTCATCTTACGGTTGATACCGTATGCAGTGAACTTGTGACAGGCCCGGCGTATCTTAACGCGTTATTTGTAAAAGAAATCGGCATAGATGTGCAGAGTTTTATCATTCAGGTAAGAGTAAACAGCATAAGAAACTATATCACAGAAAACCCCGCGGAATCAGACCTCGGTAAAATTTGCGAGCAGTGCGGTTTTAAAACCGTAACGGAAGCGCAGGAGCATTTTGTCCGGCTTTGCGGGGTGGGGATTGCGGAGTACAGAAAGTCAATGGAACGTCAGGTTTCATAACGAAATTAATATCCCATTTTTTCACATATTTTTAAATGAACGGTGATTACAGTATGAAAATGTCAATTTATAATGGACGATCATCAGGCCGTAAAAAATGTGTATTTTTCAGCACATTGATTTTATGCGCTGTTTTAGCAGGATGCGGTGGCGGCGCTTCTATGTCTGAGCTTAAGGTTGAGGCCAATCCACAAAATGACGAGACGATAATGTCAATTGAAACTACTGAAAGTACAGAATACAGCGAACAAGTCATATCGGATACATCAAATACATCAGATACCTTTGTTGATCCAAGAGACGGTAAAGAATATCGTCATACAGGAAATAAGCTGAGTAAAACATGGATGGGGGAGAATCTGAACTTTGAAACGGATAACTCATGGTGTTATGGCAATGATGAGAGTAACTGCGAAAAGTTTGGACGGCTCTATGACTGGCATGCGGCGATGAAGGCTTGTCCGGCGGGATGGCGGTTACCTGCCCGTGAAGAGTGGAACGACTTGGTAACTGAAATCGGCGATCATGGCGAGGCGAGCAGAAAACTTAAATCAACAACCGGCTGGCGTGATGACATGAACGGCACAGATGAGTTTGGTTTCACGGCAATACCAAGCGGTCATCGCAACTCCGTCGGTACTTTTAGAGATATGGGTTCCGGCGGTTTTTGGTGGAGTTCCACGATATACGAAGACGGCAAAGCATGGAGCAGGCTCAAAGGCTGGGTTTTCGGCGTTGTGGATGAGTACGGCGATAATAAGAGTTACGGGTTTTCTGTGCGCTGTATTCGGGAGTGAGAGCTTGTAGGAGTGAGAACCCATAGGGCGCTGCCCTATGTTACTGATTACTGGGCTTTCAGCCCGAAAAAAATTATAAAAAAATTAACATTCCGTAATTGCTGATAATTATTTTATGAAGAAGAGGTTTTTACGCGGTTATTCGTGAGATAGGGGAGTGTGTGATGAAGCGTTTTTTGGGTGTTATGGCGGTTTTGTTGGTTTTTATGGCGGGGGTGGCGGGAGCGCAGACTGGAACGCCTGATACTGATTGGTATACGGCTAACCCGGACGCAACGAGCTTTACTATTTCTACTGCTGATGAGTTGGCGGGATTGTCATTAATCGTCAACGGATTTAACAGTGATTGGATTTACACGGGTAGCAATCCGACTGATGACTTCTCAGGCAAAACGATTAAGCTTACAAAAGACATTGATCTATCTGTTTATGCGGAGTGGACTGGCACAGGGTGGATGCGAATAGGGACTCGTGAATCTGGTCAATTTAATAGGCCGTTCTCCGGAAATTTTGATGGCGGCGGGTTTGTTATACGCAATCTCACAATTAATCGTCCAAATAGAGACAATGAAGGTTTGTTCGGTTATGTTTGGAATGGTACTGTGAAAAATCTAGGTGTTGAAAATGTAAATATTACAGCCAGATACTGGGTTGGTGGTGTGGTAGGATATCTTGGTGCTACGTCGACAGCTTCCTTTGATCGCAGTATCGTGGATAATTGCTACTCCACAGGTACTGTCAACGGTAATGAAAGTGTTGGCGGTGTGGTTGGAATAATTGCTGCCAGCTCTATAATCAACAGTCATTCCACAGCTACGGTCAGTGGTACTTATCGATATGTTGGCGGCGTGTTAGGCGGAGGAGGTACCGGCCTATTGACAGGTTGCTATTCCACTGGTACAGTTAGCGGTAGAACATTTGTTGGCGGTGTAGTTGGCCATAGTAATGGCGTTCGTATAAGTGGCAGTTATTCCACCGGCATGGTTATCGGTATTAGCACTACAAATAATAACGTTACCACCGGCGGCAGCTATATCGGTGGTGTGGTGGGAAGTGGCGGCAGTGTAACCGATTGCTATTTTACCGGTGAGGTTAGCGGTAGAGACACTGTAGGTGGCGTGGCAGGAATGCTTCGCGGTAGAATGACCAATAGCTATTCCACTGGTAAGGTCACAGGTACTTATCGTTATATCGGCGGCTTAGTGGGAGAGGGAGATATGGGCAGCGGTAAAATATTCAACAGCTATTCTACCGGTAATGTTAGCGGTACTGACTTTGTCGGCGGTGTGATTGGAAGTTTGGAGGACTCTGTGGTTAACAGTTATTCCACCGGTAAGATCAGCGGTACCGATGTTGTTGGCGGAGTGGCTGGTGTGGTGCGTAATGGTAAGGGCACTGTGATTAACAGTTACACCACCAGTGAGGTTAGCGGTAGAAGAAATGTTGGCGGCGTTGCGGGTTCTGTTGGTACAGGTGGCCGTATTACCAACAGCTACTCCACTGGTACTGTCACCGGTACCGGCAACAATGTTGGCGGTGTAGCGGGATTTGTTTCCGGGGGGTATGGGATTAGTCATGTTACCAACAGCTATTCTACCGGTGCAGTTAGCGGCATTGATACTGTTGGCGGCGTAGTAGGAAGGCTTCAGAATGAAAGTATATTGACAGATTGCGCTGCCCTGAATACACAAGTAAAGGGAAACTCATCAGTGGGGCGTATAGTTGGTTCCAACAGTATAATCGCTGGCGGTAATTTCTCAAACAACACCGCCTACGCCGGAATGACAAACAGCGCCAACAATACCACATGGAACAATAAGGGTATAGACGATTTGGACGGCGCGGATATTTCCATATCCGCAATTCGTGCTGACGGCACCATAGGCGAACGCTTTACATCCGAAGGCGGTTGGACGCTCGAACCTGGCTGGCTTCTAACTCTTGGTGGCGAGCAGGTGACTTTGCCGTCATTTCATGCTGGCCCCGTATCCGTAAAATTTACCCAACGTCAACGTCAATCCACAAAAACCGCACCGGCGCAATTCATAAACATATCAGGCCGTACGCTCCATCTGAATTTACCGGAACGAGGCAAAGTAGACATCTACACCTTAAACGGCGCAAAACTCCGTTCATTAGATTTCGCGCAAGGCAATCACACCTATCGCCTGAACGACCTCCCGCGCGGCATGTACGTAGTAAGGGCAACAAGCGGTGCATGGAAGCAATCAGTTCGTATGGCAGTGAAATAATAGTAATCAGGGCGATCATCACCGGTCGCCCAAACATAACTCCCGGTCATAATATATTTTAATAATCACATCTCGGCAGTCTCATTCCAATCTCATTTTCATAATTCCTAATTTAGTTAGTTTATTGTTTTTCACGATTACATCGTTATAATTCGTCAAAAAAAATCAAACGAATAAAATCCCAATTCAAAAGGGCTGAAAGCCCTGTAATCAACAGAGTGGGGCAACGCCCTACGGAACGAAATTGAACGAAATTGAACGCAACGCAACGAAACGCAACGAAATGCAACGAAACGAAACATAACAATACAAAACGATATAAAAAACAATGAAATCACATTAACAATCAACAATCAACAACCAATAACCAATAAAAAAAACAATTATGCCGCAATCATTATCAAAAGTTTGTGTACACATAGTGTTCAGCACCAAAAACCGCTATCCATTTATTGACAACGAGATAGAGCAAGAGTTGTGGGCATATCTTGGCGGTATTTGCAAGGCGCTTGCGTGTAATCCGATTCGAGTAGGCGGATACAGCGACCATGTACATATCTGCTGTTTGTTATCAAGAAAAATCACACAGGTTAAATTGTTGGAAGAAATTAAAAAAGAGTCGTCAAAATGGATAAAAACTAAAGGCAGACAATATGAGAAATTTTATTGGCAAGATGGATATGGAATATTTTCGGTCAATTCGTCTGAGATAGAAAGAGTTGTTGAATATATTAAAAATCAGCGCGAACATCACGAAAAACGGATATTTAAGGATGAATTAATTGCATTTTTAAAAAAATATAATGCGGAATATGATGAGCGGTATTTGTGGGATTGAAGGGATTACGCCCCCGCGCATCATAGGGCGCTGCCCTACTTTATGTGATTATGGGCTTTCAGCCCGTTTTTAGAGGGAAAATTTTGCCTCTCTTAATCCGGCAAAAAATGCCTATTAGGCAAAAATTGCCTGCCTCTTCTGATCAATTTTTAACCAATTTCCACCTAAATCCTCTTAATATCACCAAAATCACCTATGGCACGGCTATTGCATATATATCTGAGGCGAACGGAGAACAATTTTATGGATATGCTGAGTAATGCTATTTTCAACAAGACCAGAAGACCCGTAATGGGGCGGGCGATGGATGCCGCTATGATGCGCGCCAAGGTCACTGCGAATAACATTGCCAATGTGAATACTCCCGGATATCAGCGGGTTGACGTCTCTTTTGAGAAAGAGCTTCGGCATGCGCTTGATAAGACTCGTCTCCAAGGGACGCGTACAAGCGGCGCTCACATGAATATCGGGCGTTTAGACCTTAGAGATGTGGGGCCGAAGGCTCATAAACCTTATGACCCAACTCTGCCAAGCGGCGTAAATAATGTGGATATTGATATTGAGGCGGGTAAACTCGCGGAAGCGCAAATCGCCTTTCAATATATGAATAAGTTTAATCAGGGCGTGTTTAGAAAGCTCAACGCCGCTATTAAAGGGCAGTCGTTGCAGAGTTAAAACAGTTTGGAGTTTTGAGAGTTGAGAGTTGAGTTAACGTCAAAATCAGATCAAAAACTTCACACTCCACTCTCAACACTCCACACTATTAAAAAGGGGTAATGAAAAATGTCAGAAGTAGGTGGAATATTTTCCGGGCTTGCAATAAGCGCTTCGGGCATGAGGGCTCAGCGGATTCGTCAGACTGCGATCTCTTCGAACTTGGCCAATGCTGAGACTACCCGCACGGCTGAGGGCGGCCCTTACCGCAGGCAGTTTGTGATGTTTGAAGCGCAGAGCAACCGCCGCGATACGCGGATTTTAAATCAGGAGATCGCTTTGCGCGGTGCGGAAACTAAGGCGAATCATTTGCCGATTCCGCCGTCTAACTTCCCAAGAGACGAGCGGTTTTTTGGACGGGGCGTTGAGGTTACGGAGATCAGGTCAGATTCACGTCCGCCAAGACTTGAGTATGATCCCGGACACCCCGACGCGGATGAAAACGGATATGTAGCTAAGCCAAATATCAACGTAATCGAAGAAATGACCGATATGATTGCGGCGACAAGAGCTTATGAGGCGAATGTTACAGCTTTTAACGCGATAAAAGGGATGCTGATGCAGGCAATGCAGTCGTCATAAGTAGTAATGTATATTTATGTTGAAATAAAAACTTGAATATTGTACTATATTTGTTGATGATGTTTTTTGTTTGTGTATAAATAGGAGTCTGTAGTATTATGAGTGATATGAACCGTATACAGGGATCCTCGGCAGCTTCGTGGGCGCAGTTTGTTAAACTTAAACAGGCCGCGCGCGAGCGTAACAGCGGTTTTTCGTTGGATGGAGTTACAAATACAGGCCGCAGTGAAAAAGCTACGGCTAAAAAGAGCGTTAGTGATGTATATTCTGAGCAGAAAACAATGATGGCGAATCAAACCGCCGTGAATGCCTCTGCTGTTGAAGAGAAAAAAAATATAAAGGGCAATCATTTTGACATGTACGCCTGAACTTAAGGGAGTGAGGAGGTAAGCCATGGATGGTATAAATTCAATCGGGCCGATACAAGGGGGAGGTTTTCCCCAAAAAATAAACCCTGCTTTAGGGCAGACCGGCGGGCCGTCTTTCAGAGATACCCTAAACGGTTTTCTTAAAGACGTTGACCAAATGCAGAAAAAAGCGGATTTGTCAATTCAGCAGTTAGCCGCCGGGGAGATAACGGATGTGCATCAGGTGATGTCTGCGGCGGAAGAGGCGAATGTTGCGTTTAATATGATGATGGAGATCCGTTCGAAAGTTATGGACGCGTATCAGGAGATAATGAGGATACGGTTGTAAGGCGGTATTGCGCTGCACAGCAGAGACGCAATGCTTTGCGTCTGTACTGCACAGGGGTTATTTACAAGGGCGGCAATATTGTCGCCCTTTTTTTTGATTATTCTCTCAGTCATTCATTATATTTAATACGTTGCATAGTATTACATATCTTTAGCGGAGCGGATGGATGTCCGAATTTTTCAGGCAGCTGATAGTTCAGCTTTCTGCGCTGTGGCAGAAATTATCGTTTCAGCAGAAACTTATTACCTCATCACTTATCGGGTTTACGCTTCTTGGTCTTGTAGGCCTTTTGGTGTTTGCGAATGTTGCGGGCGGCGGTTCAGGCAGCGATTCGCAAGGCGGCAGCGCAAAAGGGATGCGGCCTCTTTATACCAATCTGGAACTTGAAGAGGCGTCTCAAATCACTCAGCAGCTGCAAAAGGGCAATTACAAATATAAACTTGAGAATAACGGCCGGGATATCCATGTGAATTCTAAACAGCTTTATGAGATTCGCATGGCGCTTGCGCGTGAAGGGCTGCCCCGGCGGCGCGGTATTGGATATGAACTGCTTGACAAAACCAATTTAGGGCAGACCGACCAGTTACAGCGGATAAACGCAAGGCGCGCTCTTGAAGGCGAATTACAGCGGACAATTGAAGACCTTGACGAAGTAAACACCGCAAGAATCCATATTGTTATACCGGAACACACTATATTCCTTGACCAGCAGGAAGATTCCAAAGCTACTGTAGTACTGCGCACGGTTACAGGCCGCACTCTTTCCAAAGACCAGATTAGAGGTATTACTCACCTTGTAGCGTCAAGCGTTCAGGGGCTTAAGCCTCAGAATATTTCTATTGTTGACGTTGAGGGACGGCTTCTTTCAAATCCGTTTACCGGAGATGAACTTGCTATGACGTCATCTACCAACATGGAGCTTAAGCAAAATGTAGAGCGTTCGCTTGAGGTTAAGACCAGCCAGATGCTTGCGACTGTGTTTGGACACGCAAAATCTCAGGTTAAGGTCGCGGCTGACCTTGATTTTGACAAAGTAGAGAGAACTGTTGAGAGTTTCGACCCTGAAAGCCGTGTGATTCGTTCTGAGGAGCGTTCTGAGGAGAATACGAAAAACGCTCCTGACGGCGACCATAACCGTGAGCGTTCGCTTACAAATTATGAAATTGACCGTACTGTTGAGCGGACTGTTCAGCAGATAGGCGCTTTAAGAAGGCTTACGGTTTCGGTGGTTATTGACGGCAGGTACGATGTTGTTACTGAGGGTAAAAGCAGAAGAAGAGTATTTATAGACCGCACGCCTGATGAACTGCAAAAAATTGAGGACTTGGTTAAAAACGCGGTTGGTTACGATTTGGCGCGCGGCGACCAGATTGTTGTAGCTTCGCTTCAGTTTGACAACTCGTTTTTGGATGATGAGCAGGAGAGGATTCTAAGGGAAGAGGCGAGAGCTAATCAGATGCTTATCATTAAGATAATACTTGCGGTTTTTGTAGGAGTAGTGTTCCTGCTTCTGATTCGTTCTATTGCAAGGACGGTAACAGAAGCGATGAATCCGCCGGTGCCGGAGCTTCAGGAGCTTGGGCTTGAGATTTCGGAAGAAGAAGAACTCGACGAGAACCGTGCGCGCGCTCAGGAGCTTTTAGAGAAGGTAGAGGTTATGACAAATATGACCCCTATCAATACTGCCGCTATCATACGGCAATGGCTTACTCAATCGGCTCCGTCGGGCAGTAAGAAGAAATAGTTTACAGAGCTTAGAACTTAGAGCTTAGATATACTGATATTAATATATAGAGAGTGTAAGGGTTGGGTTTGCCCCCGCCCAATAATTATATAAGCAAGGAAAGCAGACAGGATGGCTTCGTCAAAGACAAAAGCTAAAGACGGCGAACAGATGATAGGCGGACCGCCTGCTCCAAAGAGCCGGACTGTTAATACCGCTAACATTCCAGGCCCTGTTAAGGCCGCTATTGTTATGGTGGCGCTTGGGCCTGAGGCTTCCGGCAAGGTGTTTCAGATTCTTGAAGAGCCTGAGGTTGAGCATCTCTCTACTGAAATCGCCCGTCTTGATAACATCTCCTCTGAGGTGCGTGAAGCGGTTCTGCAGGAATTCCATGACCTTGCCATGGCGCACCAGTACATCTCTCAGGGCGGTATGGAGTACGCGCGGACTGTGCTTGAGAACGCTCTTGGGCCAAAGCGCGCAAGTGAGATTCTTGAAAAAGTTCAGCAGAAAATCCGTACAACCGGTTTTAACCTGCTTGAAAATATCGATCCAAAACAGCTTGTTAACTATATACAAAAAGAGCACCCGCAGACAATCGCGCTCCTGCTTGCGCACATGGAGCCTGCTAACGCCGCTCCCATTGTAAGCGCATTGCCTCAGGAAGTGCAAATTGACGTTGCCACGCGTATCGCGACAATGGAGAGTATCTCGCCTGAAACGCTCTCTCAGATTGAGGTTGTTCTTGTCTCGCAGATTAAATCTCTCTTCGGCGGAGACGTTTCTGAAATCGGCGGCGTGAAAGCTGTTGCTGAAATATTGAATAACGTTGACCGCGGCGCTGAGAAAAACATCCTCGGCAACCTCGAAAGAGAAAATCCCGAACTCGCTACAGAAATCAAGAAGCTCATGTTCGTATTTGAAGACGCTCTCTTGCTTGACGACCGCTCCATGCAGCGTCTGCTCAAAGAGATTGACACAAAAGAGCTTGGTATGGCGCTCAAGGGCGCTTCCGAAGAGCTGCAGGAGAAGTTCTTCAGAAATATGTCTTCACGCGCTTCTGAGATGATAAGGGAAGATATGCAGTTCATGGGACCGATTCGTCTCAAAGACGTGGAAGAGGTACAGCAGCGTATCGTAGACGTTATCCGCAGATTGGAAGAAGACGGCGAAATCATTATCAGCGGCCGCGGCGGAGATGATAATATTGTAGTCTGATGTTTTATCGGTTTTGAGTTGTGCCCAGCCTCTTTTCTAAACCCGTCGAATTCGACGGGTTTAATCTTTCCCCAATACCCAAAAACTCAATTGTCATACGATTACGCAATCAGTTTGTTTATTTTTTGGGAAATCGTTTATAACCTTATCCTGAACCCGGTATTTAATTTTGAAAATTTTGGTAGAGGTTGGAATTGCGGTTTTGTGGTTGAGGGTTGGGGATTGGGAATAAATGCAACTCCATTCCCAAAGTTATTTGAAATTAACAAAAAATGTGTTACCTTTTCATCCTGCAATACGTATCTTATAATAGGAGGTGTTAGCCATGTCAAAAACACTTGTTGAAGAACGAAAAGACAGGGTCAGTTACGCGAATTTCATAATTAGGACTTTTGCGTATGGATTCAAAAGGCCAGTGCCGGAAGTTGTGGAATACTTGGATAAATACGGCGGATTACAGTTTATCTTTGATAACTATGAATATGAGCATACCCAATCCGAATACCACACTCACATGGCGCTTTTAGAAGTCTGCAGGAATAACGGGGGATGGCTATAAATGCAGGTATTTCATGGCAGTGATGTCAAAATCGAAAAAATAGACCTTACGAAAAGTGAGTTTTTTAAGGATTTTGGCAGAGGTTTTTATGTTACAAATATCCGTGAGCACGCTTACCAACGAGCAGTAGACGTCGCTAATCGAAATAAATCTGATAAACCTGTTGTTACGGAATTTAAATACGCGGAAAGCTACCCCGTTACCGTTGGTATGAACATCAAAAAGTTTGAAACAGTTTCTAAAGAGTGGGTAGAATTCGTGATGCTTAATAGAAACAGGCATATCTCTCATCCCGCACATACTTTTGATATTGTAGAAGGACCAATTGCCGATGACAGAATGGTTGTTCAAATACGATTGTATACACAAGGAAAAATCTCTATAGAAACGTTGATTGAAAAGCTCACATACAGAGAATCAACACATCAAATATGTTTTTGTACCCTTGCCTCTCTTTATGCTTTGGAAATAATTGAAAATAACGGATTTAGTTCCGCTATTGATGATATAACCGAAGCTATATTAGAGGCAGCAGTTGATGAATTTGAAATGGGTGAATCTGAGGCTATAAGGAAATTCTATTCTTCTAAATCCTACAAAAAACTTTATGATGCAAATACCTTACTATGGCAAAAGCCCTGGCAGGTGATTTATGAAATGTTTAAAGACGAATTAAAAATTTAATATGTTTTCCCTCTATCCTGAACCCGGTATTTAATTTTGAAAATTTTGGTAGAGGTTGGGATTGCGGGTGGTGGAGCTGGGAGTTGGATGTAAACGCAAATCCGGTCACAAAATTAATATTATGGCATAAGGATTGTACTCCTATATTCAAAATATTAATATTGACTTTTTGAGACGTTTTGGTTATATTAATGTATAACGAAGGTCAGATATTGGCCGTATTGGTTTTGCCGGTGCGGTTAACCTCGGCAAGCAAAGTCCGGGGGGGTGTCTGACCTTCGTTTTTTAGACCAAACATTCTGTATCAAATCTAAGCTAGACCGCGCCGCGTTTTGGGCGTAGAGGTAGGGGACGAAGCATCTGCCAGCACGGTAACGCTTTCTCTTAACCGTTCAAAAAAGCACTCTCTTTAGTCAAAGGTACAGTATTATGAAAATGTTAAATTCGGGAGATGTTTCGGCTCATTTTTCGTCTATATTGAAAGATGTGAAAGCGGGAAATGAGATTACTATTACTGCCGGCAAGAAAAATGAAGCCGTTGCGGTAATAGTTCCTTTCAAGAAATGGAAACCGCATCGTCAAAATAAAATGAATGCCATTAAATCTCTATTTGGAATCATTCCGAACGATGAAAAAACCTTGGCGGAATTAAGAAATGAACGATTGTCGCGTTATGAAAATATTAATTGACACCAACGTAATTCTTGACGCTCTTATGAACCGCACTCCCTGGGCAGTAGATGCGCAAAACATTTTGCTTGCCGTAGCGCAGGATGAAGCCGAAGGATGTATTACCGCCAGTGCCTTTACGGACATTTATTACCTCATGAAAAAACATCTAAAAAATAAAACGCAAACTAAAACTGCGCTATTGAACCTGTTGTCTGTTATAGAAATATTAGAAGTAACCAGTAAAGATTGCGTGGAAGCCTTCAAGTTGCCAATGCAGGATTATGAAGATGCTTTGCTGGCATATTGCGCTCATAGACATGCTGTGGACAACATTATTACCCGCAACAAAAAAGATTACAAAAACTCGCCTGTTAAAGCAATAAGCCCCAATGACCTATTGAAAAAAATACGCTCATAAATAAGAAAAATCAAGGGAGATTTGGGAAACTGGGCCAAATACATTTTGGCGTTGTTAAATACAGCCAGGGCGTATTGTTTTTAAGGTCTTTGGGTTAAGATTCTTTTATATTACTATCCTGAACCCAGCATTTAATCTTGAAAATGTTGATAGAAATTGGGATTGCGGTTTTGGGGTTTGGATTATCTTCGAAATCTTTTTGAACCTCCGAAATGAAAACCCAAAGCCGCCATGTAACCGATACCATCACCAATTAAAAACTTGTTTGTGAATTCGAAACGATTATTCAAACGCAGTCCGATGTAAGGGCCGAGAACATAACCATCTTCCCCCGCATCACAAATCCCAAAGAAGCTGCCGTAAACAAGCTTCAATTGGGGCGACAATTCATATACACTTCCCAAATTCAAACCGATCATCTCCGCCGACCCACCAGAACTTCTTTCACCCAAACCAAGCACAAGCCCCAAAGAGGTACCTTTTCCCCAAACCGCGCCAAGCTCCAAATTCAAACCAAAAGCGCCATAAAAATTCGGCAGAATCAACGGCATCCATTTTGCCGCAAAGTATATATCAGCTCCGCTTGGCGCAGCGGCAGCTTGCGGTTGGTGAGTTACCGCAACTTCACTTCGGGCTTGCGGATGAACCGGAGCCGATGCACTCACGGCGCTTGACGAACCGAACATACTGCTAATAATACTATCGGAAACCGTCTCAAGAGCCTGCATACTGTTTAAATGGCCTGACG
>Ga0123356_10004139_pt1 | contig 15054 bp, 16 predicted proteins | sample TergutEmb28metaG_2_FD_92546 | JGI IMG/M metagenome (GOLD analysis project Ga0123356, IMG submission 92546) | Embiratermes neotenicus P3 segment gut microbial communities from Petit-Saut dam, French Guiana - Emb289 P3 | ecosystem: Host-associated > Arthropoda: Insects > Digestive system > Gut ... | reverse complement strand
CGCAAGCGAGAACCACTCCCGAAGGTGCTGGGACAGATCGGGAAGCATAGGCACCTGCGAGTCCGAGAAGAGCGTCGTCGCGATCACCTGGAACCATGACCAATGCGCCGCGTGGGAGGTGTTCCAGCATATTCTCCACGCTCATTGCAGCGACTGCGACTTCTTGAACCACGGTGTCGAGGTTGTCCGCGCCTGCGATGACTTCTGTACCGAGGGCTTCGACGACTTCGCGGACGAGGAGTTTTTGGAGGAGGTCGTTGGTGGGAATGATTCCGAGAAGTTGCGTCCCCAGTTTCTCGATAGCTTTGCTTGCTTTTTCGCCGATAGCTGTTGCTTTGTCTGGGTCAATTTGGTTGATGACGACGCCTAGAATTTCGCAGCCCTTTTCGTCGAATCTTCCCTTGGCAAGGGCGATGCTTTTGACTGCTTTGCAACTGCAGCATGATCCTGAGCAGTCTGCGCCGTTGACTGCGAGTAGGATTGGCGCACTGAGATTTTTGGAAATGTCAACATTGATGTCGAATTCGAATGTCGACATTGAGTCTGAATAGTCTGTGCCTTCGCAGATGATAAAGTCACACGTGGCAGCGAGTTCTTGGTGAGCTTCGATGATCTTGTCGAGGATGTCGTCGTAGGTTCCGTTGCCAAGCGCTTGTTGCACTTGGTCCATCGAAACTGGTGACATTTCTTCAACCGAAGAATTGAGCCCGAGAGCCTCCTTGATAAGCAAAACGTCTGGATCGCATCCGTTGCACCCGCGACGTCCGATGGGCTTGAAGTATCCGATTTTTCCCAGGGATGATTTGAGTAGTGGGATGAGTCCCAGGGCAAGCGTGGTTTTGCCGCTGCCACATTGGGTTGCTGTGATAAGGATGCTTTTTGCCATACAATTTCCTCTTCTGTTTTGGTGAGGTTGCGGTCGCGCACTCTGATGTGCCTGAGGGAAGTGTGCCCGGTGGGTCGCCGCCGAGGTTTTGGGTCGGCAACCGTAAACTGTTTTTCTGTGCTGGTGTTTTTGAGGGTGGTATTCTCTACCGAGTGGTGGCGGGCCATTACTCCATCCCGCTGTTCAGGCGCAAGTCTAATCCATGCGCCTGATTTCCCTAGTTTTAATGCTACATCGCATCATCGAAAACACTGGTGGAATTGGAATACCAATGGAGCCAATTGCAAAACTACACATATCGGCGAGTTTGGTGAATTCTGCGGCGCCGCGGTGGTATGGGCGGGTTTGAAACCCGCCCCTACGGTACCGTCGACACGGTTTTCCTGGGCAGCCATGCTGCACCACATGGTTTCGCAATTAGCTCATTGGTTTGAAACCCTGGTGGCTCCATCTGGACAAAGACAATCTGGAAGTGGACAATCTGAACAATGTCGCTTGATGTTTCGTGGTGGCTTCTTGCTCTGGTGGTTGGCGGCTCTGCGCATATTTGGGTTCGTGTGGTCGCGAAGCGGTGGCAGCGAGGGGCGAAGGAACGCACTGATAGAGTGATGATGCAGTTTGGGCGAGAGTCTGGGATTGCCGAGGATTGACGAGGATTGACGATTTGTTGCGAGGTGACTTGCCAGAGGACTTGCCAGGAGATCAGGTGAAGCAGTGATATGGCTTTATCGAACCGTCGCGTTGGCTAGTGTGTTGTGCGTGTATGGGTGCGGAAACTGGTTTTCGCCGAGGTTCGAGACTGCGTCGACACTGCCGGAAGAGCCGCGGAAGCCGGATGGTGTCGCGATTGATCGGGACAGTTATGTATCTGATGCGCGACAGATTGGGAGAGCGTCGGAAGGCCTGTTGGCTCTTGTTCCGCCTATTGATCACACCGAAGCATTGCGCCCGGTGCGCGTGTTTTTCAGGGCTGTGGTTGCGGAGGACATCAGGCTGCTGTCCACCGTTTTGGCGAGTGGTGCTGAGTATGTGGCTACGGGCAATAATTCTAGGCTGCCGATGACTCAGGTTTGGGCCAAGCGATTTGACAAGTTTGACTATGCTCTTTACGCGAAGGATCCGCCCTATCGCGAAAACACGATCGAGACATATCGGTTCGAGGATCTTACCAGCATTCTCCCTGGGCGGCCTGTGCCGCCGTTGGATATGGATCACAACGACACTCTAGTTCGCGTGCCGATTGCCCGAACTGGGTATGGTTACGATCGGCTGTTTGGAGACGAAATGCTGTTTGTGATTCGGTGGGTAGGTCGACAGCCGAGAATTCAAACTGTGTACGAGGATTATTCTGTCCAGTAGTGGGGACTGTGGGGAAACTGAGGACTACGTTCTCTCCGGGTTCTGTTCGCTTTTCGATAGAGGGCAGTGATACTGCTGTTTTTGAGCAATGACTTATCAGACAACACTCGCGCAGGATTGCCATCGTGAACAACTGGAACGCCTCTGGACCGAGAGCATGAGTGACCGTCGCATTGCGGCAGTTCGTGATCGCAGGTGGCGGTGGTTGTACGACGCCAATCCAGCAGGTCGAACTTTGACGTATGTGGTTCGGCATGTGGAGACGGATCAGATAGTGGGCGCGGCATCAGTGTTTCCGCGGGATGTTCAGATTCAGGGCAAGGTCTACAAAGCTGGGGTTCTCGCAGACTTCGTAACCCACAAAGCGCATCGGGTCGCTGGTCCGGCGGTGATGGTGCAACGGGCGATTGCCGATGCACATCGGGAAAAAGGGCTCGATCTTCTGTTTGGATACCCAAACAAGGGGGCAGCCCCAATTTTTCCAAGACTGCGATTCCAAACAGTGTGCGAGTCATCCCTGTGGGTCAAACCCCTGCGAACAGCACGCAAACTTTCGACTTACCTGCACCCAGTGACAGCGCATCTGGTAGCTCCATTTGCCGATTCCCTGCTCGCGTTCAATGACCTGCGACTCGCTTCAACTCGCCGAACTGGCAACTCCGTCAAGCACAAAACCTCGTTCGCGCGCCTGCCTGACCATACCTTCGATGAGCTGTGGGAGCGCTGCCAAGGTCAGTTCGAAGTGTGTGGAGTGAAGTCGTCGGCTTTTCTGAACTGGCGCTATATGGAACACACCACGGAGCGGTATCGAGTATTCACATCGCATTCCCGTGATGGATCCAGGGTGCATGGGTATGTGGTGTTTTCTGTGCGCGGAAATCGGGTGTTCGTTGCGGACATGTTATCCGAAGATGGATACCCAGGGCTGGAGAGCTTGCTGTTGACGTTTTGTCGGCAGATGCGGTGTCGGGGACACGAATCGGTGTGCGTGAACTACGCTGGTGATCCTCGTTTCTTGACGTCGCTTCGTGCGATTCAGTTTGTCAAGCGTGTTGGGTCACGCAAGCTCATTGCGTTTGTGTCGAAGGATCAACCTCAGGAATTGCGGGATGCTGTGTGCAATTCATCAGCTTGGTTTATGCACGATGGGGAGCTCGACATTTGATGACCATGCGATCCTCGGGTTTCTGCGCCCGCTGTAACAAGATCGGCGTCTGTTTTGTGGTCAACAACTTCAATGTTGGGGGGTTGGAAAAGGTTGTTCTTGACCTGATCAACAACATTGACCGCGACAAGTTCGAACCATCGGTGATTTGCATCGATGGCCCTGGGAAAATTTTCGACCGGGTCAGTCTTGATGACAATGCGTGTTTGGTGCTGGACAAATCGCAATCAATCAAAACCCCGCTGGGGACCTTCGATCCAATGTCGCTGTGGCGAATGAAGCAGTTTTTTACCAAGCGCTGTGTGAAAATTGTGCAGGCCCACAACTTGGGACCACTGCTGTTCGGTGGGCTATCGGCCCATCTTGGATACCAACGTCCAACTATGATCTACACCGAACACAATCAGTTCTACAGCGCGTCGCCCACCGCCCGACGGAAGTTCATTTTCTACATCAGGCTGGCTGATCATGTTGTTGCGGTGTCGCATGATCTTCAAAGGACCCTTGCGCACAGGGTCAAGCCAACCGCGCCAGTTCACGTTATCCACAACGGGATCGATGGGTCGCGATTTGATTTGGGGGCGGGCGCTGTTGGTCGCGATGAGGTTCGTGCTGAGCTTGGTGTGGGTGGTGGCGAGATATTGCTTGGTGCAGGTGTGGTGTTGTCCAAGCAGAAGGGGCTCGAGTATTTGCTGGAAGCTGCGCGCACAGTGATTTCGGAAGAACCGCGTGCGAGATTTGTGTTGGCTGGTGATGGTCCATTGCGGGAGCAGCTCGAACGCAAAGCAGGCGAGCTTGGGTTGGGGGATCGATTCCGGTTTCTTGGATATCGGTCGGACATGCATCGGGTGATATCTGCGTTGGATGTGTATGTGTTGTCGTCGCTGTGGGAGGGGTTGCCGCTTGCGCTGTTGGAAGCGTTGGCGATGGGCAAGCCTATTGTTGCGACTCGAGTCGGTGGGAACCCGGAGGTTGTGTTGGATGGTGTCAACGGGTTTATTGTGCCGCCGCGCGATGTGGGGGCATTGTCGCACGCGTTGTTGCAGGTTTGTCGGCACGATGGATTCCGGGAGTCGGTGCGGAATGTGAACAGGGAGCGCTTCGAGACGCATTTCAGTCTTCAAGCGATGGTGAAGGCCCATGAAAAGCTGTTTTTCGAAGTCGCGTCCGAACGCCATAACCTGTTCGGGTAGATTTGCGGCCGGTGCTGCTTTCGTGCTTGCGTTGTTCGTTTCAGGACAAGCCAATGCGGAGGTATTTCGTGTGGGTCCCGGCGAGAAATATGGTTCCCTCGCAGATGTCGCGCGAAAACTTTCGCCTGGGGACGAAGTCGAACTAAAAGGTGGGACAACATACGGCAGTGTGCTGTTTGACCGTCATGGTAAACCAGGCAATCCCATCGTCATTCGCGGCGTTTCTGTCGATGGAAAACGCCCTATTGTGCATGGCGGACGGGATACGATTGAGGCGGCTGGCAATCACTATGTTTTTGAAAACATTGAGATTACTGGAGGCAGCTTCCGGTGCTTTTTCCATCGTGCGCACGACATAACCCTGCGTCGAGTGGTCATTCATGACTGCCCAGCACACGGAATTCTCGGTGCTGATGAAGGATCTGGTTCGCTGTTGCTCGAGCAAAGCGAGATTTATCGGTGCGGCGAAGGGGATAAACGTCACCCGATCTATATGGCAACCGATGAGAGAATGCATCCTGGCTCGGTGTTTAGGATGCAGTTTTGTTACGTTCACGACGGGAATGGTGGCAACAACATTAAGAGTCGTGCGGAGCGCAATGAGATTTACTATAACTGGGTTGAGGGTGCGCTGTATCACGAGTTGGAGTTGATTGGTCCTGACGGTGGGGATCCGAGTCTGAAACGGGAGGATTCGGAGGTTGTTGGCAACGTTTTCCGCAAAACCAACGCCAGCTATTCTGTTCGCATAGGCGGCGATGGCACTGGTGAGACTAATGGACGGTATCGGTTTTTGCACAATACGTTTCTTCTCGAACGCGAGAATCGTGCGGTGTTTCGGCTGTTCGATGGGGTTGAATCGGTCGAAATGCACAACAATGTGGTGTATGCGATGGGTGGCGGGCCAGTAGATGTGATTCGCACTTCTGATGTGAGATGGTCGACAGGTCGAGAGCAGATCAGCGGCGCAAACAATTGGATACCACAAGGGTCAAGATCAGTTCCGTCGGGATGGACAGGAACCCTGTACGGCAGTGATCCTGGGTTTGAGAATCTTCGCGAGTTGGACCTGAGGCCGGCGATAGGAAGTCCGCTTCGTGATGCGGCGGCCCCCATGACGGTGCTTGCGAGTCCTCCATCGTTTTCGTTTCCGAACCCGCTGCGCGATGTTGCGTTTCAGCCACCGGTTAGGGAAAAAGGTGTGAAAACTCTAGTTCGACAGTCAGATGGCAAGCCTGATATTGGAGCCTATGAAGGTGGGTTTGACTATGTCGAAGCGGAACCGACCCAAACAATGTCTTTGTCTGGATCGTCTTCGGGTTCGCTGGGACCGTCGAGACCAGGTGGCGGCGGTGGAAGGTGTGGGTGCATTTTGCCTGGTGAGGTGCAGGGCGGGAAAATGTGGTTTGGTTTGGTGATGTCGATCGCAACAGCGATGAGCATCGGAGTCAGGATGCGCGTGGGAGCGCGGCGGGTTTCCGTGGGACGGGATTATGCGGAAGCTGTGCGAGACTAGTTGTTTTGTGCAGGTCGTCCGCGCCCGCCTGGTTCCGTTGCGCCCGGGAGGCGGGCGTCGCGGTCGGCGTTGTCTGTTCGGCCGGGCTGTCTGGCTGGCACCGGGGCGACGTCGCGTGCTGGCCACATGATTCCTGCGTTTAGCATGACTAGGTTTCTGTGGAATGTGGCTGCTGGTGCGATTTGGTTTTCGACGCCGACTTGTTTTGTGAATTGGTATCGGAGGTCGAAGTAGAGAAAATCCTGTGGGTACCATCCGACGGAAGCGTCGGCACCGAAGGTGTTGAATGTGGTGATGAGTCTTGCGTTTTCTGTGGATTCTGGGGTTGCGAACGGGAGGGTGGCTAAGAATCCTGCGTTTTCCACGACTATTGCTCGGCTGTGTGAGTAGCCGGCACCGGCGCGGAACAGCAGGGAATACTCTCGGCTGATGGGCAGTCCGGCTTCCAACCTTACATGATCTGCCATAACGGTGTTGGCGGTGACCAGGTTTGGCCCGAGTGTACGACTAACAGATAGGCTGGCTTCGTTGCCTTCGTTGGCATATCGGATCGCGCCCAATCCGATTGGTCCCCATACGCCGCCTCGCAGCGGATCTGTTCGGAATGCTCCAGCCAGTCCGCCGCTTAGCTCTGTGGACCAGGTGTTTGAGAGGTCGTGAATCCATCGCAGGGTTCCTCCGACGACGACTTGGGCTGAGGATGGTTCGTACACCCCCCCTTCGTCGACTTCGGTTGTGTAGAAGTAGGTGGCTTCGCCGTCGAGACCAATGGAATCGCGATCCATTGTGTAGACTGGGCCGCCGCCCAGTGTGGCCATGTATCTGTAGGTCTGTGGGGTTGGGACTCGCAGAGGGATTACGGTGCCAAGGTCGGAGTGTTGAGTCATGCGCCATTGGCGTGTGTATTCGTGGGTGTATCCTTGTGTGAGGTTGGCTTGCAGCATGAGGTTTTGTCCGGTTGCTTGTGGCGTGCCTCCGGCTTGTGTTGGCGGGGTGCGGAGGGCTGCGACTCGAGTGTCGCTGCGGAATGCTGCGAATCCGAGGGTGAGTTCGTCGACGGGAGTTAGTCGGAAAATGCTGGTGAAAATTGCGGTGTCGGATTGTTGTGTTGAGTCAGGGTATCCGAGATAGAAGGTGAAGGGGTGAGTGTAGGTGAGAGTGTAGAGTGCTCGTGGGCTTTCGTGGATCATTCTGATCCCTGGTGCTAGGTCGAGCATCCACACGGCGACTGGTTCGGGTTGTCCAGCGGGTGGGTTGGATGGTGAGCCGAACATGTTGTCGGTGTATGCGATTCCGACGTTTCCGACGCCGTGGAAAGTGGTTGGCGATTGTGCGAGTGCGTCGGGGGCTAGGCAGAGGGCTGTGCTCAGGGCCGACAGTGCGATAAGGACGGCGGTTGTGTTAGATGGCGTGCGGGAGCGCATTGTTGGTCCGGTTGTATGAAAGCATACGCTGCTGGCAATAGCTAGCGTCTATCTTTGTGTTTTGCTGCTGGTTTGTTGGGTGTGAGTGGGCTGTGCGTGTGATTCAATCTACCTTGTCGCCAAGAATTGGTGCATCCAAGTTTGCTTGATCCTATTGGGATGTCGCTAGTGGCATTGTGTGCGTGTGCATGAGCTTGGATCTGGTTTCGCTTGCACAGTAACTGATGTCTGTTGGCGTTCGATGGCGTTCGATGGTTTTCGAATGCGTTCGATCCCGAACGCCCTATGTCCAGTGTCCGGCCTTTAGTGCGGCAGGATCGAGCGTTCTGATCCGCGGTGCCAGCGCTTCGCGGAACACATCTTCGTCGTCGACGCCTAGTTCAGCTTCGCCGAATCCGTCGGCGACTTCCATTGCGGTGGCGAGTACGTTTAGGAATTGGACGAAACTCGACGCTGCTAGGGTTGGGTCCCAGCGTTCGGTTCCGCTCATTGCCGTAAAAACAGGGCAGTCTCCTCGGCGTCGCCTTGCGAAACGTCCAAAAAATAGGGGTCACCCAGGACACCATACGCAATTACAACCCAGGATCGTCGCCACGAACCCTCCTTCCCGGGAGCTACGGGCTTCAGGTCATCGGTTAGGGAAAAACCCACTTGTTCCTGAAGCAAATCTTCAACCCCAATAAACTGGATGCTCTCAACCGGTGTGACGGTCTGCAGTTCGATGGGGTTGGCTTCCACCAAAAACGAGCGATACCTCGGCGGGAGCTTCAAGCGCTGCTTGAGCCCGTCCACCTCCTCCCTGGGTGAGCTCCCAAGAGTGTAAGGAATCGACCGCTTGTCCAGAATGGCCTTGAGCTTGTCAACGGCCTCGACGAGGTCACTGTCCACCGTTGAACCTCTTAGCAGGTGAAATAGGTTTGGTTTATAATGGATGGCAACCCTACACCAAGTCGCCACCAAAACGAAAGAGCCGAACCGAAATAATTTTTGCACACACCAATCGACACGACACCCATTTTATCAACGTGCCTCCGTCATGGGCCACCCAGCCCACAGAGATCCCAAATTCAGACTGATCCCAAATACAACACTCGCAAAAAACCTGAGAATAGCCTCAATGCTCAGAGCATTTATCAAACCTAATCCAATTCAATCCCAAACCTAACAAGCCTGAACCCAAATAAGCACAAACCAAATCAGGTACAGAGCAAACGAACCATCAGAACTACGCCATCACAACTAAGCCCACGCCAAACTCTGCATCTCCAAATCCTGCAGCAATGACTCCGCCCCCGCACGACCCGCAACATCTATCGCATCACGAAGATACCTCATCGCCGCCGAAGCCTGATTCCTCCTACGCTCCATGTTTGCCAACGACAACAACACATTCGCCCGATCCTCACTGTGAGGTCCTGTCAAATCCAAAACCTCCCTCAACACTCCCTCAGCTCCAGTCACATCACCAGATCGTATCAACGCATCCGCCAACTTTCGACTGAATATCACCACCGCCTGCATGGGATCATCCAACTCACCATTCGAGATTTCCCGACGAGCCACCTCCAAGCACTGCCTGAACGACATCACCGCGCCATCCACATCATCCCATCCCAACGACGCTTCACCAATTTGATCCAACAACAACAACGCTTCAAAAGTGTCATGCGCCAACAACGCATGCCTAGCCCTCGCTTCCCGCGGCAACGCCAAATCCGACGCTAGATCCCCAGCATGCTCATGAAGCTCCCGTCGCACCGCCGCCGGAATCGATGCCTCAGCCACCTGCCGAATCAACGAATGGCTGATCACAATCCCTGTTCCCTCCTGCATGACCATCCCCGCATTCACCAGGTCTTTCAGGCCCCGATCCAGATCCGTATCGACACTCAGCATCGCCCCGATATGAAGCGGCGTCACGCCACAACCAAGCACCGCCAGTGCTTGGAGGACACGACGCGCTCCTGCATCCAGCCTCGCCACGCGCAGCGCTACCAAGTCCACCAAGTTCCGTGGCGGCTCCGCCCCAGCTTCCCTCACAAACCTTATCATCTGCTCAATGTGCATCGGGCTAACACCCACATGATCCGCCAAGAAAGCCTTCGCACGCTCCGACTTCACAGACAACAACACGTCGTGAATCGCCAACTCATGCAGCATCCTCGCTGGACAATGACCAGGCCAACGCGCGTCGAACCCAGGCTCATGCTCCGCTAACACCAAAATCGGAACATCAGGAGGATCCCCAACAACATCCGCAAACGCATTCCTACTCGGACCATCCATCCGATGGAGATCGCTGATGCACAGAACAACCCGTCGATCCCCACTGCCCGACACAGCCTTGTTAAGTGCCCAGCGAAGTGCAGTCGCAACAAGCCGTCGCGATTTCCCAATCTCACCACTCGCTCGCACAGATCGATCGAACACCAACTCAAGTCCAGAACGCGTATCCGATGACACATCGCCCCAGGATTTCCCCGCGGGTCCAGTCAGCGGCAACGACGTCAACGCACAGATCGCGCGATGCACTGCATGCAAGCCGACCCGCGCTGACCAGGGATCAGAACCAACAAACACACACTTGTGCTCCTGCTCCGGGAGCCGTTGCACAAACACCTGCATGAGCCTCGTTTTGCCCATGCCAGGAGCACCAACTACACGCGCCGCGACAAACTTGTTCGCCGCCTCGGCATGCCGATCCTCCAACCACGCAAGATCCTCATCCCTCCCAATCAGCGACAACGGCAACGTATCCCCGCGCGCAGCAACGTCGCGAATGATTACCGGTTCGTGATGACGCATTACTCCGGGACGCTCTGATAGAACCTGAGTTCTTGCCCCACACTCGCCACAGAAGCGCTGCGCTCGAGGCACCATCGCCTTGCACAACGGACACTCCGTCATCGCCTCGTCGACCGGCGCAGACAAAAACACCGGCCCTTCGAGCTGCGCCTTCACCGCCATCAACGCCGCAGTAAATGCATCAGCACTCTGATACCGATCCTCCCGCTTCTTCGCGAGAGCAGTCATCGTCACCGCCGCAAGGGCCGCCGGAATCTCCCGATCGACTGACATCGACCTCGGATCAGGAGCGGGCGTCGTCAGATGCATCAACACAACTTCAGTGGGAGAATCTGCCTCGAATGGCAACCGCTCCGTCATCAACAAATACAAGATCACGCCAACCGCATACAGATCGCTGCGAGCATCCAGAGGATCACCACGCACCTGTTCTGGTGACATGTAGTCCGGCGTTCCGCAGACTATCCCCGCCGCGGTAATGCCAGGGCCCTTGTCGCTCGTCAGCAACTTGGCCAACCCAAAGTCCACAACCTTCACGAACTCCCCACCAGTCCGCATCGGTTCTATCACTATGTTCTCAGGCTTGAGATCCCTATGGATGATTCCCAGGTGATGCGCTTCCGACAACGCCGCCAACACCTGACGGAGAATGTCAATTATTCGCTCGAACGATAGGGGACGATCCTCGTACAACACACGCGCGAGGTCCCGCCCGCGCAGGTACTCCATGACTAGGTACAACTGCCCAGAGTCTGTTTTTCCAAAGTCAATCACCGAGACGGAGTTGGAATGATTCAACAAACTCGCAGTCCGAGCCTCGGTGATAAACCGGGCCGACGCGCTCTCATCGCCCAACAATGAAGGGTGAATAATCTTCACCGCTACCGTACGACGAAGCGCTGTCTGCTCCGCGCGATACACACTGCCCATTCCCCCCACACCGATGAGTTCAAGTATGACATAGCCCCCTGGCAACGTGGTTCCCACCAACGCATCCTTGTCGGACGCGGTTACCGCGCCAACCGGATAACCGCACGTCGGACAAAACCGGTGCGTGGCGTCACACGCCTCCGAACATTGCGGACATGCTTTCATCGAATCAAGAACCCTACCAAGGCTTCACCACAACGGAACCACGTTCATAGTTCCGCCCCATTTTAGCACCGCCAACCAATTCGCCCGTAACAACTCATCAACTCCATCTCCAAACCTACTCACACACGCGAACCATCTGCGCTACCTTACTCTCATCCATGGAACCAGTGCGCCTTCGCCTCGGAGACCTACTCGTCGACGCCAGCTTCGTCACTCGAGAGCAAATAAACACCGTACTGCAGATCCAACAACGTGACAACAGAAGACTCGGAACCCTCCTCGTCGAACACGGCCTCGTCAACGAAACCCAACTAACACAAATCCTCTCCCAACAACTCTCCATACCATGGGTGTCCCTGTTCCACGTCGACTTCTCACTCCGACTACTCAGCCTCGTACCACCAGCCATCGCACACAAATACTGCCTCATCCCCATCTACATCAGAAACGTACGAGGACAAGGCGACACCCTATACGTCGCCATGGACGATCCCACAAACACCGAAGGACTTCAAGAATGCGCTAGACGCTCCGGCCTCCCAACGCGCGCCATGATCGCCGCTCCATCGGACATCCGACACGCCATCGAAATCTACTACGGCTCTCCACATCCAACCGAAACACCACACACCACCGCAACACCCACAACACCAACCGAACGCACGAAAACCAGCACCCAAACCAGCGAGCCCCTATCAGAACCACCAGTGTCACAACCACCACCAACCCCACCCCTACCGGTCCTGCCAGAATCCAGCAGACCAGACCCAAGCAATCCACAATCCACCAAACACCACGCAATCACATTCCACCAACCAACCCAACACATCGAGCCCCAAACCCAACGCGACGAACCACCAACCCAACTCGACGGCCCCACAACTCAACTCGACGACCCACCAACCCAACGCTCCGATCCACACACAGCACCAATCGATGCCCAAACACATTCACACGCACCAACCTCCCAGCGCATCGAACAGCCCCGTCAACCAGCCGAGACCAACCACCAAATCCACGAACCAATAGTTCCACCATCGCCACGCACCGTACCGTACCCACCAACCCACAAGATAACCCACAACGCGCTCGACGACCTCACCGACAACGCCAACACCTCGCGCACAACCAGCGTACTCGCGAGTGCCCAAGACAACCCAACGATCGCTCGCGATGCAGCGACAACCTCGGAGAGAAAACCCTCGGTCACCACCACGACGGAACTCCAAAACGAAGCGCCGTTCACAGACCTCCCGGATGAGCAACCACGCAGATCCAACCAACCTTACGCCCGCCGCTCGGCACACCCGACGAACCTGAGAAGTCTCACCCTCCTCGACGGAACCACGCTCCCGATCCCGCGCCAGCATCGTCCCACGAAACGAGCCGAGACCGTCGCGAACTCCATCGCAAGCTCCCTCGCCGAATCCCTCGCTGCTGCGCCCTCGCCTCCCGACTCAACTCCACAGCATCCGGAACCCAGTCGGCCATCGGAGGGCACGCAGGCTCGTTCGCAACTCCAGGAGCTGCTTGCGGATCTTCGTGCGGCCACCGCGAGCGTTCAGCCGACGGATCCTCAACAGCGGTTTGCGAGGTGGGAAATTGTTGTTGCGTCGGCTTTTTCGGTTTTGATTAAGAAAGGGGTCGTTACTAAGGAGGAGCTTATCGATGAAATTAAGAGTATGTAGACGGGAGAATTCCGGATATGCGCTAGTGGAGTGGGGGGGTTCGCTGATATTGATGATAGATGGGGGTGGGTAATGCGAATGAGTGTTAGGAATTGCGGAAAACGCGATAGAGTGCGGTATTGTGTTGTGGTATTGCTTTCCGATAGAGTCCGAATTCAATGCCTTTGTGTTCCATCGCACCCGTACAATCCAGAGGAACTATATAGTGAATAAGCAACTCGTCTTTGCGATTATTTGCGCTGTGACTGCGGCGCAGCTCAGTTGTGGCGGCCTGCCGGCGTATCCCGCTGACGGGGATGAAGATGGAGACGGGATTTTGGATTACGAAGATGCGTGCCCTTGGGAGCCTGGTGTGCCAAGCGAGGATCCAAGGAAACACGGGTGTCCGCAGATTCGGGACCGCGACGGTGACGGCATTAGCGATAATGACGATGCGTGCCCGGATGAACCAGGTCCAGCAAATGACGATCCGAGTAAGCATGGGTGTCCAAACGAACCGGACCGCGATGGCGACGGGATTCCAGACGCGGAGGACGCCTGTCCCGACAAGCCTGGACCCGCGAATTCCGATAGGAGAAAGCACGGGTGCCCGCCGCCATCAGACCGCGATGGCGACGGAATCCCGGACGCGGAGGACGCCTGTCCCGATGAGGCTGGGCCGCCCAACTCGGATCCACGAAAGCACGGGTGCCCGAAAGCCGTCGTGACAGGTTCCGATATCGTAATCATGGAGCGCATTGATTTCGACACCAATAAGTCAACTATTAGGCCTGAGAGTGAAAGGACCCTGAGCGAAATATTCCGGCTTTTGCAGAGCAACCCAGATATAGCAATGATGCGAGTTGATGCGCACAGTGACAATCGCGGCAGCGCAGCCCTCAATCTCCGCTTAACTCAAGAACGCGCTGCCTCGGTGGTCCATTGGCTCACATGCAGGGGTGTTGACCCAAAACGATTGTCTTCGGCGGGATTTGGAGGAGACAGGCCGATCGATACGAATAGTACGGACCAAGGACGCGCCAACAATCGTCGGGTGGAGTTCCGCGTCGTTGAACGAAGACCTTATTCCGGGCCGGCCCCATCCACACAGATGAAGCCCTGTACCACCGTCTATGCACCACGGGGACAATCAGGGGCTCCCCCCACGCAACCACCACCCCCGAAATATCCGCCGCCTCCCCCACCAAAACCGCCGACACCACCGCCCAAAGCCCCCGAGCCGGTGAGACCCCCAACATCCGACACCGCTGGTGGCGCACTCTAACACTACACACCAAAAACCCAACAACTAAATCAGTAAATCCGCCATATTGGCACTATCTTGTCTGATTAGCAACCCGCGTTAACTTACCAATTGCCTTTGTTGCCTTAACCGCACTCACTCCCGAACACTCACGCACATTCTCCTTCAAACCCACCAACTGCGCCATTTCGATAACAAGCACACCGTCATCGTCTCTCTCGGCAGTCAATTTGGTCCCGTCAACAGAATCCCGAGTAGTAAAACAACTATCCTTTTCCCTGTCATACGCCCGTCCCGACGTCGACTCCAGACTAAAACGAATATGGCTTTCCGCGTAAATTTTCCCTGCCTTATTGCTTAGCACAAACCGAGTATCACCCTTCAGATATCCATGTTCTTTGAGACTCTCACACCCATCGCGAATGTACAACTTCAGCACATCCCCATCCATCACCGCCTCATATTGACAACCCGACGCACTCTTCCACCAACCAACCAGGGCCCGCAACGGATCAACGGCCGTTGTGCGCCGTGGTATCGATGCGGAACCAGCCGAACCACTCGCTATCGCCCCCCCGGTCGGTGTGGAACGCGGTGGCGGTATTGGCACTAACGATGGCCTTTTCTGTGAGGTGATTGCCGTCGGAAGCGTAAGTGCGACAGTTGACTGCGGTGGTGAT
>Ga0123356_10004138_pt1 | contig 15055 bp, 17 predicted proteins | sample TergutEmb28metaG_2_FD_92546 | JGI IMG/M metagenome (GOLD analysis project Ga0123356, IMG submission 92546) | Embiratermes neotenicus P3 segment gut microbial communities from Petit-Saut dam, French Guiana - Emb289 P3 | ecosystem: Host-associated > Arthropoda: Insects > Digestive system > Gut ... | reverse complement strand
CGTCATGAGCGCCCGCCTTTACCACCGCGAGCACAGCTTCGGCGGAAGCACTGTCTTCGATGCCAGCCAGGTCTTCGATCACTACGAACAGGAGTTGTTTACCGCGGCGGTAGCGGTTGCGGAAAAAGAAGGCAAACCCATCTCGCTGCTCGTCGTCCCGGCGACCAATGTCTTTGAAGCCATCATGGTCACGGCGCAGCGGCTCGATTCGTCGCGCGTAATCTGCGGGCTTTCCAATAAGCTCACTGCCGACGAGCAGGCCAAGAGCACTGGCGATGCCTGGGAGCGCCTGCCCGAACCGCGTCCGCGATTGACCCTTGAAGTCTGTGCCCCCGATGGATCGGTCCGCGAGTATTCCCTCGGTCCACACACCCCCCGCATGCGTCCGCAGGATGTCGAACTCATGCATAAGTTGTGGCTGGACATCACCGCCGACCCCAAATACTGCGGCGCCCATCACTATCACATCGTGGCGCTGGCGCTCGAAGAGCTGCGCCGCGAGTTGAACACCGAGCAGCGTGCACAGCTTCTCGAAAAGCTGCAGCAAGAGATGAATCGTTCCGAGCCGCAGTGAATCACAACAGAGTAGGGGTTCCTATGGCACGCATTTCCGGTGCGCCCAGCAACCGGGGTGGACCTGTTCGCCGCCTCATGGTGGGCCTGGTTTACCGCCTGACCAGGCGCAGGCTCGGCCGCGTCATCGTGCCGGTTCAAGTGACGGCGCATCATCCTAAAATCTTCCGGGGATATCTCAAGATGGAGCAGTCCCAGATGGGGGCCAAGCTCGTCGATCACAAACTGAAGGGGCTCGCCGAGTTGCGGGTGGCGACGCTGGTGGGATGCCTGTTTTGAATCGACATCGGCTCTGCCGTCGGCAGAGCAGGCGGCATCACTAGCGAGCAGATCGCCAACCTGTCGAGTTATCGCACCGACCTCAACTTCTCTCCACTGGAGCGGCTGGTTCTGGAGTATGCCGACGCCATGACCGCGCTTCCGGTGGAAGTTTCCGATGGTTTGTTTTCGCGTTTGCGCAGCTACTTTACCGAACCCCAATTGGTGGAACTCACTTCCGCGATCGCATGGGAGAACTACCGTGCGCGCTATGACCACGCCCTGGGCATTGAAAGCGAGAACTTCAGCCAAGGCGCTGTCTGTGCGCTGCCGGTGCCCACGGTAGAGGTCCAGCCACATACCTAGAGCTGTCAACGCAACGCAATCCACGCGCAGGATTGGCTGCAACTCTTCATATGGGGCTGCCGGGACTTGGCGAGTATGCTGCGATTAAGCCGATACCGAAAGCTTCAAGCACAGCATTGTAAGGTCTCATTTGCCGAATGGGATTGCCGCAAATCCCGCACCAGTCGGAAAGGTGATGTGCCAGCATTTGGCTCCTCATCCGGCTAGGGAAACTTCTGAGAACTCTAAGGCGATTTCGCTGATCGACCTGTTGTCGAGAACGAAGCCATCCGCGGCATGGGCCACTTTTTGGTATGCACGGGTCAGCATGCTCAAAAAGTGCTTGAACCGCCGGCATTGTCAGAGGTCTGTTGGCGTCAGTTGGCATCTCGCGGAAGGCACCTGAGCGAGCGGCTAATTAACTCTTTGGAGCAGAGGCACCGATCGATTCGGATTAAAGTCGGCGTTTCCCGAATACGTCGCCGTGAAGTTGTGGGTGCAAAGTTTCAAGGACGATGTTGTGAAAGACGCGGTGCCCTTGGTCAGAGTGGCGTTCCCCAGAGTCTTTGCGCCATCCTTGAAAGTGATAGTACCGGAAGGAATTGGAGAGCTTGTCACGCTGCCCCGAACTGTGGCTTTGAAGGTCACCGACTGCCCCACGGTGGAAGGATTCGGCGAGCTTGTGAGGTGAACATAAGTTCCTGCCGTGTTGAGCAGCACGCTGAACGTATTGTCGAGGCTATTGATGACCACAAGGTCGGGAGAGCCGTCGTGGTTGAGATCCACGGCCACAACGTCGGATGTCCCGTTGCCAGTGGGAAGACGCACAAAGCTAGGGAAAGTGGCGTCACCTTTTCCCGGTAAGACGGCCACGCCAGGGCCAGCGTAGTTGGACACCGCCAAATCGGCTTTTCCGTCGCGGTTGAAATCGGATACCGCGATGGCGCCTGGATTTGCGCCCGCGTACCATTGGCCAGTGTTGGTGAATGTGCCATCGCCGTTCCCCTGCAGAATAACGACCGTATTGAAGCGATAGTCGCCGACCGCCAGATCAAGTTTCTTATCGCCATTGAAGTCTCCCGCTGCGATTGCGAAGGGCTCCTCCATGCCCGAGTACGCCTGGGGAGACTGGAACGTCCCATCTCCGTTTCCTAGAAGAACGGACACACCTGTCGAGTTGTAGTTCGGGAGAGGTTGAGTCGTGGCGGCATCCAGATTTCCGTGATTGGTGAAGTCGCCAACCGCGACGCCGTCACCATACACGTTCTCCAGTTGACCATTCTGAAAATTGCCCTTGCCATCCCCTAAGAGAACTTCACTGCTGCCATTTCCTCCTACGAACAAGTCCAGGTTGTGATCGTGATTGAAATCGGCTGCCACCGCAAGCAAAGAGGACCCTGCCAGTGTTGTCGGGAAATAGACCGGAGGATTGAATGAACCATCTCCCCTGCCTGAGAGGAAGGCTAGTCCGTTGCCTGAAGTATCTCCGCCGACTACGGCGAGATCTAGCTTGCCATCGTTATTGAAGTCTCCGATCGCAACTGAGCCAGTGACATAGAACGTCAGGTTGTAGATCGTCGGTCCGGCAAAGGTACCATTTTCGTTGCCAAGAAAAATCGCAACCTGATTGTAAGTACTGGAGATGGCAAGGTCAGGTTTCCCGTCATGGTTGAAATCGCCAACTGCTACATGACGTGAATGATCGATACCGGTAGCCTTCGTCTTCGCCGCAGTGAAGCGGATCTGCCGCGCAGAAGCAGGTAACGTAGCGAACAGTGAAATTACGACCGCCGAGATGGTCACGCGGCAATGCATCGCGAGACCTCCTCTCTAAGTTCAAAAATGCAGACGTAATATACACGCCTTTCCGTGCCGTGCACAGGATGAAAAAGCTTTCACAGCAAACCGGAACCGAAAACAGAGTCTAATTTGATATTGGCGTTATAGATCCCTATCGCAAGTGCGCCGGAGCATTCAAGCCGGGGAGGACACGAGTGTGTCCGACCGAGGCATTTGCGACAGGGAGTTTGGAAGAAAGCCGGCTGGCGTTTGCGGACGCGAGGCATCAATAGGCATGGGCATTCAATGGTCGTTTCGCCATTTCATTGCCTCTAGAGTCGGTGATCGGGATCACGAAGCTCGTGCATTCTTGCCGAGAAGGTCCTGCAGGCAGTCCTCGAGTCTTCCGAAGCGGAAGGGATATCCGGAGGAGATCAGTTTCGCTGGTTCTACACGTTGACTGGCGAGCAGCAGTTCGTCGGCCATTTGGCCAAACGCGAGCCTCGCCGCAAAGGCGGGCATCGGGAAGATAGTCGGGCGGGAAAGCACCCGGCCCAGGATCCTGGTGAATTCCGCATTCCTCACCGGCTTGGGACAGACCAGATTCACAGGGCCTTCGAACAGGTCAGACCTGAGAAGGTGATGAATGGCGCCCACGACATCGTGGACGTCCACCCAGCTCATCCACTGACGGCCGTCGCCCAGCCTGCCGCCAACGCCCATCCTGAATGCCGGAAGCATCTTCGCGAGCGCACCACCGGCGCTTCCCATCACGATCCCGATCCGCATCTGCACGGTGCGAATGCCTGCTTCCGAGGCCTCCCGGCTGGCGGTTTCCCACTTTCGTGCGAGATCAGCCGTGAACCCAGTGCCGAAGCTGCTTTCCTCGGTCAGCAGCTCATCTCCACGATTCCCGTAGTAGCCGATCGCCGAGGCCGAAAGAAAAACTTCGGGCTTCCATTTAGCTTGTGCCAAGGCCCGGGCCAGGTTCGTGGTGGCCGGAATTCGGCTGTTCGAAATGCGCGCTTTCTTGCTCTCGGTCCAGCGACCAACGAGTCGTTCCCCAGCCAGGTGGATCACCGCATCGAACCCGGAGACGGCCTCGGGAGAGACCGGTTGCGACGGATCCCAGGGAACGCACTCCCCATGGTTGCTCGCCGGGGTGCTGCCGGGGCGGACCAGACGCATGACGCGCGCTCCTGCGCTTTTCAATGAAGGAAGCAGCGTCGAGCCGATCAATCCCGAGGAACCGCTCACCAGAATGCGCGCCATGCTCACGTTCACCATGGGCCTCAATGTAGCAGACTCGGTCCCGCACCCAGCTTGCTTTCTTTCTTGCACAACAGCGGAATTTTTCTCAGCGGAATTGCTGCGGCAGAGTCTTCGACGGGGTGCACATCGAGACCAGCTGACGCGCCGCACCGACCATGGTTCGTCCCGTTGGGATGGCGCCCGCCGCTTCGCGCGCCTGCCGTGCTCGACCAGTTCCGCCAGGCTGCCGGATCATTCCCCGGGCATTGGTTGATGATCTCTCCCCGGCACTTGATCGACCCCACGACTCGCTGTCGAGTGAAGCATCTTCTGCCAGTTCGATCAGTCCCCGGACCGCGGGGGCATGCGCCCGCCGCCAGTTTGCGACTTGTCGGGCCTTCGCCACCCGATCGCCGGCCACTACAGCTCGCTTCAGGCCTCGGACGAGGGTCATATCTAGCTGCAGGGAATGGTCTTACGACCATAGGCGGTATCATTGTGGTTAGCATCCCAGCGCTCTCTGCCCGGAATCCCTTCTTTCCCGGCGGGTATAATCCATCATGGCGAGCTTGCGCCAACAGATCGCTACCACTGCCCTCACGCTCACCAAGTTCCGCGACTTGATGAAGCGGCTGCATGAGAATCGCCCGCAAGACGATCTGAGCATTGTCAAGAAAGCCTACGACTACTCCCTCCGGCACCATGAAGGTCAGACTCGCGCCTCGGGCGAGCCTTACCTGATTCATCCTCTGGAAGTTGCTCTGGTCCTGGCAGAAATGAAGATGGACCCGGTCGCGATCGCGGCCGGGTTGCTCCACGATTCGGTCGAAGACACCTCCGTCACGATCGAAGACATCCGCACGGAGTTCGGCGAGCAGGTTGCCCACATCGTCGAAGGCGTCACCAAGATCAGCAAGATCGACTTCGCCACCCGCGAAGAGCAGCAAGCCGAGAATCTCCGCAAGATGATGCTGGCCATGGTGGACGACATCCGCGTCGTGCTGATCAAGCTGGCCGACCGCCTGCACAACATGCGCACCCTCGAGCACCTGCCGCCGGAACGTCAGCACAAGATCGCCGAAGAGACGCTTGAGATTTACGCGCCCATCGCGCACCGGCTCGGCATGGGCAAGATTCGTGGCGAACTCGAAGATCTCGGTTTCCGTTTCCTTGATCCGGTTGGCTACGAGCAAGTGGAGAAGTCGGTCAACGCGCGCCGCAAGCAAGGCGAGGCCTTCCTCGGCAAAATGCAAGGGATTATTACCGACAAGCTGAAAGAGGCCGGTATTCAGGCGCGCGTCGAAAGCCGCATCAAACGGCTCTACAGCATTCACAAAAAGCTTCAGCGCCAGCACATTTCCGTTGACCAGGTCTACGATCTGTACGCCATGCGTATCATCACCCGCTCGCTGCAGGATTGTTACGCGGTGCTCGGCATCATTCACAACCTTTGGCGGCCGGTTCCCGGACGCATCAAGGATTTCATCGCCATGCCGCGGCCGAATTTTTACCAGTCGCTGCACACCTCGGTGATCACCGAAGACGGCACGCCGTTCGAGATACAGATCCGCACCGAAGAGATGCACAAGATGGCGGAAGAGGGAATCGCCGCCCATTGGAAATACAAAGACGGTCCGGTGTCGGCGCAGGATGAGCAACGCCTTGCCTGGCTGCGGCAAGTCGTCGAGTGGCAGCGCGATGTCAGCGATCCCAACGAATTCCTTTCCACGCTGAAAGTCGATCTCTATCCGGAAGAGGTCTACACCTTCACTCCGAAGGGCAAGGTAGTGGTGCTTCCGCGCGACGCCACGCCGATCGACTTCGCTTATACGATTCACACCGAAGTAGGTCACACCTGCATCGGCGCAAAAGTCAACGGGCGCATGGTCCCGCTACGCCATAAACTGCATTCTGGCGATATCGTCGAAATCCTCACCCAGCCCGGCCACAAGCCCAGCCGCGACTGGCTCGGGCTGGTCAAGTCTTCCCGTTCGCGCAACAAGATCAAGCACTGGCTCAACGTGCATCAGCGCGAACGCGCCATCGAGATCGGACGCAAGCTGATTGAAAAAGAAGCGCGCAAGTACCGCATCGCGCTCAAGGAAATTAAGGACGAGGACTTGTTAAAAGTGGCCGGCGGTTATGGCTTGGGCAAAGTGGACGACCTGATGGCGGGAATCGGCTACGGAAAATATTCCGCCCGCCAGATACTGGCCCGCGTGCTGCCCGCCGGCGCCACGCCCACGATCGCTGGCGACATCGAATCCGAAGGCTTGACTTCTCAACGCGGAGCGCTCGCCAGCGTAGTGCGCCGAGTCTTCGGCGATCACAACGCTATCACGGTCCGCGGCCAGGGAGATATGCTCGTCTACCGGGCCCGCTGTTGCAACCCCATCCGCGGCGAGAGCATCGTGGGATACATCACGCGCGGCAAAGGCGTTGCCGTGCATTCCGTCAACTGTCCCAATGTCCAGAATCTTCTCTACGAGCCCGAGCGAAAAATCGATGTCGAATGGGCCCGCGACGATACCACCCCCACCTCCTATCCGGTCAAACTCACCGTCTTCTGCGACGACCGCTTCGGCATGCTCAAGAACATCACCGGCATCATCGGCGATGCCAAGAGCAATATCCGCAACATCACCGCGCAGACCGCCAACAGTCAGGCCAGTGTGGAGGTGGTCCTCGACATCTCCGACCTCAAGCACCTGGAAACCATCATTGTCGGCCTGCGCAAGATTCCGGGCGTTCACGAAGTACAAAGGCTGCAGAAACTCTGACTTCGTTGCCAGTGTGACCAGTGCCGTCAGGAGTCGGCCAAAAATACTCCGTCATCCTGGGCGAAAGCGAAGGACCTTCTGTTTCCCTGGAAGGACAAGGGATCCTGTGCGGAACCAGAGCGCCCCGGGGGATGACAACTTGGGTGCGAAAGCTGTGTTACCCTTTGCCGTCTGTGTGTTCAGCCTTTTGCTGGTCACTGGCGGCTGCCCACTGGGTAGCGACTCTCATGCGCGAGATCATCTCCACCAAAGACGCCCCCCAAGCTATCGGCCCGTATTCGCAGGCCATCAAAGCCAACGGATTCATCTTCTGCTCCGGCCAGGTCGCGATCGATCCCGTGAACCAGCAAGTGATCGCAGGAGACGTTGCCGCGCAGACAGACCGCGCCCTGCGTAACTTGTCGGCGATTCTTGAAGCCGCAGGCAGCGCTCTCAGCAAGGTCGTCAAGTCGACGGTGTTTCTGAAGAACATGAATGACTTCGCCGCGATGAACACCGTCTACGGCAAGTATTTCAGTTCAGTCCCGCCCGCCCGGTCCACGGTCGAAGTGGCACGCCTGCCGAAGGATGTCTTGGTAGAAATCGACGTCATTGCGACGGAGTAGTACAGTAACCTCGTATCCCTGGAGCCCGTTCCATGAAGCTTCCCGCAATCCTGCTCCTTCTGCTGGCAGGTTCCCTTCCAGGTTTCGCGCAGACTTCTGCCCCCAGGCCTCCCCATCCCGCTCGATCCGGCCCGACCAGGGTTACCGGGGACGGCGTCAAAACCGCCTCCGGCCTCCAGTATTGGGACATCAAGGTCGGTATCGGGGAGGAGGCAAAAACCGGCAGCAAAGTGAAGGTCCACTACACTGGTTGGCTCACGACGGGCAAGAAGTTCGACAGCTCCGTCGGAGGCCAGCCCTATGAGTTCACGATTGGGCAAAGCGAAGTGATCAAAGGATGGGATGAAGGAGTCGCCGGGATGAAAGTCGGTGGTAAACGCCAACTGCGCATCCCGCCCGACCTCGCCTACGGCGAAGATGGCCACCCGCCGCAGATCCCGCCGAACGCCACGCTGGTTTTTGACGTGCAGTTGGTCGCGGTGAAATAGCACTCCACGGCCCGGCATGAACTCCCGGCGCATTCGTCCGGGTTGGCGCGCGCCGCCGCCATCCATGCCATCTCGATCGCCAGGTTGTAGGGGGACTCGCCGCTCGACTAACTCTTTACGCCTTGACGACTTTGCCGCTGCGCAGACAGTTCGTGCAAACGCGGATGCGCTTCCCCTGGCCGCCGACCTTGGCGTGCACCGGACGCAAGTTGATGTTCCAGCGCCGCTTGGTGACGTTGTGGGCGTGGCTGATGCGGTTGCCCGCTTGCGGCTTCTTGCCGCAGATATCGCATTGTTGTGCCATGACTGATCCTAGTGTTGATTGGAGGGTTAGTCCGAAACTGCTATTTTACAGGACCAGGGGCTTTCCGACAAATTCCTTCGGCTCCTAGAAATTTTAACTCCGCATGAACATTTTTCTGGCATCATAGGTTCGTAAGATTGTTCCAGCGCAATGACGGAGGTTTCCCCCATGCGACGAACGCACTCGATCTTGGAGAAAGCCCAATTCCTGATCGTGCTCGGTCTTCTGGCCGGAGCTCTCGGCGGGTTGGCCATCGGGCTGGTTACGAGCAAGACCGCTTCCACTGGGGCCACCGCCACCACAGGTCACTAGCGACCGATCGTAGCGCGCGACGCCGGGGCGAGGAGGCGCGTGCCTCCTGGCATGGCTATCTGTTTTCCCGCCGCCCTGTGCGATACTTACGACATGCAGTCGCCGCTCCAGACTCCTACTGCCGCATCTGACCCCAGGTCCGTGAAAGTGCATCTCACTACCGGGGCTGGCATGGATATCGAGTGGAACGACGGCCACGTTTCGCACTATACCTTCGTCTACCTGCGCGATGCTTGTCCCTGCGCTATGTGCGAAGAAGAGCGCGGCAAGACTGGACGTCGTCCTGGCGACGCTCCAAGGGTGGCTCCTGGAGCCCTGTTGATCTTTAAGCCTCACGCCAAACCGCTTTCGGCGGAAGGGGTGGGCAAATATGCCATCAAATTTGCATGGAACGACAACCACGATCTGGGGATTTACTCGTGGAAGTTTCTGCGCGAAGTTTGCCCCTGTGAGGAGTGCAAGACCGCGCGAGATGGCGGCTAGATCGTTCCCCGGGTTACTACGGAAACCACCATCCCGGGGTCGGGTTTGAGAAAATCGGATCGAGCTTTTCCAACTAGAGCAGAAAACGATTAGGTCAGAAAGTGTGGATCGCCCAGAAGCGCTTTTGATGCGATCTGCGTCATGAGTTCGTCGAAGCCCAATTCGGCCGTGCAATCCGTCGTAAAAGAACTGCTGCCGGAGCTGCATGCCAAAGCCGGATGCCAAAAGATTGGCCTCACGCGCGAATCTTTCTCCCTGATCCTCTCCGAAATTGGCGCCAAACACGATGTGGCGTCGGAAAGCGAAGCCCGCAGCTTCATTCTGAGCCTCCGCCTGGAGGAACTGGCCCTGGCCCGTGCCTGCGCTGCCGGCGACAACTCCGCCTGGGAAATCTTCATGACGCGTTACCGCGAGAAGCTCTACCTCTCGGCGCTTCGCATTGCCCGTGAAGATTCGGCCGCCCGCGAATTGGCCGACACGCTTTACGCCGATCTCTACGGCACCACGACTCGCGAGGGCCAGCGCATCTCGAAGCTGGCCTCCTACACTGGCCGTGGATCGCTCGAAGGCTGGCTGCGCACCGTGCTGGCCCAGGAATACGTGAACCGCTACCGCCGCACCAAACGCCTGGTCAGTCTGGACGAGGAATCCGAAGAAGGCATTCAATTCCGCGCCCCCGATCCCGAGCCGGTTCCCCCCGCCAACACTCGCCTGGCAAGGTCTACCGACGAAGCCCTGGCGTTCCTTTCCGGGGAAGACCGGATGGTCTTAAGCGCGTATTACCTGGACGGTCGGACACTGGCGGAAATCGCCCGTATGCTGGGCGTGCACGAGTCGACCATCAGCCGCAAAATCGACAAGCTCGCCAAATCATTGCGTAAGCAGATCGTTGCGTCTCTAACCCGCGGCGGCATGTCGCGCCGCCAGGCGGAGGAGGCCTTGGAGGTGGACGTTCGTGACCTCCAGGTCGATATTCGCCGCAGTTTGGCGCAAGAAACGCAGCCGCCGGCGTTCTCCGAAAAGAGAGTAGAGGCACAGGTTCCACAGGTTCGCGAAGGCGAAGGCTAGAGAAACCTTTGCCCTCGGCAAAGATGAAATTGCAGTTTCGATCGATTCGGTTCAAGCTGGGATCTGTTGGCCAGAAGCGGAAATGCAAGACGTATCCAAATTCGTGACCGATCGGCTGCGGGCGGCGGTCCCGGTGGCCAACCACCCCGACGCCGACGTGTTAACGGCTTTCTCCGAGCACTCGCTGCCGGAGCGCGAGCGCGCCGTTGTGCTGGAGCATCTCGCAGTTTGCGGCGACTGCCGCGAGATCCTGGTCCTGTCTCAGCCCGCTGCCGAGGCCGAACAAATGACCCTGCAGCCGGCATCAAGGGGATGGCTTAGCTGGCCCGCTCTGCGTTGGGGGTTCGTCGCTCTGGGAGTCTTCGCCATTGCTTCGCTCGGCGTCATGCAGTATCGGAAGCACTCTCTCCGTCCCTCGTCGATGGCCTCTTTTTTGCGGCAGGAGGGCCCGCCAAAAGAGACAAAAAACCAGATTCCATACGCCGCCGCAGCCCCCCAGTCCCTGGGTGACGCGGACACAGCGAAAATTCCGGTCTCCGCGGATTCGGCCAGTGCCGTCAGGGCGCAACTTGGCGCCCGTTCTCGAGAGTTTGAGCAGGCGCAGTCGAACGGCCGTCGACCAGCATCTGGGGCGGTCGCCCGGAAGGCCGTCCGAGCCTCCTCCCCAGGATCCATGGAAGGAGCGTCGCCACTCGGGCACGGAGCCAGGCAATCTGAGAATAATGCGTTGAACGCACAGCCCGCACCTGCAGCCTACGCCAAGCATTCCTGGATCGACGTAGGCTCTGCCGCTTCGGCCCAGAAGGTCGAGGTTCAGAGCCAGAATGCGCAGCTTCAGACCCAGGACAAAAATCCGCAGGCATTGGATTTGGAAAGCGAAAGGATGCCACTCCAGCCCACTGAGGGAGGCCAAGGACACACCGTCGAGAGAGCCAAAGAACCTGGCATCGTGGTGGGGGCAGGCCGATCGAAAGTGCCGGTTAGTTCTCCCCAACCGTCCGGCGTATATAGCGGGAGCTTATCTCAGCACAATGCCAGCTGGACCATCGCCGACGGCAGTCTGCGGCGTTCCGTGGATCAAGGGAAAACTTGGCAGAACGTTGATGTAAACGCGGCCCCTGCCGCAGCAACCAACTCCACTTTGGCCGTTCAGGCTGTGCCCGCCAGTACTGCCGCTACGAAGAAAGACTCCAGCTTGAAGGAAGCAGTTCCGCCTCTGTTCCGCGCGGTCGTGGCGAACGGCCCCGACGTTTGGGCGGGTGGTTCTCGTGGCCTGCTCTGTCATTCCGTCGATTCCGGTGCTCACTGGATACTTATCCTGCCGTCCACTGGCGGCGCCATATTAACCGGGGACATTGTCGGCGTCGATTTTCCCGACTCCCAGCACGGCAGAATCAGAACCTCTACCCCGGAGGTGTGGCTCACTTCAGACGGCGGTCAAACCTGGCAAAAACAATAGCCCTGCCGAGGCGCCCCGGGGTGAAAAGTCAAGGGCGCTTTTTCCCTTCCGGCTGCGCTCTCGGACGGGAACTCGAACTTCGATTTGCTTCGTGTACCTCAGCGTCCTTCGTGGTGATCGTCGCTCGAGTTCTCGAGCACCATATATTCCTCGTCGATCAATTTCCCTCCGACCTTCAAGGCCCGAGGTTCGCGTCCAAACGGCTTGAAGCCGAGCGAACGGTAGAGGTTTACGGCCGCCGTTTGGGTGGTCGACACCGAGATTAAAATCTGTTCCACTCCCTCGATCGCCAACCCGCGTTTGAGCAACTTCTCCATCATTCTGCGGCCGATCTTGTTTCCCCGCGCCTCGGGGGTGACGTACACGCCCCAGACATGTCCTTTGTGGCGTGTTTTCAGCCCTTTGTCGCGAAAGAAACCTGCCATCCCACCCAGACGGTTCTCCTCGAATGCTCCGACAACGAAGGCATCCTCGCTCGACCACAACCGACGCTTCACCTCTTCATGGCTCAGCGAGCGGTATTCGTCCAGTGAAGAGCTGAAGGCTTCGGGATCGCCTTCGAGCGCTTCGATTCGCAGCCTCAGCCACTCGCCGGCATCGTCGGGAGTCAAAAAACGGATTTCCATGGGTTCCTCTTTTGCGAACCTCGGCAACTTGCGCAGTAGCCGCCGATCTCCAGCCTTGAAATCAGCACCCGGAAGCGGCAGTCCTTCTCGGCCGGCTGCTTCAATTTCTCAAACTCGGCACTCACAAACTCGGTGATCTTGCCGCATCGCAGGCACGCCATATGAATGTGATCGCGGCCCCAGTGGCAGTTCATAGTAGTGTCCTTCGCCGTTAAGGTGCATGAGGTCGAGTTCGTCAATCAGCCCATGACGCTTCAGCAGTCGCAGGGTGCGATAAACCGCTGCGATCGACGCTGGGATCGAGCTTTTGCGCCTTGCGCAGAATCTGGCTCGCGTCCAGCTGCTTGCTGGCCGTTTCCATGACCCGAAGAATGGCGCGCCTCTGTCCGGTCATTCGGATTCCGCGTTCGGAGAATTGGGCCTGTAACCAGCCCGGCATTTCGGTCTCACCCGCCCGGATGAGCTCAAAGGCGGGATAGGGGAAAATACCGGACACCTCTTTCCACTTTCCGTCACTCCAGGTGCTGCCGCTCATGCCATAAGTTGAAACTCGCGCCAGTAACCAGTTCTACTGTGTCAAGTTCGGGATCCTGATGCCGATGGCCGGTTTGGCATAGGTCTCAGGTTGGCCACGCACGCATGGCAGTTGATGCCACTGACTGCAGCTTCTTTCGGCTCGCACCGTCGCGAGCTAACGTGGACATCCCCTGAATCACGGCCATCACGTGAGCCGCAAGAGCAGCCGCATCCGCAGATGTATTTACCAATTGGTTCTTCTGGTCACGGATGATCTTGGCCCGTAGGCGTCCTTCGATCTGAAGGCGGATCGATGCAAGTGCTTTTTGAACGTCGGCCGCTAATGGCGAGCAGCTGATGGCGGAACTTGCGAGCAGGCACCCCTTTGGCGTGGATTTCCCTGTAAAGCCGAGAACCGATGAGCGAAGTAAGAGATCCGCCGCTGTGCGCGAGTCTGAGGCGTTATCGATGATCGATTCAGGCGAGACGGGCCCAGAAAGGTAACGGTGAACCGCATCCATAAAGAGCCGTTTCTTGTCTCCAAACGCGGTATACAGGCTGGGAGGCGTGATGCCCATTGCCTCAGTCAGGTCGGTGACCGAGGTCGCTTCATACCCATGCTGCCAAAACAGCAGCATAGCCCGATGGAGAGCGGTTTCGCGGTCGAAGCCGAGAGGGCGTCCTGGCTTGCGGCGCAGCGAGCTGAGATCAGTTTTCATAACAATTACTATGAAACATCTTGACAGGCCAGCGCAAACACTGTGTACTTGATTACGTAGTGATCACTAGGAAAATATCATGAATCTCAAAGAACATCGCACCCTGGGCCGCTCTGGTTTGGTTGTCAGCCCTCTCGCACTGGGCACCATGACTTTCGGAACCGCTCGCTGGGGCACGGACAATGCGGCCTCGAAGACTGTCTTCAACGCCTATCTAGAAGCGGGCGGCAACTTCATTGACACCGCCGATGTATACGCGGGCGGCCGAAGTGAAGAGATGCTTGGCACGTTTGTCGCAGAGCGGAGGCTGCGGCAACAGTTGGTCCTCGCGACAAAAGCGGGATTCTCGGCGGGCTCAGGCGCTTCCAACGGAGGCAATGGAGCAAAGCATGTGTACACCGCGCTGGAGGGATCTCTCAAGCGGTTGCGCACTGAGTACGTGGATCTCTTCTGGATGCACATTTGGGATTCGGTAACACCGGCAGAAGAACTGCTAGACACGATGAACTCTCTTGTTCGAGCGGGCTCGATTCGGTATTGGGGTATGTCGAATGCGCCGGCGTGGTACGTTGCCAAACTGGCTACGCTGGCGACCGCGCGTGGTCTGCAGGGACCGATCGCGATGCAGTATTTTTACTCGCTTGTCAATCGCGATATTGAAGATGAGCACATTCCGCTGGCAAGGGAGATTGGTAGTGGCATTGTTCCGTGGAGTCCACTTGCTTACGGCCTGCTCACCGGTAAGTACGACCGAGCCAAAGTGGAAGCGGCGGGTCCCCGCGCGAGCGGACTTCCGAATGAGGCTGCGAAAAACAATGAGAAGCGATCGGAAGACGACAAGAGGCTCGACGGTGCTAATCCGTTCGGCGACTCTCTGTTCACTGAGCGGAACTGGAGAGTCGTGGATGAGCTGAAGCGGGTCGCAGCGGACATTGGCCAAAGTCCCGCACGCGTCGCGCTGGCATGGGTCTGTGGGCGGCCCGGCGTAACCTCTACGCTGATTGGTGCAAGCCGAGCCGAGCAGGTTACGGACAACTTCGCGGCCTTGGACGTGCAATTGGCGCCGGAGCATCGCGCCTCCCTGGACGCTGTGAGTGTTTCCTCAGAACCTCGTATGCTCTACAGTCTCTTCGCCCCCGCTGTGCGGCAAAACACGGTGTTTGGCGGGACATCGGTTGCGGGTTGGCCCTAAACATCTGAGGCGTCCTGTATGGCGGCCTCAGCGACCGTTACCGCTTCGGGCTGCCGGATACGTCCCACTACCTCGCGCCGGTTGTGGCCTGGAACCTGTTCTCCGACTGGGGACTTCGGCTGTCTCCCGGATTCGGTTTGAACCAAACAGCCATTGTTTTCTGCAGCGCTGGGGAGTGTCGCGAGAATTCTCCGGCTTCGGCGACGCGCTCGCACGACTGTTCAAAGGACGCGCATGACCCGATCCCTAACCAATCGGAACCCAGTCTTTTTCGTATTCATGGCCATGAGGTCGATG
>Ga0123356_10004137_pt1 | contig 15055 bp, 12 predicted proteins | sample TergutEmb28metaG_2_FD_92546 | JGI IMG/M metagenome (GOLD analysis project Ga0123356, IMG submission 92546) | Embiratermes neotenicus P3 segment gut microbial communities from Petit-Saut dam, French Guiana - Emb289 P3 | ecosystem: Host-associated > Arthropoda: Insects > Digestive system > Gut ... | reverse complement strand
GATCGCAGCGTATGGCGTCGGCGCACTGTTTGCCACAAGGCAGACAACGACCGCAAGCATCGGGTTGAACCCGAGCGCCACAAGGATACTACCGGGTATTAAAACCGGCACACCGAAGCCCGCGATCCCTTCAAGGAATCCCCCAAATCCCCATGCAAGTATCAGCACAAGGATACGCTTATCTCGTGAAATACCAGTAAGAAGCGATTTGATAGTTTCCATTCCGCCGGTCTCGACAGAGTACTTGTAAAGTATCATTGCAGCTATAACAACGAGGAGTATAGGCCAAAGCGCGAAGATCGCCCCCTCAAGAGCAGCTGTCCCAACCTCGGCCGGAGACTTTTCAAGAGTGAATAACGCGAGCGCTGCCGCGAGTATTAGTCCGCTCGGACATGCCACATGGCCCGGCAAACGAAATACGCACAGCGCCAAAAACAGCCAGACTATCGGCGCAATGCCGATACAGAGCAGGAACAGCGCATTCATATCACGAGGTACATATCCCGCGCGTACCGGTCAGTCATACCCGCAATGTGATCTTTCACCGTCTCCGCGAGGCCATATGTATCGATGAGTGCCTGATAATCCTTCGAAAGCTTTTCCGGATATAATAAATAATAGTCATATAGTGTATTTATGACTTTGTCGATCTCGTAGCGCTCCGCGTCCGCCGCGACGCGGTCAGACGAATACACGGCGCCGAAAAGAAAAGCCCTGAGTTCATTCATGGCCGAGCTGCATACTTCCGATTGTAGTATATCTCCTTTACCGTCGCTCGCTTCGACCATATCGCTGATAAGCTTATTTATCCGTCTGCCGGTTGTTTTCCCAAGCAACGCTATAGGTTCAGCAGGCAGATCAGACTCGAATATAATGCCGCTTCGAATCGCGTCGTCGATGTCGTGGTTTATATAGGCTATACGGTCCGCTGTTTTAACTATCCGCCCCTCAAGTGTAAAAGGCGTATCGGGCCCTGTGTGGTTCAATATACCGTCGCGCACTTCTTCGGTGAGGTTCATGCCTCTGCGTTCGCCGTTAACCTCAAGGATGTCGCAAACCCTTAGGCTTTGGACATTGTGTCTGAATCCCGCGGGATGCTTTGCAGCCAGCGCAGCTTCGCCTGCGTGGCCGAACGGCGTATGCCCCAGATCGTGTCCCATTGCTATCGCTTCAGTCAGGTCTTCGTTGAGCTTCAGGGCCCTCGCTATAGTACGCGCGATCTGAGCTACCTCAAGTGTATGAGTCAGTCTTGTACGGAAATGCGCTTCCTCGGGCGCGATAAAAACCTGCGTCTTATGCATAAGGCGCCTCAGCGCCTTTGAATGTATTATCCGGTCACGGTCACGCTGAAAATCAGTACGAAACACGCACTGCTCTTCCGCGTGCTGCCGCCCTCTCGATCCCGCGGCCTTTGCCGCGTCTTCCGACAGTATCTCGAATTCCCTTTTTTCGCTCTCTTCTCTTAGTAGCATACTAACCGCATACCCCTGTATGCCCGAAACCGCCCTCGCCGCGCTCCGTGACTTCAAGTTCGTTTACTACTTCGAACTTAGCACGCGTATATCCTGCAAAGACAAGCTGCGCGATACGATCTCCGTCGTTCACAGTGAAAGTTTCGTCCCCGTGATTGATAAGGCATATCTTTATCTCGCCACGGTAATCGCTGTCGATCGTACCGACTCCGTTTACAAGGCCTATACCGTACTTTGCCGCGAGACCGCTGCGTGCCCGTACTTGCGCTTCATAGCCCTCTGGGATCTCTATACTTAGCCCTGTAGGTATCAAAGCACGTTTCCCGGGTTCAAGCGCAACGGGCGAGTCAAGGCGCGCCTTAAGATCCATTCCGGCAGATCCTTCTGTCTCATAGACAGGCAGCGCTCCTCTGGCTACAGCCTTGACTGTTATCTCTTCCATAACGGCCCTGAAGCTCACTCCATCAAACAGTTCATTTCATGATCCGCACTGCTGATAGCTATAGCTGAATAATCTGAAAAATCGGCGTACTTTGCAGCGAGCCGCACAATATCGTCCTCTGTCACAGCGTCCACGCCAGCAAGGATTTCCTCCTCGGTATATATTCGTCCGAGTAGCAGCATATTGCGCCCTGCGGCAAACATCCTTGACGAATTGCTCTCGCGGCGGAAAACGAATGACGCTTTGTATTGTTCCTTTACTTTCGCCAGCTCGTCGCTCCCTATTCCTTCGTCGGCCAGTTTCTGAAGGACATCGCGTATCGCTCCTCCTGCTTCGCATACTTTTTCGTCAGCGATACCCGCGTAGATCGTAAACTGTCCATCGTTGACATACGGACAATCCGAAGCGTATACCGCGTACGCAAGCCCCATCTCCTCGCGTATCGTTAAAAATAGCCGTGAACTCATACCGCCCCCGAGTATCGAAGCATACAGATTCAGAGCGTATACATCATCGTCCGTAAAACATACACCCTTCGTTCCGAAAAACAGGTGCGTCTGCTCTATTTCTTTTTTAACTGACTTCCGGATCCGCGTCGCTGGTGCGGCCTCATAGACACGGTTCAGAGCTCCTGTAGCGCCAATGTGGCCAAATCCTTTTTCGAGAACCGCCATCAGCTCGTCTTCATCGTACATACCTGAGCATGAGATCACCATACCCGGAGCACTATATCTATCGTTCATGTATGTCAGGATATCGTCTCGCGTTATTGCCCTGACACTTTCAGGCGATCCTATTATTCGTCCGGCGAGCGGCGTTCCTTTAAACACAGCCTCCTGAATAAGATCCATCCCAAAATCGTCCGGGGCATCCTCGATCATCTTCATCTCTTCATAGATGACGTCCTTTTCTCTTTCCATCTCGATCACGTCGAAAAGTGAGTCCGTGGCCATATCAGCGATAACCTCGATACTTTCAGTAAGGTTGGCAGAAAGCGACTTGATGTAATAGCAAGTCGCCTCCTTCGTTGTGAATGCATTCACAGAAGTTCCGAGTTTTTCAAGATCTTCGGATATTTGCCTGAAGTTTCGGTTTTTCGTACCCTTGAACATCATATGCTCGATCAGGTGCGAGATCCCGGCCTTCTCTCCTTCATCGACAGCTCCGGCGCGTACCCACACCCCCAGCGATGCCGAGGGTGCATGAGGCAGATTTTCTAAAACCACAGTCAGGCCGTTTGATAGTTTTGTGGTTTTCATATTTAAAGCAATGCTTTTCTCGACAAGCTTATCTTTCCGGATTTTTCGTCAAGGCCTTTTACTTTGACAGTCACTTTATCGCCGACGTTCAGCACGTCTTCTACGCGCTCGACCCTGTAATTCGCCATTTCCGAGATATGCAGCAGTCCTTCTTTGCCCGGCAGGATCTCGACAAACGCGCCGAATTCCTTTGTACCTGTTACTGTACCCTCGTAGACTTCTCCTACTTCCGGCTCTTTTAAAAGCATCTCTATCATAGCGATGGCCTTCTTCATGCCATCGGGATCGTTCGAAGCTATGGCAATAAGACCCGTGTCGTCGATGTCGATCTTAACGCCTGTCTCGGCAATAATACCGTTGATGGTTTTACCGCCTTTACCCACTATCGTACCTATATCCTCGGGATCGATCTGGATAGATTCTATACGGGGCGCGTACGGTGAAAGCTCAACGCGCGGTTCGCTGATCTCTTCAAGCATCTGCGAGAGGATATAAGCCCTGCCTTCCTTGGCCTGCATAATAGCTTTTTGCATTATCTCGCGCGAAAGCCCGTGGACCTTGATATCCATCTGCAGCGCTGTGATCCCATTCGGAGTTCCCGCAACCTTGAAGTCCATGTCTCCATAGTGGTCCTCAAGTCCCTGGATATCCGTTAGCACGGCGACCTTGCCTGTCCCGTCTGTTATAAGACCCATGGCTACTCCGGACACCGGCGCTTTTATCGGCACGCCCGCGTCCATAAGCGACATCGTCGAGCCGCATACCGACGCCTGCGAAGACGACCCGTTTGACGACAGAGTTTCTGAAACAACTCGGATAGCATAGGGGAATTCGTCTTCCGAAGGCAGTACGGGGATCAACGCGCGCTCAGCAAGCGCTCCGTGCCCTATCTCGCGCCTGCCGGGCGTCCGCATCGGTTTTGTTTCGCCTACGGAATAAGGCGGGAAGTTGTAATGATGCATATAGCGTTTTTCAGTCTCGTCTCCGATACCGTCGATCATTTGCGCTTCCCTGAGTGAAGCAAGCGTAGTGACCGAAAGGACCTGAGTCTGGCCGCGCTTGAATAACCCTGATCCGTGCGTTCTTGGCAGGAACCCCGTCTCGCACCAGATCTGGCGCGTTTCATCCGGTTTTCTTCCGTCGGGACGAACGCCTTCTTCGAGTATCATATGACGGAATCTGGCGTCGAGCTGTTCCTCAAAAACGCGTGCGGCATACTTGCTGTATTTTTCGTTCTCGATGTATTTCTCGGCAAACTCGGCTTTGACCTCTTCTTCGATCTCTTTGATCCTGTTCGACTGATCGCTGCGAACAAAAATATGCAGCGCTTCGTCAAGTCTCGGCACAATATACCCGTATACATCATTGTAAATGTCCTCGGGAACCGGATCTGCCGGCGGTACATACTTCTCTTTGCCGATCTCAGAGACGATTTCTTCGATGAACTCTACAATTTTTTTTATCTCGTCGTGAGCCGTAAAAAGAGCGTCAAGTATACTCTCTTCTCCGAGCTCATTCGCCCCGGCTTCGACCATCATGATAGCGTCCTTTGTTCCCGACACCGTCAATGAAAGCTGGCTGACCTCACGTTGCGCCAGCGTCGGGTTCACGATCGGCTTGCCGTCTATCCATCCCATTATTACCGACCCGGTCGGTCCGTCAAACGGGATATCCGAAACCGACAGAGCGATCGACGAGCCGATCATAGCCGATACTTCAGGCGAACAGTCCGGATCAACACACAGTACCGTTCCTACCACCTGTACATCGTTAAAAAATCCTTCCGGGAAAAGCGGCCTCAGCGGCCTGTCCATCAGGCGGGCGTTCAGTGTCGCCTTCTCGGATGGACGTCCCTCGCGGCGGATAAACCCTCCCGGGATCTTCCCCGCGGCATACATCTTCTCCTCATACTCACATGACAGAGGGAAAAAGTCCTGGTTTTCCCTCGGTTGTTTTGCCATACATGCTGTCACATTCACGACCGTATCACCGTATCGTACTGTAACTGCTCCGTTAGCATGCTCTGCTACTTTTCCGATTTCGATCTGCAGCAAACGCCCTCCAAGCGCTGTTTTAAACACCTTGTAATCTGTAAATCTCATTTTTTCATCCTTCCTTCAACTTACCTCTTTTACCGACTTATTATTATTCAATAAACAAAGACGAGGACCCTCCTCGCCTTGTGTTTCTTGCATTATTTCCGAAGTCCGAGACGTGCGATCAGCGATCTATACCTCTCGATATCCTTCTCTTTCAAATAGTTCAGCAAATTTCTCCGCTGCCCGACCATCTTCAATAACCCGCGCCTTGAATGATGGTCCTTATGGTGCACCTTAAGATGCTCGTTCAGGTCATTGATCCTGAAAGTCAGGATCGCGACCTGCACCTCGGGAGAACCTGTATCACCCGGTTGTAGCTGGTAATCCGCAATAATCTGCGCCTTTTGCTTATGATCTATCATTTTAATCTCCTTTTCTTAAGTACAATATGTACCTCACTTACCTTCAGCCGGGTATGCGTTGGAGTTTCGCAATACGCAGCTGAGGCGCAACCGATGTATTGTATCATCATAGTAATAGCATTACAATACCTATTCTAATGACAGGGCTTCGTTCATACTGCCGGTCCGGTAACCCGTCAGGTCCAGGGATACCCATGTGAAGCCCAGGCTTTTAAAATACATTTCCGTTTCGCTGCGTAGCGCCTCTCCTGAAAATCTTACCAATTCCTCAGGCAGCACTTCGATCCTGGCGACATAACACCCATCCCCGTGTATACGTACACGAAGATTTTCAAACCCCCTGATAAACAAAAACTGTTCAGCTTTTTCCACCATGTTAAGTTTTTCAGCGGTTATTTCCTCGCCGTAAGGGATTCGGGACGCAAGACAGGCGAAAGGCTGTTTATCCCACACATGCAGACCCAGTGTCTTTAAGATTTCCCGTATATCTTTTTTAACAAGCCCCGCCTCGTTTAAAGGGCTTTTCACACCAAGTTCCATGACCGCCCGCATACCGGGTCTGAAATCATCGGGATCGTCTGCGTTTGAGCCATCAAAAACGAACCCTATCCTTTCTCTTTCAGCAACACCGATAAATAAAGAAAACAAAGCGTGTTTGCAAAGATAACAACGATCCGGTGGATTAGCGGCGAACCCGCCTACATTCAGCTCATCAAAATCAATTATCTCGTGGCGGATATCCTGCTCCGCACAGAACGCCTCAGCCTCCTCCAGTTCACGCGCCGGAAATGAAAGAGCCCTTGCCGTAACGCAAACGATATTCTCACGACCCAACGCTTCCGCTGATGCATAAGCTAGTAACGTAGAATCAACGCCTCCGGAAAAAGCTATGACCGCCCTGCCGTACGGCTTAATAACTTCCAAAAGTTTTTCATATTTTGCTTTTACTTCTTCACACATTATCTTCTCCGCCTGTCCCCGATATCCTGCCGCCGCCCAGACAAGACAAAGGGGACGTACCTAATGTCTTGAACAAGACAAAGGGGACGTGCCTAATGTCTTAGTGTTCAAGACATTAGGTACGTCCCCTTTGTCTTGTCCCTGATATCATGCCGCCGCCGATGATATAATTCCCGTCGTACAGGACTGCCGCCTGACCTTTCGCCGGAGCTCTAACGGGGTTATCGAACTCCGCAATAATAGTACCTGCTTCGGAAAGCTGTAATTTCGCTCTTGAAGGCTTCGCGTTATATCGTATCATGACTTCGGCGCGTCCCGGCATTTCCGAGACAAGGTTCACATCTGCGATCTCTATATGCGAGGCGAAAAGATCATGTTCGTCCGCGAGAACGATATCGCCTGTATCCGGTCGTATCTCCTTCACGAAGATAGGATGCCCGACCGCGATCCCAAGCCCCCTGCGCTGGCCGATCGTGTAGCGTTCTATGCCGCAGTGCCGCCCGAGCACGCGGCCTTCTCCGTCCACGAAATTTCCGGCTTTAGACGGTCCCGTGCGATAGCTCGCGATGAAATCCGCGTAACCTCCGTCAGATATAAAGCATATATCCTGGCTTTCGCGGGCGTCCGCGTTTTCAAAACCCGCCTCTGCAGCTATAACTCGAACTTCATGCTTAGTAAGATCTCCAAGCGGAAAGAGCAAGTGTTCAAGCTTTTCAGGAGTGAGGCCATAGAGAAAATATGACTGATCTTTCACGAAATCGGCGGCGCGCATTAGCCTTAAACTGCCGTCCGCCCCTTCTTCGATGCGGGCGTAATGTCCGGTGACGAGCTTGTCAAAGCCGTTTTCGCGCGCATAATCATAGAGCATTCCGAATTTGATATGATTATTACATAAGATACACGGATTGGGAGTTTCCCCGGCCCCGTAGGAAGCTACGAACGGTTCAACGACGAATTTACGAAATCCGTCGGAAAAATCTATGGTCAAATGCCGTATCCCTAATAGATCGGCCACTCGTTCCGCATCTTCCGCTTCAGCGTACAATTTCATTGTAACGCCGACACATTCATATCCCGCACGCATGGTTAGAAGCGCGGCGACCGAGCTGTCTACGCCTCCGCTCATCGCGATCAATGCCCTTGGTTTTTCGCCTGTATTCATAGCTCTTTCAGTATCGTAAACGCGCTTTTGCGAAAGTCGATCAGCCCCTCGGTCTTCATCTTCGAAAGTTCATGCGAAAGCGCGCTTCTGTTTACGCCGAGATACTGCGCGAACTGCTCGCGGTCCATGTTAGTTTCGATCATTTTTGATCCCGTCAGTATCGAAAGATTTCTGAGATAGACTTTAACACGGTCTCGCAACGCGCGGCGATACAATACGTCGATCTTGTGCAAACGCCTGAAGCTTTCGTTCGCAAGCGCTTGCGTTACACCTTCACGCAACCTCTTTTCAGATATCTGCGAAATATTCCCTGAAAACAACGCGTCGTAATCAATAAAAACCAAATCTGATTCATCAATAGTCTGAAGCCTGAACGGACATCTTCGTGTAGCCGAGCACACGATATCGAGCCCGCAGATCTCGCCCGGCACGAAAAGCTGCACAAAATCTACCGAACCGCCTTCCTGTTCTCGTACGCCCTGTATGCGCCCGGAAAGCAAAACAAGAAACTCTGTTCGCCGGCTTTCGGCTTCAGCTACAGTTGCGCCTTTATCATAGCGCGCACATCGGACAAATCCGCGTTTCAGCGCCGCTTCATACTCCGTATCACTCAGACCGCGAAATATACGCGTCACGCGCAATGCTTCTTTTTCGCGTTCTCCGATCTTATAGTTTTCGGTTTCGCTCATTAATAATTACAAAATATAGCGGTCAAGATCGTCCGCTTTTATCACATCGCTGAATTTTTCCTCAACGAATTTTTCGTCGATAAAGACCTCTTTCTCGCCGCTGTCCGGTATGTTGTAGGCAAAGTCCTCAAGCAGTTTTTCCATTACGGTATGCAGGCGGCGTGCGCCGATATTCTCTGTTTGTTCGTTCGCAAGGAAAGCAATGCGCGCGATCTCCTTCACTGCGTCGTCCGTTATCGTCACTTCAACGCCTTCGGTTTCGAGCAGCGCTTTGTGCTGCTTTATCAGCGCGTTTTCCGGGATCGTAAGTATGCTTACAAAGGCTTCCTCTGTAAGATTTTCAAGTTCCACCCGTATCGGGAAGCGCCCCTGCAATTCTGGGATTAAATCCGTAGGTTTTGCTGTATGGAATGCGCCCGCGCCGATGAAAAGCACGTGATCAGTTTTGACAGGCCCGTATTTCGTATTAACGACGCTGCCTTCTACTATCGGAAGTATATCCCGCTGCACGCCTTCGCGTGACACGTCGGCGCCGGAACGGATACCGTCACCCGAAGCGATCTTATCTATCTCGTCAATAAATATGATCCCGTTTTGTTCGGCGTTTTCAAGAGCTTCACTTGTCACCTGATCCATGTCGATAAGATTGTTCGCCTCATCCTCTCTTAGTATCTTTCTTGCGTCTTTTACCTTTAGCTTTTTCCTTTTTTTACGGCCTCCGGGGCTAATAGCGTCAAATATATTCCCTATCGCTATACCCATGCCGCCCTCGCCTACATCAAGCTGGTTTTGTTTCGGCGCGTCGGCTACTTCGACCTCTATATACTGCTCGTCCAGCAGGCCTTCTCGTAATTGCTGCCTTACCTGCTCGCGCGTCAGCTCTACTTCGCTGTCGGTCCTTGTGTCATCTTCTTCAGTCTTTTCCTTTTCCGGACCCGGAGTCCCGCCCATTATGAAATCAAAAGGCCCCTTCAGAGTTTGCGTGCCTGCCCCCTGTTTTTTGCGCCCCGGGGCTATCGCCTCGAGGATCTTTTCCTCCGCGATCTCCTCAGCGACACTGTATTTTTCATCAAGCCTCTTTTGCTTAACGAGACGGATCGACGCTTCGACGAGATCACGTACCATAGAGTCAACGTCACGGCCCACATAGCCGACTTCTGTGAACTTCGTCGCCTCGACCTTCACGAACGGGGCGTCCATCAGCTTCGCGAGCCGTCTCGCGATCTCGGTCTTTCCGACTCCGGTCGGGCCCATCATCAGGATGTTTTTCGGCGTTATCTCTTCACGCATACCTTCTTCGACGAGACCGCGCCTGTAGCGGTTTCGCAACGCTACGGCTACGCTCTTTTTCGCGTTGTCCTGTCCGATGATATATTTATCGAGCGCCGCAACTATTTCTTTCGGCGTCAAACTATGAAACTTATTTCCCATGGAGTTCCCCAGGGCACTGATATTGTCAGGCATTTTTATCCTCCCTACAATTTCTCGATCGTAATATTATCGTTCGTAAAGACGCAGATCGATGAGGCGATATTCAATGACTCCCTTACAATTGCCTCCGCGTCCATATCAGTATGGTTGAAAAGCGCGTTCGCCGCCGCGTACGCAAAATTGCCTCCGCTTCCTATAGCGACGAAATCCTGATCCGGTTCAATTACTTCGCCGTTGCCCGATATCACGAGAAGGCATTCGCTGTCAGCCGCTACAAGCAGGGCTTCAAGATTGCGCATCACACGGTCGGAACGCCAACTCTGCGCAAGAGCGACAGCTGCCCTTTTCAGGTTGCCTCCATGTTCTTCGAGCTTCTTTTCAAATTTTTCGGTCAGCGTAAAAGCATCGGATACCGACCCTGCGAAACCGGACAGTACAGTCTCCTTATATATCTTACGGACTTTTTTTGCTTTATGTTTCATTACGGAGTTCTGACCCATTGTCACCTGCCCGTCACCTCCTATACATACATCGTCAGGCCCTCTTCTAACCGCAACGATCGTTGTCGCATGAAATTGTTCCATTAAAACTATCCTCCCGCTTTATCAAGTAATTAGCACTCTAATCGTTAGAGTGCTAATAGTATTCTACCTATTATTATTCTATTGTCAAGGCTTATTCTTTATAGTCGCAGTCAGGATTTGAGCAAGCGAGCTTTGTGTCCTTACCTTTTCTCTCGCATAGAAGAGCGCCGCACTTGGGGCATTTTTTATTCACTGGCTTGTACCAAAAAACCTGCTTGCAGGCGGGATAACCGGAGCACCCGTAAAATACTTTGCCTTTCTTGCTTTTTCGCACAATAATATCTTTGCCGCACAGTGGGCATGAGACCCCTTCGACTTTCACTAAGATAGGTTTGGTGTTTTTGCAATCCGGATAACCGGAGCACGCTATAAATTTGCCGAACCTCCCCTGCTTGATAACCATCGGCCGACCGCATAGCTCACAAATCTCGTCTGTCGGTTCATCTTCGAGCTTGATCTTTTCGATCTCAGCGTCAGCTGTGTCCAGCTCCTCTTTCAGAACTCCGTAAAAATCAGCCACGATACCACGCCAGTCCCGTCCATCAGCTTCGATCTCGTCGAGTTTGTCTTCCATGCCGGCAGTAAAGCCGGCGTCAACGATCTCTTTAAAATAGTTTTCGAGAAGCTCAGTCACAACAAAACCAAGATCGGTCGGGATCAGTGATTTTTTCTCACGTAGAACATAGCCCCGCCGCTCCGTCAATGTCGCAATGATAGGCACAAAGGTTGACGGCCGGCCGATATTTTTCTCTTCGAGTTCCCTGACAAGCGAAGCCTCCGTGAAACGGGGGGGCGGCTGTGTAAAGCTCTGTTCCGCGGTTATATCCTTTTCTTCGAGCATTTCTCCCGATGTAAGTTCAGGCAGGAACGCCCCCTCGTCCTCTTCGAGCGCCGTTTTGTAGACTTTAAGAAAACCATCGAATTTGAGTTTACTTCCGGTTGCCCTAAGTGTATAGACACCATTTTTGATATCTGCTGCAACACTATCGAAAACCGCCTCACTCATACGGCTTGCAACAAAACGCGACCATATCAGCTTGTACAATTTATATTGTTCTGGCGTTAATGAATCTTTGATCTCGTCCGGTACAAGATGGATGTATGACGGGCGGATCGCTTCGTGAGCGTCCTGGATATCTTTCTTTTTATTTGAAAAGAAATTATTCCCGACGTATTTTTCGCCGAATTCTTCGGCAATAAATCCTTTCGCAGCCGCGTCGGCTTCGGCTGATATACGTACAGAATCTGTCCTAATATATGTCACAAGCCCTATAGTCCCATGCCCTTTGACTGATATGCCTTCGTATAGCTGCTGCGCAACACTCATTACGCGCCTTGTTTGAAACCCAAGCTTTATTGACGCATCCTGCTGAAGAGTACTTGTAGTGTATGGCGCGTAAGGTTTACGGCGCCGTTCCTTCATTTCAACATTGCTGACAGAATAACTCCCGGCCTTGAGCGCCGCGAGAGTTTCATCCGCCTGCGCTTTATTCTCCGGAATATATTTTTCTCCGTTTCGTTCAGCAAGTTTTGCTGTGAACTCCTTTTGATCGCCGGAGAGTTTTGCGAGCTGAACGGAAATCTTCCAAAACTCTTCCGGAACGAAAGCCCGAATCTCACGCTCCCTGTCGACGATAATCTTTAGAGCTGCAGACTGCACACGCCCCGCCGAAAGCCCCATACGTATCTTTCGCCAAAGTAAAGGACTGATCTTATAACCTACGATGCGGTCAAGGACACGGCGAGCCTGTTGCGCATCTACAAGATTCATATCGATCTTGCGCGGCGTCTTCACCGCGTTTTTTATTGCTTCTCTGGTTATTTCGTTAAAGACTATTCTTGCCTCTGCGTTATCCGTAAGCCCCAACAAATAAGCAATATGCCAGGATATCGCTTCACCTTCCCGGTCAGGGTCGGTCGCAAGCAGGATGTTTTTAGCGCCTTTTGCTTCTTTTTTCAGATCGCGTATTACGTCGCCTTTTCCCCTGATATTTATATACTCGGGGATAAAACCGCCTTCGATATCTATCCCCAGCTTGCTCTTCGGCAGGTCACGTATATGCCCGACCGACGCGACGACTCTGTAATTCGTGCCTAAAAATTTACCGATTGTTTTAGCTTTGGACGGCGATTCCACGACGACGAGCGTCTTGCTGTCCTTCTTAGTTTTTGCCTTTGTTTTTGTCTTAGCGCTTTTAGCTGCAACTGCCATTGTACCTCCGATACCCACAGGCTTCTATTTATATGCCGTCATACGGGTGTTTACAAGGCAGTATTCAAACATTTTTTATCGGCGATGTCAATAGATTTCTGCGATGCAAAAACTTTCCCTGCTCCTGTTGACAGCACTCCTTTGATTTAAAGCAATGTTACAACCGAAGTAAGGGCGCCTATCGACATGCCGGTTTCTATCGCGAGACGGTCAATAGATATTTCACCGTGCAGCATGACCGTTTCGATCACACGCTTTTCTTCAGCAGACAGTAATTCACTATACGACTTTACAAGATCCGTATCTATTTTGAAATCCGCAAGGATATCATCAATGAATACAAGCGGCCGGGCGCCGTCCAATATCAGCTTGTTGCATCCTACACTGCTTATGCGGTTGATATTACCGGGTACGGCATAAACCTCTCGACCCTGATCCACGGCGTGCTCGGCAGTTATCAAAGCGCCGCTCGAAAACCCTGCTTCCACGACGACTGTCGCGTACGAAAGGCCGCTTATGATTCGATTGCGGGCGGGAAATGTATACCTCGTCGCATGTACCCCGTCTTCATACTCTGAAATCAGAAGGCCTTTCTTTTCGATCGCACTCATCAATCCTCTGTTTGATTGAGGAAAACAGTAATTCAATCCTTCGCCAAGTACAGCGATCGTCGGTGTCCCGCCGGTGAGAGCGCCTTTGTGTGCCCAGGTGTCTATCCCTTCGGCCATACCCGAGACGACGCACACACCGTACTCCGATAGCCGCTTTGCAATAGTGTACGCAGCCCATCTGCCATAATCAGTTGTCTTTCTGGATCCTACGATCGCGATCATAGGCAGACTCAACGACTTAATATCGCCTGAGTAGTACAAACGCCCGGGCGGATTCGGGATCAGCGAAAGCATGGCGGGATACCGATGATCGTGCTTCTCAATAAAAAGCCTGTCTTTCATGCTAGCTCAAACCTCTGTAAGCAACAGCCTCTGCGATATCCGACGCCCTGATCGTTTCAGCGCCATTAAGGTCCGCGATCGTCCTTGCGACTTTTATTATCTTGGCTCGCGCGCGCACGCTGAATGAGTAGTATTCATAAGCGTTTTTCAAGACGTCTTCCGCTTCCTTCTCCATAGCGCAGCACTTTCGCATCCCTTCGGCGTTTAGCCGTGCGTTGAGTATCCGGCCGGGATTTCTTTTCTGCTGAAGATTTCGCGCCGCGAGCGCGGCGCTCCTCATCTCTTCGGTACTCATACACACGCGCGTACCGGCGTCGGACCCGAATTCCGCCTCCTCCACAGCTCCCATCCTCACATGGATATCGATACGGTCGAGAAGCGGACCGGAAAGCTTAGAGCGGTATCTTTGTATCTGGGTCTGATTGCATTTGCACGCATGCTCAGGGTCGCCCAGATAGCCGCACGGACAAGGATTCATAGCGGCAATAAGTAAAAAGTCACAGGGGTAGCGTCCCTTGAACCCGACGCGTGAAAGATCGATATAGCGGTCTTCCAAAGGCTGCCTCAGCATATCGAGCGTCCTGCGCTCGAATTCGGGCAGCTCATCGAGGAAGAGAACTCCTCTGTGCGCGAGAGATATTTCACCGGGCCTCGCTTTGAGCCCGCCTCCTATGATCGACGCCTGCGTTGCTGAATGGTGAGGCGAACGAAACGGACGCTCGGACATCAGCCCCGACCGGCCGGTGTTTTCTCCGGCTATACTGTGTATCCTCGTCACTTCCCGGCTTTCATTTTCCTCCAGAGGGGGAAGGATACCCGATACTCTTTTCGCGAGCATCGACTTTCCCACACCCGGAGGGCCTGTAAGACAGACGTCGTGCGCGCCCGCGCAGGCAACGACCAAAGCCCTCTTTACGGCTTCCTGTCCTTTTACATCGAAAAAATCATCTGCGTCTTCACCGGGTCGTTGCTTTTTGCCGTCTCTGGATCCTCCCCGTACTGGCACGATGCCGTCGCCTCCCAGAAGATGCGTCACTATATCGTTTAGAGCACTTGCCGGGTAGAAAAACAGTCCCGGGAGCTCCGACACCTCGTTCAGATTGCCTTCGGGCAGAAAGATATGACACACGCCACTTTCCTGAAGACCCAGCGCCATAGCTACGGCGAATGCCGTCCGGTTGAGCGTACCGTCGAGAGAAAGTTCGCCGAAAAACGCTGTCTTGCCTTCTTCCGGAAGGTTTATTTTTCCCTTGACTGTGCATGCCATTATACCGACCGCTATGGGAAGATCGAAATGGCTTCCGTCTTTGAACGTATCCGCCGGGGACAAATTCACCGTGATACGTCTTAGCGGAAACTCATATCCGCTGTTCGCGATAGCGGAACGCACGCGTTCCTTGGATTCTTTAACAGCATTGCCGGGCAGCCCG